>Ga0315901_10000888_pt1 | contig 43338 bp, 38 predicted proteins | sample LakEriMetagenome_10_FD_203761 | JGI IMG/M metagenome (GOLD analysis project Ga0315901, IMG submission 203761) | Freshwater fungal communities from buoy surface, Lake Erie, Ohio, United States - Buoy 2 MA116 | ecosystem: Environmental > Aquatic > Freshwater > Lake | place: USA: Lake Erie, Ohio...
TGCCATAATCCATCAGCCGGCAGACGGGCGGCTCGGCCGTGGGAGCGATTTCTACCAGATCGACGTTCGCTTCTTCTGCCAGACGGAAGGCTTCGGAGAGGGAGACGATGCCCAGCGCTTCGTTTTCAACTCCGGCTAGGCGCACTTGGAGCGCAGTGATTTCACCGTTGATGCGGTGCGACTTGTCAGTAGCTATTGCAGTATCCTCAAAAATCCAATAATTAAGCCGTGCATCTGCACCAGGGGAATCAGGTTTTTGCGGCAATCTCCGATTGGAGACGCTCAACCAGACTGTCGATACTCATGCCACCCAGATCGACATTGCCCCGTGCACGCACGGCCACTGTGTTTGCATCCCTTTCTTTGTCGCCGACGACGACGATATATGGAATCTTTTGCAAGGAATGCTCGCGTATTTTATAGGTTATTTTCTCATTGCGCAAATCCGCATGCACTCTAAACCCTTGTTTTTTCAGGTTTTGCTCAAGTTTTTGCGCGTATTCCGCCTGCCCCTCGGAAATATTCAAAATAGAAACTTGCTGAGGAGCTAGCCAAACTGGCAATGCTCCGGCGTGGTTTTCGATCAGCATGCCGATGAAGCGTTCCAGCGAACCCAGGATGGCTCGGTGCAACATGACGGGCACTTTGCGGCTGTTGTCTTCGGCCACGTACTCGGCCTCCAGACGCACCGGCATGGAGAAATCGACCTGGATCGTGCCGCACTGCCAGGCGCGACCGATCGCGTCTTTGAGGGTGTACTCGATCTTGGGGCCGTAGAACGCACCCTCTCCTGGGGAAATCTCGTACACGCAGCCCGAACGCTCGAGCGACGCGATCAGCGCCTGCTCGGCCTTGTCCCACAGATCGTCGGAACCGACTCGCTTTTCCGGGCGGGTGGCGACTTTGTAGATCACCTCGTGGAAGCCGAAATCGCGGTAGACCTTCTGCAGCAGTGCGGTGAAAGCCACGCACTCATCCAGGATCTGGTCTTCCGTGCAGAAGATGTGGCCGTCATCCTGGGTAAAGCCTCGCACCCGCATCATGCCGTGCAGCGAGCCCGAGGGCTCATTCCGGTGGCACTGCCCGAATTCGCCATAGCGCAGGGGTAGCTCACGGTAAGAATGCAGATTGGCGCGGAAAATCTGCACATGACCCGGACAGTTCATCGGCTTGAGCGCGTAATGGCGGTTCTCGGAATCCGTAGTGAACATGTTGTCTTTGTAGTTGTCCCAGTGGCCGGACTTTTCCCACAAGGTGCGATCCAGGATCTGCGGTGCTTTGACCTCCTGATAGCCATTGTCGACATACACTTTGCGCATGTACTGCTCGACCTGTTGCCAGATGGTCCAACCTTTGGGATGCCAAAAGATCAGGCCCGGCGCCTCATCCTGGAAGTGGAACAGGTCCAGCACGCGGCCCAGCTTTCGATGGTCGCGTTTCTCGGCCTCTTCCAGCATGTGCAGGTAGGCGTCCTGCTCTTCTTTCTTTGCCCACGCGGTGCCATAGATACGCTGCAGCATCTCGTTCTTTGAGTCGCCGCGCCAATATGCACCGGCCAGCTTCATCAGCTTGAATACTTTCAGCTTGCCGGTGGAGGGCACGTGAGGACCGCGGCACAGATCGGTGAAATGGCCCTCGCTGTACAGAGATACATCCTCGCCCTGCGGGATGGATTGGATGATCTCGGCTTTGTACGCCTCGCCGATGGACTTGAAATAGGTCACCGCCTCATCGCGCGGCAGGACTTTGCGCTGTACGGGCTCATCTTTTTTGGCCAATTCGGCCATTTTCTTTTCGATGGCCTGCAAGTCTTCCGGCGTAAAAGGACGCTTGTAGGAAAAATCGTAGTAAAAACCGTTGTCGATCACGGGACCAATCGTCACTTGCGCATCGGGGAATAACTCCTTGACGGCGTAGGCCAGCAAATGCGCGGTTGAATGGCGAATCACTTCCAAGCCATCGGCATCCTTGTCGGTGACGATCGCGAGATCGGCGTTTTGGTCGATCAGATAGGACGTATCCACCAGCTTGCCATCGACCTTGCCCGCCAGCGCGGCTTTCGCAAGGCCTGCGCCTATGGACGCGGCGACGTCGGCCACGGTGACAGGTTTATCGAACTGTCGCTCTGAGCCGTCGGGGAGTCGGATGGAAACCATGTGTCTGCTCCTGCTGTTGGTGTCGCCCGGAATACACTCGGGCTGTGAGACGAATTAACGGGAATCTGATGGACATAAAAAAACGCGGGCCAGCCGCGTTTTCTCATTGAATGAAGGATATCGACGATATCGAGAATTCGACTAGCGGACCGTGACAAAGATCGTGCTGCTAGTTCGCGGTGTCATAACCGGGTTGCCTTTCTCGCTCTTGTGAGATGAATCGACGATTCCTGCATTGAATGTTGGTAGGCATGATTGGACTCGAACCAAGAACCCCTACCATGCCAATGTTCCAAACATCGTGCGACTTCAATGAGCCCGGATTGTACATCGACCCATCATAAGTTGCCAGCCGAACCTGTTCAAAACCTAGTCAGTCCCAAACTTTTGACCAAAACCCGATCACGAGACACAACGCGTCTATGCGTCAGAGCAAAGCGCTAACCAACATAATTAGCGAATATTTAACTTCCAACGCCCTTCGGTGATCGGGCTTAAGCTTTCAAATGAAATTAACGGACATATTGATACACGTTAATGGTCTCTCGTATTCAGCGCTGGGTACCCAGCAACAACCTGCTTACCCGGGAAAGGTGGTTCGCAAAAGCGAATGCGGCCGAGAAGCAAGCAAGCGGGTGTCAATGAATCATCCCGCTGTGGAGGGATTTTTAATCGACGGATTTATTCCTACTTGCCGTGCCCAGCTATTGAGTTTGACGGAAAAGCGCATGAAAAAAATAATGAGGTTTTTATCCGCATGCAGAAAGCTCTGCTCGGTAAATAAATATTTTTAATGCATTTGTTGCGATAACGCGATTTGCCAAAACTCTGGTCGTCTAAATTGATGGCGTATCAACAAAAAAGTTAGTCAAGACCTCGGACAAGCGCCATCGGTATTTTCAAATTGCTTGCAGCCTAAAAGCATAATTCATGCTCCAGTAGTCCACTGCCATCTCTCGTCCATCCGGCGCAGCACCCCTTGTATGCGGCATAAATTTTCCTACGAGCGAGGGACGTACGCCGAACACCACATCGGTATCAAGATAACGATCACCTTCGCGAAAAATATGCGTCACTAAAGGCTGATATCCTTTGGCTTCGATTAAAAAGTGAATATGCGCAGGTCGCCACGGATGGCGACCATTTGCCACCAACATCTGCCCTACCGGGCCATCGGTTGGTACCGGATAGGCTTCAGGCAAAACAGTCCAAAAAGAGAAATTACCTTCGGCATCAGATTCGATAAGCCCTCGTGCCCGACGATGGCCACTCAACTCGCCGCGCTGAACGTCATACAAACCTTCAGCATCTGCCTGCCAGACGTCTATTCGTGCGTGTGCCAGCGGTTTGCCATCTGCAGACGATACGCTTCCAGTGACATACAAAGGCTCACCCGGTGCGCTATTGGAAAGATCACTGCCGCTCGCTATTGCGGGCGCGTCAGGTGTGTGAAATGGTCCCAGTACGGTCGCCTCCGTGGCACCGCTCTGCGCACCATCATGCATCGCAACCAAGAGCATAGACAGCCCCAGTGTATCGGAGAGCAAAATAAATTCCTGACGCACGTCATCGCATTTATGCCCGGTTGCTGTCAAAAACTGTATGCCCGCCATCCACTCGGCTTCTGTCAGCTTGGTTTCCTGCGCAAAGGCGTGCAGGTGCTTGACCAGAGATTGCATGATTTGCTTTAAACGAGGATTGTCGCTTTGCGAAAAACTGCTTATTGCGGCCTGCGTAATAGCTTCGGGAGAAATTGCCATTTAGGTCCTCGGTTTCAAAATTCGATGCGTCGGAAACAGCGATAGTCCGAAGCGTCGATACAGCGCGCCCCAGAGGCCGTCACGGAAAAATATCGTCACCACGATAGCCAGAAAGCCTAGCCCGATCAGATACCAACTGCCGTAGTCGCTAAAAAATTTATTCAAAAACCAGAATAAGAGCGCACCAAGAATCGGCCCCTCTATTCGACCGATACCGCCTATGACGACCATGAAAATTGCAAACGCAGTCCAGTTCACTGAGAACGCTGCATCAGGAGAAATACGCAGATTACTGACAAAATACAAGGCGCCAGCAAGGCCAGCCCCTGCCCCCGCGATGAGATACACCGCCAGCTTCATTCTGCCAACATCAATACCTTGGGAAGCCGCAGCGGTCTCGTTGTCGCGTATCGCGAGTAATGCCAGACCACGTTTTGAACGTAAAAACACATAAACACCTGCGATGGTAAAAAACACACATGCAAGAGCAATCCAATAAGTAAAACTTTCTCGGGTCGCTTTTTCTATGCCACGCAATGCAGTCAGTGAAGTACCCGACCCACCGCCAACCCAATGCAGGTTTGCAAATGACAGTCTGAACACCTCAGCGATCACCCAGGTACCGATAGCGAAGTAACCACCCTGCAAGCGAAAAGCGAGCACGGATACAGGCCATGCAATCAATGCTGCTGCCGCTGCTGCAATAGGTATGGCAACAAAAGGGTTCACACTGGCCTCGTTGCCAAGGATAAGCATGATGTAACCACCAAAACCAAAGAAGGCTTGCTGACCAATACTGACCATCCCGCCGTAGCCCGCGAGCAAATTCCACATCATGGCAAATACAAAATAGCAGGCAATTTCCACGACTTCCCGCATCCAGCTCGATTCTCCCCACCATGGCAGAGAAATAGCCGGTATGAGTATCATCGCGCACAGGAAAGGCAAAGCGATAGAAAAGCGATTACTGCGTATCACGTCGTATGCTTGCATAAATTTGATGTCCGATATCTGGGTACTGAAACCCTAGCCTCTGGTTTTGGGAAACAAGCCCTGCGGTCGCACCACCAGCACCAGTAAAAACATCAAGTGCCCAAACCAGATACCCCAGCCCGGATCCAGTCTGAAGCCTATCTGCTGGGTCACCCCCAAAAGTAATGCGCCAACGAGGGTACCCCAGAATGATCCCATACCACCAATGATCACGGCCTCAAAAGCAAACAGTAATAAGAGTGAGCCGTCAGAAGGCGAGATTGTTGTCCGCATCGCCTGCAAGCTACCTGCCAGTGAAATCAAAACAAATGCAATACCAGTGGCTTGGGCGTAAACTTTATAGGGCTTCAAACCCATTAATTGGGCAGCTTCGCGATCATCGGATACGGCGCGGAATGAACGACCCAGGGCTGTGTTGGAAAATAATAGCTGCAATAACAGCGTGGCAGAGACTGCCACGCCAAAAGTCAGTAAAGGCAAAGTACCCAGGGTGAAATCACCCACCGAAAAACTTGCTAACGCAATCGGCCCCGCATCTAATGAACGGGGATCAGCTGAATAAATTTCAAGCAGCAGATTTTGTATGATGATTGCAAGGCCAAATGTAACCACAAGCGAGGGCAGCGGGTCCCGCCCCAGTATGCCGTTCAACACAAACCGCTGCAGGGCATAGCCTGCAATATAAGCGAGTGGCATCACTAGCAGCAACGCGATACCCGGAGAGTGACCCGTTGCTGCCACCAGGCTGATCGCAAAAAATCCGCCGAGAATAATGAAGTCGCCCTGCGCTGTATTGGTGAGCCGCATGACACCAAACATCAGGGACTGCCCCAGCGCAAAGAGCGCATACAGTCCACCCAACAGCAAGCCCTGCAAAACAATTTCAGTCATGATCTATACACCAAAATAAGCTTTGCTGATCTGCTCGCGTGTAAGCTCACCAGATCTGCCCTCCAGAGAGACTTTGCCTTCCTGCAGACATATCACGCGCGAAGACATTTGCATGGCCAGCTGCATATCTTGCTCGACGATTAGCAGTGACATGCCATCTTCCAAAATCGATGGCAGTGCTGCATAAATTTCTCGTATCACCACGGGCGCCAATCCCAGCGAGAGTTCATCGCACAGCAACAGCCGAGGATTGCTCATCAACGCACGGCCTATGGCCACCATTTGCTGTTGTCCGCCAGAGAGCGAGGTGGCGGGCATGTGAAGCTTCTCCTGCAAGATCGGAAACAAGTTGAATACGCGCGACAAGTCCCACGAACCTTTGCGAGCTGATATTGCCCCCATCAGCAGATTCTCTTCTACCGACAAACTCGAAAACAATCTTCGTCCCTCCGGCACCATTGCAATGCCCAGCTTTACAATATCCGCAGCATCAATACGCGCCAGAGATTGTCCGTCAAATTGCAACGTTCCTGCTGTCAATGGCAGTAAGCCAGTAATGGTCTTTAACAGTGTCGACTTGCCGGCGCCATTCGCACCGATCAGTGCTACAACCTCGCCTTTTGCTAGCGACAAGTCCACGCCGAACAAAGCCTGCGAATCCCCGTAAGCAGCGGTGATGCCGGCAGCCTGTAACAACATTTCAGGCCTCCAAACCTATATAGACGCGACGAACTTCAGTATCTTGCATTACCGCTTCTGGCGCACCTTCACATAAAGTCTTGCCAAAATTAATCACCAACAATCGGTCTGCAATAGAGAATAGCGCGTGGACGACATGCTCTATCCATATTATGGTCATACCAGTGGTTTTTATACGTTTTAGTTCTTCAACCAGTTCATGCGTTTCATGTACAGTCAAGCCGCCAGCGATTTCATCCAGCAACAGCAAGCGCGGGCGAGTTGCTAACGCGCGAGCCAGTTCGAGTCGTTTGCGGTTAAGCAGGGTTAACCCACCTGCGGGCTGATTGGCAAATCGCGCGAGACCGGTTTGTTGCAGCACGTCCCATGCAATTGCCCAGGCTTCTTTTTCGCTGACTTGTGCGCCGAAGCAGGCAGCCGTAACGAGATTTTCAAATACGCTCATTGCACCAAATGGCTGAGGTACCTGATAGGAACGACCTATGCCATCCCGGCAGCGCTGAAACGGCGGAGCCGTCGTAATGCGGCGACCGTCAAATTCTATTTCTCCTGCGTCAGCTTTTAGATCGCCGGAGATCAGATTAAACAAAGTGGTCTTCCCAGCCCCATTGGGGCCGAGAATACCGAGCACCTCGCCCGCAGTCACAGACAAGGAAATGTTGTCTGTGACCTTCAGCGCGCCAAACGATTTGCTGACTTGATGCAGGGCGAGCAGAGTCATGCTTAGTTCATCAGGCGCAATTTTCCACTTGCTGGAATCGCTGGTGCGGCCTGATTGTTGACAATGGTTAGCTCATATTTACGCTTGGTGCCTTTGTTCCATTGACCCAGTACCAGCGGTGTTTTGCTGACGTTTTTGAATGGACCCTCACCACCCCATTTGACCTCGCCCACCACAGTCTTCAAATTAGTGGCCGCGATAGCATTACGTATGTCAGCAGGCTTACTCGACTTGGCGCGCTTTAATGCATCGACAGCGACCTCAAACAAGCCATGTGCAAAACCAATCGGTTGAGTCCACTGCTTGCTCGTTGATGATTCATAGGCAGCAGCCAAATCTTTTGCTGATTGCTTGGTGAGACTAGAAGTAAACGGATGTGAGGGACTCCACCAAACTTCCGTTGTCAGGCCATCACCTAGTTCGCCCAAGGCTTCTATAGCACCTGGAAACAACAATGCCTTGCCCAATGTGATGACCTTGGGCTTGAAGCCTTGCTGACGTGCTTGTGTAAGGAAAGTTTTTGCATCTGGGGGAATAACCACGCCCGTGACAATTTCGACTCCATCTTTTTTGAAGGCGGCGATTTGTGCAGAGAAGTCCTGCGTGCCATTCTGGAAGCGACCCGGGTCAGTCAGGGTGTAGCCCATTGATGACAATGACTTGGGAAAACCAACTTCCTTATCACCCCAGGCATTGCCGTCACCATCATTTGGAAACAGGCCGCCTACTTTTTTGTTGGTCTTGACACTATTCCAGCCGTTGGTGAAATTGGCAATCACGTCTTCCAGACCCCAGAAAATATGGTGCGTCCAGGTAAAGCCTTTTTTGGGATCACCTTTGCGACCAAAGAACCACGGCTGCCAAGGGACAACGCTGGAGATACAAGGCATCTCATTCAGTTCACACACATCGCTGACAGGATTGGCGGTTTCTGGTGTACCTGCTGTCAGCATCAATGCGATTTTATCTTTCAGAATCAGATCACTAGCGACTTCACCAGCACGATTCGGATTAGATTGGCTGTCTTTGAGCAAAATCTCAATCGCATATTTTTTACCGCCGACCATGACACCATCTTTGAATGCGGCCTTCATTTGCTCGATGACCCATTTGTCGGCTTCACCAAAAGGTGCCAGCGGACCCGTCTGCGGGGATACATACCCAATCTTGATGGTGTCAGCGGCGAAGGCCACGCCGGTTGTTGTTAATAGTGCTGCGGCTGCAGCACCCTGCATAAAATGTCTTCTTGTAATTGTCATTTTTGTCTCCTTGATTTTGTGCTACTGTTTGTACCGCTGTTTGTACCGCTGTTTGTGCTGCTTTTTTCATACAGCTTTTACTATTTTTACACTGACGCGACTGGTGAAACACCCTCCCATGCCTGCTGTAACAAGCTGCGCAATGCACCGGAATTTTCGGGAACTATGGGTCGCGGATTCCAGTAAGGATTTTGTACTGCAAGCTGCACTATCGAGTCCAGAGCCTCGGCTTTCAGGCCAAATTCTCGCAACGAAACTGGCGCACCATTTTGCCTGGCGAGTTCATAGAGCCCTTGCGCTGCCGGCAAACCTCCCAATGCGCGGCTGATTTTTTGCATCGCCTGCGGAGCTGCCGCAGCATTGAATGCCATCGCGTGGGGCAGAATTACGGTGTGCACTTCTGCATGAGGCAGATTAAGAGCACCGCCTAGTGTGTGGCATAGCTTATGATGCAATGCCATGCCAACGTTGCCCAGCACGGTACCGCATAACCAAGCGCCATAGAGCGCGTTACTACGCGCAGAAATATCCGCCGGGTTAGCGCGAATTTTTGGTATTTCCATGGCCAATACGCGTATACCTTCTTCTGCCATTAAATCCATGATGGGATTACTATCTTGCGCGTATAGCCCTTCAGCTGCGTGCGCAATCGCATTCATTGCGCTGGTAACCGACAAGCCCACGGGCAATGAGACCGATAATTCCGGGTCGTAAATTACGGTTCGCGGCAAGACACGCGTATCACGCCCTGTTTTTTTCAGGCCAGCTTCAGTGATCCCATAAATCGGCGTCATTTCACTACCCGCATAGGTGGTGGGAATGGCGAGTATGGTCAAACCAGACTGCAAGGCGATGGCTTTGCCCAATCCAGTGGTTGATCCGCCGCCAACCGCCACAGCACAGTCCGCACCTAAAAGCGCCGCTTTGGCAACAGCTTCTGCAGCAATTTCAGCAGGCACATGCATAGCTGCTTTGGGATAGATACCGGCTGCACGGGTGCCTACAATTTTTGCAATCCGTTCTGCGAGTTCCTGCTGCTCTGGCGTACATAAAATCAATGCACGCTGGGCGCCAAGCAAAGCAATTTCACGGTCAAGATGCTGAAGGCTGCCTACGCCGAATATGACGCGGCTAGCTTGAGTGTTGTAGACGAAATCACGCATTGATTTTTTGTCGCCTATTTAGCTGGCCGCGGATAGTACGGCATGATTTGCGCATCAATATTGACCCACACGCTTTTAGCTTGCGTGTATTCACGCATCACGTCAAAGCCCATTTCCCGACCATAGCCAGATTGCCCCGTACCGCCGAAAGGTGAACCAGGATTAACCCGCTTATAGCAATTTATCCAGACCATGCCACTTCTGATTTCACGTGCCATCAAGTGCGCTCGCTGCAAATTTCGAGTCCACAGGCCAGCACCCAAACCGTACTCAGTGCTGTTGGCAATGGCGAGAGCTTCTTCATCGGTCTTGAAGGTCAGCACTGTTACGAATGGGCCAAATACCTCTTCCTGCGCAATGCGATCTTGTGTGCTGCGTGCGCGCACGATAGTGGGTTCTACGTAAAACCCTCTGGATAGATCGCCACCGGGTGCTTTGCCGCCCGCGAGTACCTCTCCGCCTTCTTTGCGCCCCACATCCACATACGACAACACGCGATCGCGATGCAGGGCGCTGGTAAGCGGACCCATTTCAGTATTCGGGTCGAGCGGATTGCCAAGCTTGATAGATTTTGCCAGCGCGATGAATTTTTCCAAAAATTCGTCAGCGATGGATTCATGCAGCACCAACCTCGCACCAGCAATGCAAGCCTGCCCTTGATTATGGAATATCGCCCATGCTGCCCCATTGATAGCGGCTGGCAGAAACGCATCTTCAAACACAATGTTGGCGCCTTTACCACCTAATTCGAGTTGTACTTTTTTCAAATTAGCTGCTGAAGCTTCAACCACACGACGCCCGGTGGCCGTTGAACCTGTAAAAGCGATCTTGGCTATCTCTGTATGTTCTGCGATGTACTGACCAGCGACATGCCCCAGGCCCGGCAAGATATTGACAACACCATCGGGCATTCCAGCTTCTGCCATCAGCTCGGCAATGAGCAAGCTCGAGAGCGGTGTGATCTCCGCAGGTTTCAACACTACGCAATTACCGGCTGCCAGTGCAGGTGCCATTTTCCAGCTAGTGAACATCAGTGGAAAATTCCAGGGCACGACTTGCCCGACTACACCCAAAGCTTCACGGTTTACATAATTGAGAAAACCTGCTTCGACGGGCACGACATCGCCCTGAAATTTATCTGCCATACCGCCAAAGTAGCGATAAGTTACAGCCGTGCGCGGCACATCTAGTATGCGCGAATCACGTATCGGATGCCCCGTGTCGAGGGATTCTAGCTGTGCGAGCTGCTCAGCATTAGCTTCGATCAGATCCGCAAGTTTTAGCAAGATACGGCCGCGATCCATGGCCGCCATGCGTGACCACTTCGGATAAGCGCGCTGTGCTACCTTGACAGCCTTGTCGACATCCGCTTTACCTGCCGAGGCTATCTGCGCAATCTCACTACCGTCATGCGGGTTGAGCGTGGCCATGGTCTCGCCGGATTCAGCGGCGCAAAATCTGCCGTCAATAAAAAGTCCTGTACGAATTAAACCCTTCAGGGCAGCGGGTATCTGCGCCTGATCTGTTGTGACTGTCATGCTGGCTCCCGGGAACGGACCGACAGTCCGCCCCTGTTGGAATGATGTAGGAAATACGCGTTTTAGAATTGCACGGGCACTTCGGGCGATTCACCTTTTTGAATCTCATAAACGAGATTTGGTGAACCGTTCTCCCACACCAGCAGCATGGAGCGCTTGGGGCTGTAACCCTGATGACGGCAATACGCCGGCATGGCTGCCATGTCGCCGGCTTTCATGATCACGCGTGCCAAGGGCTTGCCAGTGTTTTTATCTGCGCAATCCCAATGAATTTCATCGCACATTTGGAAGAACCACTCAACGCGATCATTGGCGTGCAAGATAGGCAGAATATGCTCTTCTGTCGTTGGGCACATGTAGCTGTATTTGACTACTGATGTAAATGAAGGATTCCACGTGACTTGCGAACGCGAAAGGAAAGCAAACAGATTAAATGCATGCACTTCATTCTCAAAGCCAGGCTCGGGGTACAGCTCCGGATGATCTTGCGGCACATCAGCAAAAGCACGATTGACAGGCGCGCCCCTCTCATCTGTGCGTAAATTCAAATCGCCCTTCAATCCAACACAACGGGTGGCCAGTTCGCGGGCACGAGTAATCGCTGCATGGCTGTTCCCATTCTTTCGCCCATAGGGCGTACCGGTTTCTTGTGGCGCTGCAAATGGATCGAAGCCGGCGTTGGTCCAGTCATCCAGCATGGCTTCAAAGGTAGCTTTGATTTGCTCGGTTGGAAAGTTTTCCAGTAAATCTACGCCCGCTGCTTTCATGGTGCCGTTGTACGATCCGGCATACATGTCCACTGATTTGTAGTGATTAAAAGTGCCAAACACCGCATCAAAATTGACGCCACCGTAAAAGAATCCCCATGCACAATCACGCATGAGCGCACGCAAAAAATTACCAATGTCCATCGTGTGTGAGAGCGGACGGCCATCACGCGTATTCCAGCTGATATGCGCGAAATATTCATCACGCCGAAACGAAAATGAACCCAGCGTATAAGCTCTGTAACCCATCACTTCATCGGGCGCGGTGGAAACGACTTTTACCAGATCGGCAGGTGCATTCATATTGGTCTCCTGATTTTTATGTAGGTGATTGCTGTGCAGTTCAAGCGGTCTGGCAGATATCTGCCCATCTCTCTATTGAAAGATCACCTTTGCAGGTTTGCATCACGATTACACCAGGATCTTTGCTTTTGAATTGATACGCCGTGTTCTTAGGCAACATGCCTTGATGGCCGCGCTTCAATTTCATCCAGCCCATTTTTACGCCCTTGGGCTCGCCTTGCACCAGCACTGCGCCGTCTTTTTCGGTGTCTTTAACGATTTGTGCTTCGTCGAGCTTGATCAAGTGGATTTCAATTGCACCATCCATGACCAACGCAAATTCATCATGCGCACAGGTGTACCAAGGAGAAGTACCCTCCGCTCGCAAGGTTTCAAGTACATAAATCTGATTTTGGCCAAATACGATTTTTTCGTATGGTTTGGAGTTGTTCGCAATTTCAAAGCAATTTGAAAATGCATAATGACGAACATCATCGTCAATCGCCTGCACACCACCCTTTTCATAAGCGTTGAGGGAGGCGAATTTTGTCTTGTATTGGACTGTCATGCTTGTCTCCTGATGTAATGACGACGACTATTTTCACAGTCTGCGCGACGAGTTTATGCAGGCCAGCGTAGCATTACTAGGTAGCAAATTACGACTAATCTGTTCGCAAATTCCGAATAATAGGGGTGGATTCAGAGGAAATGCAGAATGGTTGCCTGAAATGCAGCGTTTAAACCAGTAGCACAGACTCTTTTGTGAGCCATCCCCTCTCTATCAGCACCTGATCCCAAGGGGGCGTGCCGGCAAACTTTTTCATCAGATGATTGATGAACAATTGCAGCTTCAAACCGCGGCGGGAGGTATGCGGATAAATGGCGGAGAGCCAAAACGAAGAAAGCTGCCAATCTGTTAACAGGGGTACTAGCTCACCCGAGACCAAAAAAGGCGAAGCCACCAAGGTGGGAATACAAACCACGCCAGCATTGGCGCATCCATATTCGGCAAGCAGATGCACACTGTTGGTCAAGAGTGGAGGTTTCAGATGAATCGAGATGACTTCCTGATCACGAAAAAAATCCCAGCGGTCGCGCGTCTGATAACCAGAATAAAGCCCTAGCCTGTGCTCACGAAGATCACGTGGATTGTCTGGCGTGCCATGCTCTGACAGGTAAGCGGGTGAGGCACAAAAGACTCGCCGCACTGGAAACATTTTTTGCGCGACGAGTTCTTCAGAGGCCGGCGAAAAAATCTGCAACGTACAATCAAACCCCTCTTTGACGGGATCAATCACGGTATCTGACACAAATAGATCAAGGTTGATACCAGGATGCAGCAGCTGAAACTCCTGCAGCTCAACAGCAAGGTGGCCAAGTACAAAACCAGGGAGTGCGTGAATACGCAGCTTGCCTTCCGGCGAATTTTGCGTCTTGCGCATATCGTCCAGCAGGGCAGTGGAACGACTCAAAAGCTCTGCACAATCTTTGACATAAGCCTGTCCCAACTCGGTCAGCTTGACGGATCGCGTCGTTCGATGCAAAAGGGGTGCGCCGACATATTCCTCAAGCTGTTGCACACGCGCCGTGACGACTGATTTTGCTACCCTCAGCTGCTGCGCAGCAGCGGCAAAGCTACCCGCATCGGCTACAGCAACAAAAGCTTCGAGTGTTTGCAGGCGATCCATGGGTGATTTTTTCCTGAAACCTCTAACAAAATGCCGCTGGCGGTGTCGGGAGTACCCTGACTGCGGTTGCGGTTCTTGGCAATGCTTATTTTTTTAATGGTTCTTATACTGGCAACAGGTTCGCTACGTTTTATCCAGAGACGCAAGAGGCTCGGATGATTATTGCACAAGGAATCTGCGCGCCGGGACCAAGCACTTCGGTACATTCGGAGTGCAAAATACATGGGTAGACGCTGAGTAAATCCAAATAGTTTGTCGAAAATGGGGCCAACGCTGTGCACAGCATCAGGCGCGCGAGAGAGTGCGGCGCGAAGTTCAATACTTCTGGCTCCACGGGCGCTGGGCGTACAAAAGCCGGGGATGGGTGGCGCGGCACACGTTCGCTACGGCGGCGCTAATGGCTGGGGTGAACCCTGCCTATGTTGCCAAACAACTTGGCCATACAAATGCCAAGCTGCTTTTTGAGACGTATGCGAAGTGGATTGATGGGGCGGACAAGCATCAGGAACGAGATCGAATGGAAGCTGCGTTCGGAGGGATTTATCCCCAAAACAGCCCCAAAAAATCTAGCGACGCTTGTAAGTGATTGATTTTAAAGAGAAATGTTGGTAGGCACGATTGGACTCGAACCAACGACCCCTACCATGTCAAGGTAGTGCTCTAACCAGCTGAGCTACGCGCCTAAAGATGCGGGAGTATAGCCAGTTTTGAATGTTTGTGCCAGTGTCGGGCTGGAGGCAAAGCCCATCGTTAGTTTTCTGGCATGCCGGAAGGCGGTGCTTTGACATCATGAAAAAAGCGCTCAGCTGCGCCGCACTTCGATCACGCCTTTGACATCCCGGATCACCTTCAGCGCCCGCTGCAGCTGCTCGGTCGATGAAATCTCTCCGGTGAATGACATGGTTGCCTGGCCTTTGCTGCTGCGGGTAGAGACACCGATCACATTGATTTTCTCGCGCAGAAAAATATCCGAGATATCCCTCAACAAGCCTTGCCGGTCGGTCGCCAGCACAAACACATCGACGGGATAGACCGTGTCACTCGTCTGTGCTCCCCACGCTGTCTGCACGATACGCTCAGGCGCTCTGAGGCACATTTGCGCGAAATTCTTGCAGCTGGTCCGGTGTATCGAGATACCTTTACCGCGCGTGATGAAACCCACGATAGGGTCTGGCGGCGCCGGCTTGCAGCAGCTCGCCATATGCGTAAGCAGGCCCGAGGTGCCCAGCACCAGGACGCCGGACTTGCCCCCCTTCGTGACGCTGGATGCGCGGCTTTTGCGGGTCAGTGTCGCTTCGTCGGCTGCTGCGGCAGCGGCTCTGCCAGCGTCGCCCGCTTGCAGCGCCTGCTCGACCAAGCGCAAACTGAGTCGCTCGTTACCGATTGCGAGCAGCAATTCTTCCAGCTTCGGAAAACCCAGCTTGTGCGCGAGATCTTCGAGGTTGACCGCGGTCTTGCCTTCACGCTGCAAGGTCTTCTCGAGCATCGCTCTGCCCTGCGCGAGCGTTTCGGCCTGCTCGATGGCATTGAACCACGCGCGTATCTTGGAGCGCGTGCGTGGGCTGGCCGTATAACCATCGGAGAGCCAGTCGCGCGAGGGACCCGCTGCGCCGGAAGCCGCCGCTTCGCCCTTGGCGGTGATGATCTCCACGGTTTGTCCATTTTTCAGGGGCGTATTCAGCGGCACCATCGCACCATTGATCTTCGCACCCCGGCAGCGATGACCTACATCGCTATGCAGATGGTAAGCAAAATCAATCGGTGTCGAGCCCGATGGCAGTTCAATCACGCGCGCCTGTGGCGTCAGCGCATACACCCGGTCGTTCAGCGACGCGGCTTTAAGCTGCTCCACCCACTGCCGCTCGGAGTCATCCTGCCCGACCACGACATCGGCAACCTCGCTCTTCCATGCGAGCAGTTCTCGTAGCCACGCAATCTTCTGATCGAATTTCTGGTCGACCGATGCCGAAGAACCTTCCTTGTAGCGCCAGTGCGCGGCGACGCCGTATTCGGCAAAGCGGTGCATCTCCTGCGTGCGCACTTGCACTTCCAGCGTGCGGCCATCCTCGGCTTCGACCACTGTGTGCAGCGACTGATAGCCGTTGGCCTTGGGGCGGGCAATGTAGTCATCGAATTCTTCGGGCAGCGGTACCCAGATGTTATGAACGATGGACAGTACTGCATAACAGCTCTTCACATCATCGACAATCACGCGAAATGCGCGTACATCATGCAGCCGAGAGAAATCGATCTCTTTGCCGCGCATCTTGTTCCAGATACTGTAGATGTGCTTGGGACGCCCGTAAACTTCAGCGCGAATGCCAGCGGCTGACAACTCGGCCTTCAGGCGTGCGATCGCGTTGTCGACGAAGGTTTCGCGCTCGATGCGGCGCTCTTCAAGCATTTTTGCGACGCGCTTGTAATTCTCCGGCTCGCTGAAGCGAAACGACAAGTCTTCCAGTTCCCATTTCAGTTGCCAGATACCAAGACGGTTCGCGAGTGGTGCATACAGCCCGAAGCTCTCGCGCGCATATTTCAGCGTCGTGTCGTTCTCAAGCTTTTTTTCTGCGAAATAGCGCAAGGTGGTCAGCCGGGATGCCAGGCGCACGAGTACTACGCGCATGTCGGTCGCCATCGCTAACGTCATCTTGCGCAGCGTCTCAAGCTGAGCCGTGGCGGCATTCTTGCTCTTGCCGCTGTCATTGGGCAGGTAGACGCCACCGTGTAATCGCATCAGCTGTTGAATCGCACTCACCATATCAGCGACTTCCTTGCCGAAGGTCGACTCGATCTGCTGAGCTCGTTTGTCGTCAAGCGTCGTCAGCTCGAACAGCATGCCGGCAATGCGCGTATCCACGTCGCTGCGTAATGCGGCCAGCACGGACACCGTGCCGCGCGCGAAATCCATGGCGCCCTGCCCGGTAAGCACTGTTTTACGCTCGTATACCGTGCGTACAAACTCCTGGGCCTCAAGCAAGCGGGTGCTTTCCTCGGCTCGCAGCCCGGTGGTCAGCGCTTCGTCGCTGGAGTTGATGATTGTCGTGGATACCATCGGTCTAAGCTTTTTAGTCTCCGGCTGAGCGACTCAGTGTGGCCATGCAACGCTGGGACACGGCATCTCAGTGCAGCTCATGCCTCAGTAAAAAGCGGCGCGCAATCGCGATCTGGTCCTCATGCATGAAAGTAGGTGCATGACCGATACCGGGCAACTCGACCAGTTCGGCTTTCGGGCCACGCTGCGTCATTTGCTGCGCGGTCTCGCGCGTGAGCAAATCGGAATCGCTGCCACGCACCAGCAACACCGGGCAGCGTATGGCATCCCACGCAGCCCACAGCGCCGCTTCGCCTTGCAGCACCATCTGCTCACTCAGCCCCTGAAACGATTTGGCGATCGCCGGATCGTAATGCCGCTTCCACTGGCCGCTCTCTTCCTGCACCAGCACATCGCGTGCCAGCTTGGCCCATTCCTCGTCGCTGTGTGGACCGAATGGCGCAGAGACGGTGCGAATGTAATCCAATCCTTCGTCAAAGCTGGCAAAGCGCTTCTCGGTGCCAAGGTACTCTGCAATGCGGGCAATTGCTGGGAAATTCAGCGTCGGACCCACGTCATTGACGATCATCCGCCGCACCGGCGAATCGGGCAGCGCGGCGAGTCCCATGCCGATCAGGCCACCCATCGATGTGCCGAACCAGTCGACGCGGGGCACATCCAGGCGCGCGACCAGCGTCACCATATCGCTGACGTATTGCGGCACTGCATAGAACTGCGGGTTCTTCAGCCAGGAAGAATGCCCACGCCCGACGACGTCAGGGCAAATCACCCGATAACGATCCGACAATGCCGCTGCGAGATGATCAAAATCACTTGAAACGCGCGATACGCCATGCACGCAGATCAGGACTTCGGGATTGTCAGGCTCGCCCCACTGCTTGTACGCCATGTGGTGCAGTCCTGCGGGCGACAGACACTGCACCATTTTGAATTGAGGCTGCATCATTCGAGGGCACCCAGGGTTTGTTGTAGAACCTGCCATTTTACTGGGCTATGCGCTTACAATCCCGTCTCTCCCGATACTATCTTGTACCCGTTTCAAGAGGAAGCCAATGCAAAACCGTCCGCTCTCCGGCAAGGCCGCACTGGTCACCGGTTCCACCTCAGGTATTGGCCTAGGCATTGCGCATGCGCTGGCAGCGCAAGGAGCGGACATCCTGTTCAACGGATTTGGCGACGCTGCGCTGATCAAGCAGCTGCAACAGCAAACAGCCAGCGTTCATGGTGTCAACACCGCCTATCACGGCGCCGACATGTCCAAGCCCGACGAGATCGAAGCGATGATGAAAGAAGCCACCGCGCACTTCGGCGGCGTGGACATTCTGGTCAACAACGCCGGCATACAGCATGTCGCCAACATCGAGGATTTCCCGACCGATCGCTGGGATGCGATCATCGCGATCAATCTGAGTTCGGCATTTCACACCACCCGGCTGGCGCTGCCCCACATGCAACACAAGAACTGGGGGCGCATCATCAATATCGCGTCGGTGCACGGACTGGTCGCCTCGGCCGGCAAATCCGCCTATGTGGCTGCCAAGCACGGGCTGATCGGACTAACCAAGGTCACCGCGCTGGAGAATGCGCACACCGGAATTACCTGCAATGCGATTTGCCCGGGCTGGGTGCTCACGCCGCTGGTGCAGAAGCAGGTCGATGCGCGCGCTGCGCACGAAAATATTCCGCTTGAACAAGCAAAAAAGGCGCTGCTGATGGAGAAGCAGCCGTCGGGCGAATTCGTCACGCCCGAAGACCTCGGCGCCATCGCCGTCTTCCTCTGCAGCCCGGCCGCGAATCAGGTACGCGGAGCGGCGTGGAATATGGATGGCGGCTGGGCAGCGCAGTAAGCGCCTGTCCCATGAAGCCGCCACCGACCTCATGGGACAGGCTCTAAGTGCGACGAAATAAAAAAGCCAGTCAGCAGCGTGACTGGCTGGCGTTGAGGCTTCACAGCCCCATCAAAAACGAATCTCGCACCCCGTGCTGTCGATCAGCGCTTCCTTGCTGACGCCAGGCGCCATCTCAACCAGCTTCAAGCCATGCTCGGTCACATCCAGCACGGCCATATCGGTAATGATGCGATCGACCACGCCTACACCGGTGAGCGGCAGTGTGCAATGCTCCAGCAGCTTGTGCGATGTCGAGCCATCTTTCGCCTTGGCGACATGCTCCATCAGCACTACGACGCGGCCAACGCCAGCGACCAGATCCATCGCACCACCCATGCCCTTGACCATTTTGCCGGGGATCATCCAGTTCGCGAGATCGCCTCGCTCGGACACTTGCATCGCGCCCAGGATGGCGATGTTGATCTTGCCGCCGCGGATCATCGCAAAGGAATCGGCAGAGCTGAAAAAAGATGAGCCTTTCAACGCGGTGACAGTTTGTTTACCTGCGTTTATCAGGTCAGCGTCGATATCCTCTTCGGTTGGGAAAGGGCCGATACCGAGCAGACCATTCTCCGACTGCAGCCATACGGTTATGTCCTTGGGTACGTAGTTGGCAACCAAGGTCGGCAAACCGATGCCGAGATTCACATAAAACCCGTCCTGCAGTTCTTGTGCGGCGCGCTCCGCCATTTGTTCACGTGTCCATGCCATGTTCGTCGTCTCCGGATTACTGTGCACGCACGGTGCGTTGTTCAATACGCTTTTCGGGATGCTGGTTCACCACGATACGGTGAACAAAGATGCCCGGTGTGTGTACTGCATCAGGATCGATATCGCCCAAACCAACGAGCTCTTCCACTTCGACGATGGTGATCTTGCCAGCCATCGCAACATTCGGATTGAAATTGCGCGAGGTCTTGCGATAAACCAGGTTGCCGACCGGATCGGCCTTCCATGCCTTGACCAGCGAGACATCCGATACCAGCGAGCGCTCCATCACGTACTGCTCGCCATCGAATACGCGCACTTCCTTGCCCTCGGCGACGATGGTACCCACTCCGGTTTTCGTGAAGAACGCGGGAATGCCGGCTCCGCCGGCACGCAGCTTCTCTGCCAAGGTGCCCTGCGGCGTGAACTCCAGCTCCAGCTCCCCGGCCAGATACTGACGCTCGAATTCCTTGTTCTCGCCGACATAGGATGCCACCATCTTTTTTATCTGCCGAGTATTCAGCAGCTGACCGAGGCCGAAACCATCGACGCCGGCATTGTTCGAGATCGCAGTGAGTCCCTTGACACCGGAATCACGCAATGCCGCGATGAGCGCCTCGGGAATGCCGCACAGACCGAAACCGCCCACGGCAATGGTCTGGCCATCCTTGACGACACCCGCCAGCGCGGTGGCAGCGTCTGGGTAAAGCTTTTTCATGAGACTCCCTGATAAAAGATCGGTATGGGGTGAGCTAGACACAATCCAGCCTGAGATTTTGCCATGAGCGGAGCACTAAACCTAGTCGCCGGACGTCGGACTCGCAGCGCCTCGCTGAATTTGATCAACCATTATTGCTCGCCTGCTATCGATTGACTCGGCTGGCGGCTCGACACGGTAAGTTTTGCGTCAGCACGGGCTGAGTAACCGGGCGCGCATTGCTTCCGGCAAGGCGAGGGATTTTTCAATCCGCTGATCCACCCACACCACTTTCGATCCGCCCTCAGCCATCAACACTGCGGGATCATCAACCCGTCGGATCTGATGGATCGTATGAAAGCTCGACCGGCCGAAGTCACCGACCAAGGTGTCGACGTCAATATCGCCCGGATAACGCAACTGTTTCAGGAAAGTGCAATGCGCGCTGATGATCACCGGCCCGACGCCGGACGGATCGGGTGGGCAGCCCATCGCCTCGAACCAGGCAATCCGCGCCTGCTCGAAATAGCGAAAGTAAACGGTATTGTTCACATGCCCCATCGCATCCATGTCGCCCCAGCGTATCGGCATGCGCACGCGGTGCACCCGCGTGTACTGTTCGGACACCGACATCAGAATGCAGACATACCGTCATCTGCCGTCATGATCGCGCCGTTGATGAAGCGTGATTCATCCGATGCCAGCAAGAGCAGCAAAGCATCCAGATCTTCTGGCTTGCCGACGCGTTTGCGTGGCAGCAGGTCGACCAGCTTGCGCCCACCCTCACTGCGGAAGTACTCGCGATTGATCTCGGTCTCGATATAGCCCGGGCAGATCGCGTTCACGTTGATGCCGTAACGTCCCCATTCCAGCGCCATCGCCTTGGTCATCTGCACCACACCGGCCTTGCTCATGCAATACACGCCAATCTGTGACAGCACGCGCAAGCCGGCCACCGAGGCGATGTTGATGATGCGATGCTGGCGGCTGGGGTCGGCCTTCGCGCGCAGGATCATGCGCTTGGCGGCTTCTTGCGCGACGAAGAATGCGCCACGCAGGTTGGTATCCATCACATATTGATAATCGTCCGGCGTCACGTCGATCAGTCGCTGCGTCGTCGAGACCCCCGAGTTATTCACCAGAATATCGATATGTCCGGCCTCGGTCTCGGCATGCGCCAGTGCTGACTTGATGCTGCCGTAATCAGTGACATCCAGCTGGACCATGTGCGCGGCGCCGCCATCGGCTTCGATCTCCGCACGCAACTCTTTCATGCGGTCGGTGCGACGAGCGGCCAGCACAACCTGCGCACCGCCTTGCGCGAGTATCTTGGCAAACCGGGCGCCCAGTCCGCTGGAGGCGCCGGTCACCAGCGCGACTTTGCCCTCGAAATTGACTTCTATGCCCACGGTCTCTCCTGAAAAGGTGTCGCGTCATGGTCGATAAGCGACGTTTTTATCATGCCGCGCCAACTTCCAACGGCACAACCGTTATCATTACATGAATACGCCCGAGCCCGGCTGGCTTTGTATGGCGCGGTCACACAAAATCCCGGACAATCCCGGCTGCCCGGCGCTTGCCAACCTACGCACAAACGAATCCCATGAGCCCAAGCCAGAATCCTGCTTTCCTTGAACAATTCGGTCCGCGAGAAGCGATGGAGTATGACGTCGTGATCGTTGGCGCCGGACCGGCCGGTCTGTCCGCTGCGATACGCCTGAAGCAGCTAGCGGAAAAAAAGGGGCAAGAGATCAGCGTCTGCGTGCTCGAAAAAGGCAGTGAGCCCGGCGCCCATATTCTCTCGGGTGCCGTGATGGATCCGCGCGCGATGAACGAACTTTTCCCGGACTGGAAAGCGCGCGGCGCGCCACTGAATACCCCCGTCACCGAAGATCGCTTTCTTTTCCTGACCGAGACAGGCGCGACCAGTACGCCCAACTGGCTGCTGCCGGGCTGCTTCAAGAATCATGGCAATTATGTGATCTCGCTGGGCAACGTGGTGCGCTGGCTTGCGCAGCAGGCCGAGGCGATGGGCGTGGAGATCTTCCCCGGCTTTGCTGCCGCCGACATCCTGTTTGACGATCACGGCGCGGTCGCTGGCGTCGCGACCGGCAACATGGGCGTGGGCAAGGACGGGGAGCCTGGCTCAGAGTTTCAGCTGGGGATGGAGCTGCGCGCGAAGTACACGTTCTTTGCCGAGGGCGCCCGAGGTCATTTGGGCAAGCAACTCATCTCGCATTATCAGCTCGATGCCGGACGCGATCCGCAAACCTACGCGATCGGCATCAAAGAGCTATGGGAAGTCGATCCTGCAAAACACCAGCCCGGACTGGTGATGCATACCGCTGGGTGGCCGCTGGATTCCGACACCTACGGCGGCTCCTTCCTCTATCACCTCGAAAACAATCAGGTCGTGGTCGGGTACGTGGTCGGTCTCGCCTACCAAAACCCGTGGCTGTCACCCTTTGAAGAATTCCAGCGCTACAAGACGCATCCGTCGATTCGCGGCTTCTTCGAGGGTGGCAAGCGTCTGTCCTATGGCGCGCGCGCAATCACTGCCGGTGGCCTGCAATCGCTGCCAAAATTCACTTTCCCCGGCGGCGCGCTGGTGGGTTGCGATGCGGGCTTTCTGAATGCGAGCCGCATCAAGGGCAGCCATGCCGCGATGAAGACCGGCATGCTCGCCGCTGAGGCCGCCTTCGATGCGATTGCGGGCGGACGCGAACAAGATGAATTGCATGCTTACACCAGTGCGTTTGAACAATCCTGGCTGCACGAAGAGCTGCATGTCGCGCGTAATTTCAAGCCTGCGATGAGCAAGGGTCTGTACACGGGAACGCTGTTGGTCGGCATTGATCAGGTACTGTTTCGCGGCAAGGCGCCGTGGACTCTGCATCATTCGCATGCCGATCATGAATGCCTGCGTCCGGCCTCCGAATTCGAGCCCATCGTCTACCCAAAGCCCGATGGCAAGCTGAGCTTCGATCGCTTGTCGTCGGTGTTCATCTCGAACACCAATCACAACGAGCATCAGCCCGCGCACCTGACGCTGAAAAATCCCGCAGTGCCGGTTACCGTGAATCTGGTCACCTATGCCGGCCCGGAGTCGCGCTACTGCCCGGCAGGCGTCTATGAGTACGTGAGCGACAGCGGCAGCGAACGCTTGCAGATCAATGCGCAGAACTGCGTGCACTGCAAGACCTGTGACATCAAGGATCCGACCCAGAACATCGTCTGGGTCACGCCGGAGGGCGGCGGCGGTCCCAACTACCCGAACATGTGAACGCCGCTCCGGTTCCCGAGCCGGCACTGCCACCGGCGACCCGTCCCGAGCCTGTCTCACTGACGCAAGCATTCTGGTACTGGCTGACACTGGGCTTCATCAGCTTTGGTGGCCCCACGGGCCAGATCGCACTGATGCATACCGATCTGGTGGAGCGCAAGCGATGGATCTCCGAGCAGCGATTCCTGCATGCGCTCAATTACTGCATGCTGCTCCCCGGGCCGGAGGCGATGCAGCTGGCGGTCTATATCGGCTGGCTGATGCATCGTACCGCCGGCGGCATCATTGCCGGTGCGCTGTTTGTGCTGCCCTCGCTGCTGATACTGATTGCGCTGTCGTGGATTTATCTGGCTTTTGGCGACCTTCCGATCGTCGCCGGAGTGCTGTACGGGATCAAACCCGCTGTGGTGGCCATCGTACTGGCGGCTGCGTGGCGCATCGGCCATCGCGCACTCAAGAACCGCTGGCTGATCGGTATTGCGGGGCTGGCCTTCATCGGCATCGCGCTGCTGCAGTTGCCCTTCCCGCTGATCATCGGCATTGCCGCGCTCATGGGTCTCGCCGGCGGACGATTACTGCCGGAGTATTTCCGACCCGGCGGTGGTCACGCCGCATCGCAGGTGTCGTATGGTGCAGCACTGATCGATGACGATACGCCGCCCCCCGAACATGCACGCTTCCGCCTCAAGTCCATCATCGTGACGTCAGTGATCGGCGTGGTAATCACGCTGATCAGCCTCGCCGCGCTGACGCTGCTCTTCGGAGAAAAAAATCCGCTGTCGCAGATGGCTTGGTTCTTCACCAAGGCCGCACTGCTCACTTTCGGCGGAGCGTATGCGGTGCTGCCTTACGTGGTGCAGGGCGCGGTGTCGACCTTTGAGTGGCTGACGCCCACGCAAATGATCGATGGCCTCGCACTCGGCGAGACCACACCCGGTCCGCTGATCATGATCGTCGCCTTTGTTGGTTTCGTTGGTGGCTGGACGAAGGAAGTGTTTGGTCCGCTCGCACTGTTTGCGTCGGGTGCTGCAGGAGCCGTCGTCGCGACCTTCTTCACTTTTCTTCCCTCATTCATATTCATCCTCGCTGGCGCCCCGGTAGTCGAAGCCACGCGCGACAACATCCGCCTGACCGCACTATTGACTGCAATCTCGGCCGCTGTCGTCGGCGTGATCTTGAGCCTCGCGGTATTTTTTGCCGACCATGTGTTTCACCTGTCCGAGCCCATGGCGCTGTGGGATAAAACCGCGCTGTTGATCGCCGTAGCCGCTGCGATTGCGCTGCTGCGCTTCAAGTGGGGCACGATTCGGCTGATCGCCGTCTGTGCATTGGCAGGCCTCGTGGTATCTTATGTGCCGTGGTGGTAACTCTTTTGCCGATGGCGCAGTAATCACTGCCGCCAGAGTGGTTTCCTGATATGACCGAACGCATCATTCCTGTCGCCGACCTGCGCTACCTGCACGCCGTGCCGCATATCCCTGAGCAGCTGACGCCGGCCACCGGCCTGCTGGCCGATACGCTTGGCCGACCCTTGCGCGACCTGCGCATATCGGTCACGGACCGCTGTAATTTCCGCTGCGTCTACTGCATGCCGAAAAGCGTGTTCGACAAGGATTATCAATTCCTCCCGCATGATCTGTTGCTGTCGTTTGAAGAGATCACACGCGTGGTCAAGATATTCATCGCGCATGGCGTCGAAAAAATCCGCCTGACGGGTGGCGAGCCTCTGCTGCGCAAGAACATAGAAAAACTGATCGAGATGCTGGCCGTGCTGACCACCGCGAACGGCAAACCACTCGATCTGACCATGACCACCAATGCCTCGCTGCTGGCCAAAAAAGCGCAATCACTGAAAGACGCCGGGCTGCAGCGCGTGACGGTATCGCTCGATTCGCTGGATGACACAACGTTCAAACGGATGAATGATGTGGATTTCCCGGTATCGGATGTTCTGGAAGGTATCGAGGTCGCTTCCAAGGTCGGACTCGGTCCAATCAAGGTCAACATGGTCGTCAAGGGCGGACTGAACGATCAGGAAATCGTCCCCATGGCGCGTCACTTCAAAGGCAGTGGCGTGATCCTGCGCTTCATCGAATACATGGATGTTGGTGCCTCCAATGGCTGGAAGATGGATGAGGTCATCCCCTCGGCCGAGGTCGTGCGCCGCATCAGCGAGACCATGGCGCTGGAGGAGATCGAGCCGAACTACACAGGCGAGACTGCCGAGCGCTGGCGCTATGTCGATGGCAGCGGTGAGATCGGCGTGATCTCCAGCGTCACACAAGCTTTCTGCCGCGACTGCAACCGCGCTCGGTTGTCCACCGAAGGCAAACTGTTCACCTGCCTGTTCGCCACTGGCGGGCATGACCTGCGCGCGCTGATTCGCAACGGTCACAGCGACGATGAAATCATCACTGCGATTGCTCATCTGTGGGCAAAGCGTGATGATCGTTACTCGGAACTTCGCACCATCAACACCGAAGGCTTGTCCGTTCGCGACCGCAAGGTCGAGATGTCGTATATCGGCGGCTAATCTCATGCAGCAATCCGCTTCCTCGCGCAGTGCCGGCACACTGACTGGCAGCGATGAGGATTCGCTGGCAGTTGCTGATGCACAGCGCATCATTCTGAACCAGGTACAGCCCATTGTCGCAACAGAAATTTTGGCGCTGAAGCTGGCGCTGGGCCGTGTACTGGCCGATGATCTTGTCTCTCCGATGAATGTTCCCGCAGCCGACAACTCGGCCATGGATGGCTACGCATTGCGCAGCATCGATCTGCAGGCAGCAAAACCGGGATCCACCGTGACGCTGAAGATTGCGGGTCATGCCTTCGCCGGCCATGCCTTTGATGGCACGGTTAATGCTGGCCACTGCGTGCGCATCATGACGGGCGCGGTCATTCCGCAAGGTTGTGACGCCGTGCTGCCACAGGAGCTGGCACAGCGGCTGAATGACCATACCGTCGAATTGCCCGCGCAATCCGGGCAGCCTGGTCTGAACATCCGGCGCGCGGGTGAAGATCTGCTGCTGGGACAAGCCGCCCTCAAGCAAGGCCGGCTGCTGTCTCCTGCCGACCTGGGACTGATCGCCTCGCTGGGATTGGCCGAGGTGGTCGTCAAGCGCAAGCTGCGTGTTGCACATTTCTCGACCGGTGATGAGCTGCAGTCCGCTGGCCAGCCGCTCGACGAAGGCCATGTCTTTGACAGCAATCGCTACACGTTGCACGGCATGTTGGTACGCGCCGGATTCGAGCCGATCGACCTTGGGTTGGTGAAAGACGATCCAGCGGCTATTGAAGCGGCATTGCTACAGGCCTGTGCGCAGGCCGACGCGGTGATCACCTCAGGCGGTGTATCCGCCGGAGATGCCGACTACACTCGCCAGATGATGGCGCGACTGGGCGATGTCGCCTTCTGGAAGATCGCGATGCGGCCGGGTCGGCCTCTGGCATTCGGAACGCTCGACGTGAATGGCAAGCGTGCAATACTGTTCGGACTGCCCGGTAATCCGGTCGCCACGATGGTGAGCTTTTATTTTTTTGCGCGGCCAGCACTCTATGCATTGGCGGGCGCTCAGGCGCCTGAGCTGACGACAGTGCGGGCGATCAGCGAGGCCGACATACCCAAGAAACTCGGACGCACGGAATTTCAGCGCGGCCAACTGACCCGTTCCTCGTCAGGCGAACTTGGCGTGCGCACCACCGGTGCACAAGGATCGGGAATCCTCTCTTCCATGACTGAGGCGGATTGCATGATCATCCTGTCCAATGATCAAGACACGGTCCGCACAGGCGACATGGTCGATGTCGTGCTTTTCGATGGGCTGATCTGACTCCGCTCAGCTCTGCTGGTTCCTCATCCAATCTGCTGTACCAAAAAAAGCATTCAGCAGCAGATCCTGCTTCTCTTCCGGATACTCCAGTTCACGCATCGCCAGCAGCATGCAGGTCAGCCACTGATCACGCTCGACGGTACCGATAGCGAATGGCAAATGCCTTGCACGCAAAAACGGATGGCCATGCACTGGTGTGTACAGATCCGGGCCGCCAGACCAGCCCGACAAAAATAAATACAGCTTGTCGCGCGAACCATCGAGCGAAGGGGGATGCATTGCGCGCAGCGCGGCAAAGTCGGCTTCCAGATCCATTAGGTCATAAAAGCGATCTACCAATGTACGCAGCTTGTCTTTCCCACCGATCAGTTCATACAGCGTCGTTTGCAGATTTTCGTCAGGAGATTCTTGCATCAGGTTTTTCGTTGAGGGTCCGTGATCCTTCCAATGATAGCCGATGCGCGGCATCTGTTTGACGCAAGCCAAGCAGACGGCACTTATGAAAATCGCAAGCTGTCCAAATCTTGCCTTTCAACGATGAGTATAAGCAATGGTAATGGTGTCGCCTCATTGCTGACCCCTACACGCACAGAAAAGCCACGACGAGCGATGCACGACCTCATCGAGAGACACTCACCCGAACTGGATTATGTGGTGCGTGTGATGGATGTGCTGATCATCTTCATTGGCGGTACATTGGCGGCGATGCTGCGCTTCTCAATGTATCCCGAGCAGCTCGCGCCCGTACATCAGATCGTGCTCTACGTCTGCTGTGCGATGTCTTTTGTGGTGCTGCCGCAGTTTGACTTGTATTCGTCCTGGCGCGGACGTTCATTGCGGCTCTTGGTGAGCAATGCCTGCTTTGCGATGCTGATCATCATCGGCACTGGGATCATGATGAGTTTTTTACTGCGGCAGATCGATGATCTGTCCCGGCTGTGGGTCGTGATCTGGTATCTGTTATCAGTCTGTGGTCTGCTGGGTTCGCGCATTCTGCTGCATAGGGGTTTGTCGGGACTCCGCGAATTGGGCTTCAATCATAAACGCGTGATCATCATTGGCTACGGCGCCACAGGCCGCGAGATGCATCGTCGCGCACAACAGCAGTACTGGGCGGGTTACAGCGTGCGCGCGGTTCATGAGGCGGGTCAGCCTGATCCGCCGGCGCCGGGCATCGAACTGCTGCACGATCTGCAGCAACTGCCGCAAGCCATTTTGGAACACCATGCGCATGAGGTATGGATCACGCTGCCCTTATCCGAGTCAGCGCGGCTGCAACAACTGCAATACCTGCTACGAAACAGTCTGGTGGATATACGCTGGGTTCCAGACACGGCAGCGATGAGCATACTCAGCCAGCGCACGGTGGAATTTCTGGGGCTACCTGTCGTGGAACTGAATCGTCCGGCGAGTGCAGGAATGCCAGGACTGGCGAAAGAATTATTCGATCGCCTGTTTGCGTTGTGCGCACTCGTGGTGCTGTCGCCGCTGCTGCTGACACTGGCCGCGTTGATCAAAGCGACATCCCCCGGGCCCGTTCTGTTTCATCAGCCTCGGCTTGGCCTCAATGGACGCATCTTTCATGTTTATAAGTTTCGGAGCATGAAGCTTCATCATGAGCATGGCGACCGAGTCACACAAGCCACCCGCGATGATCCGCGTATCACGCCCATCGGTCGCTTCATGCGACGAACCAGTCTGGACGAGCTACCGCAATTCTTCAATGTGCTGCTGGGCGACATGTCAGTAGTTGGACCACGTCCGCACGCCCTTTCACACAATGATTTGTACAAAGACAAACTGGTAATGTACATGCAGCGTCATCGCGTCAAGCCAGGCATCACCGGATGGGCGCAGATTCATGGCTTTCGCGGCGAAACAGACACGGAAGAAAAAATGGCGCGTCGCGTGGCCTTCGACCTTCACTACATACAGCACTGGTCCTTCTGGATGGATCTGAAGATCATCTTGTGGACCAGTTTCAAGGGATGGATACATACCAATGCCTACTGAGATAGCTCGGCGCAAGCTTGCCATCGTTGAACGCGAACCGCTGCCAGAAAACCTGTTCCGCAGCGTCGTCGCTCATGCGCCGCTGGTCGCCATCGATCTGGTCGTTCAAGATCGTCAGCGTCGCGTACTGCTCGGCTGGCGCCGCAACCCACCGGCACGAGGCTACTGGTTTGTCCCGGGCGGACGTGTGCGCAAGGACGAGACGCTCGCAGAGGCCTTTGCTCGCATCAGCGCTGCTGAACTGGGCGAGACATTTCAACTGGAGCACAGCATCTTCATGGGCATCTATCAGCATTTTTACTCGGAAAATTTTCGTGGCGAGGCGCATGCCTCGACGCACTACATCACACTGGCTCACAAGCTGCGCGCCCATGACACCTGTCTTCCACTGCCGGATGATCAGCACAGCCGCTACCGCTGGGCCAGTCGTACCGATATCGAATGTGACTTGCTCGTACACCCCTATGCGCGCGCCTATTTTCGAGGTTGAGACATGTGCGGAGTGTCGTGCGGATCACGTATTGTGCCTGTCGTGTTCAGCAGCGCCTCAGGGGTGCATGATTTCACGCTGTCGGATATCGACAGAAGGCATTGATGCGGCTCAGGCGAATCCCCTTGGTCTGTCTGGCGGTGTTATTTTTGTCGATGGTGGCGATCGGTTCCTTGCCGGGAGAAGCGCATGCACTGTCGTCGCGCTTCGGCGATAAAGCACTGCACTCTGCTGCTTATGCGCTGATCAGTGTGCTGGCCAACTTGTCACTGATCGTCTCGCGCAATACACGCGCTGTCTCCAGCGTGATTCTGGTCGGCTGTCTGGGCCTGCTAGATGAAAGTATCCAGCGCCTTCTGCCTTACCGCAATGCTTCGCTGAGCGACTGGTGTTTTGATATGGCGGCTGCGATTGTAGTCGCCTCATTTTTCTGGCTACTTGAATTCAGTACTGCCAGAACCACTCACCCTGAGACTTCTCATGAGAAAAAAAATCAGCAAGGCCGTATTTCCTGTTGCAGGACTTGGCACACGCTTTCTTCCAGCCACCAAGGCCAGCCCGAAAGAGATGCTGCCCATCGTGGACAAGCCACTGATCCAGTATGCGGTGGAGGAAGCGGTTGCGGCAGGTATCAGCGAAATGATCTTCGTTACCGGCCGTAACAAGCGGGCGATCGAGGATCATTTCGATAAAGCCTATGAGCTTGAAGCCGAACTGGCGGCGCGCCAGAAGAACGACCTGCTGGCACAGATTGGCCAAATCAAGCCGGACCATGTGCAATGCTTTTATGTTCGTCAGGCCGAAGCATTGGGTCTCGGACATGCGGTGCTGTGTGCCGAGCGGCTGGTGAGGGATGAGCCCTTTGCCGTTATCCTGGCCGATGATCTGCTGCAGGCAGAGGTGCCCGTCATGCGTCAAATGACCGAGATGTATGGCCACTACGGTTGCAGCATCATCGGCGTGGAAGCAATACGACCAGAGCAAAGTAACGCCTACGGCGTGATTCGCGGGACCCCTGTCGCTGAGCGGCTGCTCAAGCTCGAGGCAATCGTCGAGAAGCCTTTGCCAGCGAATGCGCCATCGAACATGGGCGTGGTAGGCCGCTACCTGCTTACTCCATCGATCTTCCGCCATTTGCATGCATTGCAACCTGGCGCCGGCGGCGAACTGCAGCTGACCGACGCTATTGCGGCATTACTGACCAGCGAAGCGGTGCTCTCCTACCAGTTCGATGGCAAGCGCCATGACTGTGGCACCAAACAAGGCTACTTGGAAGCGACGGTAACACTCGCGCTGCGGCACCCGGAAGTAGCTGATGAATTCCGCCGCTTCCTGCGATCCCTGCCGCCGGGCGATCAGGCGCCTGATGCAAATCTCTCTGCCCCCGCGAGCCTGGCAGGTGCGGCGGCGGTGCTGGGATGATGAACGAATCCATTCTCGTCACCGGTGCCACTGGCTACATCGGCTCGCATACCTGTGTGTGTCTGCTGAAAGCCGGATGGCGTGTCATCGCGATGGACAATCTCTGCAACAGTTCGCCACGCGTGGTTCTGCGCGTACAGGAGATTTGCGGTCGCCCCATGCCTTTTCATCCGCTGGATGTGCGTGACCACGTTGCAGTATCTCGGCTGATTCAACAGGAGAATATAAGTGCTGTCATTCATTTCGCTGGACTGAAAGCGGTGGGCGAATCGGTGACACGTCCTCTGGATTACTTCGACAATAATGTGGCAGGCAGCATCACCCTGCTGCGAGCGCTGCATCAGCAAGGGGTGCGCAAACTGGTGTTCAGCTCATCCGCCACCGTCTACGGTGACCCATCGCAGGTACCGGTCACCGAGACAGCCCCGCTGTCTGCTGCCAATCCGTATGGGCGCACGAAGCTCATGGTGGAGCAGATACTCGACGACATGAGCGATTCCGATCCGGAATGGCGTATCGCTACCCTTCGCTATTTCAACCCCGCTGGCGCGCATGAAAGCGGCCTGCTTGGCGAAGCCCCGCGCGGCGTGCCAAACAACCTGATGCCTTTTGTCGCACAAGTGGCCGTAGGCCGGCTGCCCTGCGTGCAGGTACACGGCGACGACTATCCAACCCCCGATGGCACGGGTATTCGTGACTACATCCATGTGATGGATCTTGCGCGCGGACATCTTGCCGCGCTGGAGCGCTTGTTCTCGAACCCCGGTCGCTTCACCGTCAATCTGGGCACCGGTCACGGCGTGAGCGTTCTGGAGGCGGTCGCAGCTTTCGAGAGGGCCTGCGGTAAATCTCTGCCTCTGCGTGTTGGCCCGCGCCGTCCCGGCGACATCGCTGCGTGCTATGCATCGGCACAACGCGCCAGAGAGCTGCTCGGCTGGAAAGCTGAGCGTAGCTTTGAGCAAATGTGCGCCGACCACTGGCGTTGGCAGTGCCAGAACCCCGCTGGCTATTGATGGTAACGACATCGGCATGACGAGACTCGCTCCGCGCCTGACACAACACAAGCTGCTGCGACAGGCCATACCGACAATAGCGGTCTGATTCCCTCTGCGAGATCTGATGAACCACTCTCCGATTGCAAATACTGAAGGTCGAGTCGCACTGATCACGGGTGTGACCGGCCAGGATGGCGCCTACTTGTCAGAGCTGCTGCTGGGCAAGGGCTACCAGGTACATGGGATCAAGCGCCGCAGCTCATTGCTCAACACCTCGCGCATTGATCATCTCTATCAGGATCCGCACGAGTCGCGCCGTCGTTTCGTGCTGCATCATGGTGACATGACAGATACCGCATCGCTCATCCGGGTGATGCAACAAGTCAAGCCTGATGAGGTCTACAACCTCGCTGCACAGAGTCATGTCGCGGTAAGCTTCGAAGAACCGGAATACACGGCGAACTCCGACGGCATAGGCACGCTTCGGCTGCTGGAAGCGATACGTATCCTCGGACTGGAAAAGACGACGCGTTTTTATCAGGCCTCGACCTCTGAACTTTACGGCAAGGTACAGGAAACACCGCAGCGCGAGAGCACACCCTTCTATCCGCGTAGCCCTTATGCAGCGGCCAAACTGTACGCGTACTGGATCACGGTGAACTATCGCGAGGCTTACGGCATGTACGCTTGCAACGGCATTCTCTTCAATCATGAATCGCCGTTACGCGGTGAGACTTTCGTCACCCGCAAGATCACGCGAGGACTGGCGCGCATTTCGCTCGGGCTGCAGGATTGTCTTTATCTTGGCAATCTGGGCGCGCTGCGCGACTGGGGCCATGCGCGCGACTATGTCGAGATGCAGTGGCTGATGTTGCAGCAAGATACCGCTGCAGACTTTGTGATCGCCACTGGCCGACAGGCCAGCGTGCGCGAGTTTACCGACCGCGCAGCGGCAGCACTGGGTATCTCGCTGTCGTGGAGCGGAGAAGGTCTTCGCGAGGTCGCTTGCGTGGAATCCGCAAGCAACAGCACACGCTTGAAAACCGGGCAGATCATCGTTCGCGTTGACCCTCGCTATTTCCGTCCCACCGAGGTCGAGACCCTGCTAGGTGATGCCAGCCGCGCGCGCGAACGCTTGGGCTGGTCGCCGCGTACCAGTCTGGCAGAGCTGGTCGACGAAATGGTGAGGGCCGATCTGTCGGAAGCGCGCAAATATGCGCTGCTGCGAGAGAATGGGTTCACTGCGTTCACCCACCACGACACGCTCTGATGCAGCCCCTAAACGATGAACAAAACTACGGTAGAGAGAGTTTTTGTTGCCGGCCATCGCGGCATGGTCGGCGCGGCCATTGTGCGCTGCCTGAAGTCGGTGGCCACTGGCAGTAGCCTGCAGCTGGTGCTGCGCTCCCATGACGAGCTGGATCTGGTCGACAGTGCACAAGTCGAAGCATTCTTCGCCAGCCACGCGATCGACACGGTCTACATGGCGGCAGCGCGGGTCGGTGGCATACAGGCAAATAATCTTCAGCCTGCCGAATTCATTCAGCAGAACCTGATGATCGAAGCGAATGTGATCCATCAGGCATGGCGCCACAGGGTGAAGAAGCTGCTATTCCTGGGTTCGTCGTGCATCTACCCGAGGCTGGCGCCGCAACCTATTGTCGAGAGCGCGCTGCTCGACGGGCCACTGGAATCTACCAACGAGCCCTACGCCATCGCCAAGATCGCTGGCATCAAACTCTGCGAAAGCTACAACCGGCAATACGGCACCGACTACCGCAGCCTGATGCCAACTAATTTATATGGCCCAGGCGACAACTTCAATCTTGAAAGCAGTCACGTACTGCCCGCGCTGCTTCGGAAAATCCATGACGCCTATCAGACCAATGCGCGCGAGGTCGTGATTTGGGGCAGTGGCCGGCCACTGCGTGAATTCTTGCATGTAGATGATCTAGCTGCGGCCTGTGTGCATCTGATGCGGCTGGGACAAGATCAGTTGCAGTCCCTTATTTCTCCACAGTGCTCGCACTTGAATGCGGGCAGCGGCGAGGAAATCAGTATCGCCGATCTTGCACAGCTTATTGCCGGCGTTATCGGCTTTGAGGGGGAGCTGCGCTTCGATAACAGCAAACCTGATGGCACGCCGCGCAAGTTGCTCGATTCAAGCAAGCTTAGAGCGCTCGGCTGGATGCCGTTGATTGGCCTGCGCGAGGGCATATTGCGCACCTACCGACACTTTCTCTCTGCAAACGCCGCGGCACATGCGGAACAAGCGTATCGCGGTCTGGCCGAACCCCCCGGTCTTCGCTTTTGAGTCGTCACGCATGGACATGACCATCACTTCGGATGTGATCCTCGTGCTGCTCGGTGCTCTGCTTGCGCTGCCCCTCGCGCTGGGTATTTGTATGCGTCATCCTTCGTTGGCCACGCTGATGCTGATCGCCGTGCTCTGCCTGTTCTCGTCATCAACCTGGGGCCAGCTGCAAGAAGAGAACACCATTTATTCACGTGGTACCGGGATGTTCTATTTTTCTTTGCTTAACCTGCTGCTGTGGGTGGTAACGGCGGCGGCTTGTTTGCAAAAGCTGCATCGTGGTTCGTCGATTAACCGGCATCCTACGCTGAACACTGCCTCACCTTTTCCAGGGGCGCTGGCCGCGTTTGCGTTCATGCTGCTGGCTCATGTCGCGCTGGGACTCATGTCGGACACGGACTTGATACATATCCTCAGCTACACCGGCCTGATCAATGTGATCAATTTGCTGCTGTTCGGCTGGCTGATCACCCAGACGCTGGCTGATGCTCGTTCGCAGCGCTGGCTGCTGCGGCTGCTGTTAGCGCTGGCGGCCGCGCGTGCCGCTTTTGGTCTGGCGCGCTATCAATGGTTTGGCGGCGACAACGCGAATCCGTATCGCAATTTCGAGGGTCTGGATATTCGTCTGGTCTATTTTGATATCTGCGACAACTACATCGCTGCGCTCGCAGCGTTCATGCTTGCGTGGCTGCTGCTGATGCCGCAGGTACGACTGTCTCTGCCCAAACGCGCACTCTTGCTGCTGTGGCTAGCGCTCGAGGTCGCCACGGTGGCACTGTCTTTCCGGCGTTCTTCACTGATCGGTCTTGCGCTGATGTCGCTCGTGCTGCTCTGGCAGCTGCCCTGGCGACGCCGACTGTGGCTGGCGGGCACGGGCTCGCTGGGGATGGTCGCCGCGTCGATCACGCTGATGAAAGAAAGGCTGCAATTCAACACGAACGGTGCCGGCGGTGTGCTGGCCTCGCTGCTGTATGACATCGGCCCCGCGCACTCCACCGAGGTCAGCCGCTTTTATGAACTCGAAGCCGCCGCACGCAGTCTGGAAGGACACTGGCTGTTCGGATTGGGCAGCTGGGGCAGTTTCTATGGCAATGAGGACATTCTTGACTATCACTTCGGCAAATTCGATTTCGTGCACAGCGGCTTTGGGCATCTGCTGCTGAAATCCGGGCTGGTGGGACTGATGATGTTCATGGCACTGCTCGCCGCGGTAGTCATTCACTACCTGCGGCAGCGACGCTTCTGGAATGGGCACTCGGCGCTGATGGCCGACGCCGCGATGGCTGGCCTGCTGTTCTGGATGCCGACGCTGCTGATCGGCACGCCCATCATCGAGTTTCGCACCATGCTGCTGCTGGGCCTGACGCTGGCTCTGCCTTATCTTTGCATGCCGCATACGAGGCATCTGCCTTTCCGCTTCTCATCCCCATGGAGCCGGCATGCTGCTGCGTAACTCGCTGTGGCACCTGAGTGGCTCGGCAGTACCCGCGCTGGTCGCGCTGGCGACAGTGCCTCTTCTGATCCGCGGTGTCGGCCTGGAGGGTTTCGGCATCATCACGCTGATCACCTCCGTGGTCGGCTATTTCGGTATCGTCGACCTGAATCTTTCCACGGGTTCGATACGCTACCTGTCGCAGTTCCACGCGAACTCAGAGGATGAATCCTTCCGCGAGACCTTCTGGTTCGGCCTGATGTTTTATATCGGTATTGGGCTTCTGGGCGGCGTGCTGCTGATGGCGCTGGCCGCGACGTTGCTCAACCAGTTTTTTGAAATCAGTACTGCTTTGCATGATGATGCATTGCGTGCGCTGCGCATTGCGGCGCTTGGCTTCGCGCTCACGCAGCTGCAGAACTATCTGCTGGTCGTGCCGCAAGCTATTCAACGCTATGATCGCTCGGCGCAAGGCGAGGCATTCTTCGGTGTGCTGGTGAATGTGCTGTCCGCCACCGTGGCGATGGCCGGCGGCGGCATCGAAGGCGTGATCGCTGCGCGTGTCATCGTCTCAGCCATCAACACGCTGTGGCTGGTTTGGCTGCTAAGACATCTGTGCATACCGCTACAGCCACGCTGGCCCGGTCCGGCAATTCGCCAAGCGCTGACCAGCTTTTCGGTCTATGCGTACCTGTCGCGGCTAGCCTCTCTGTTGCACCAGCACGCCGACAAACTGATCATCGGCGCTCTGGCTGGTCCCGTCGCACTGGCTTTTTATGCGGTGCCGAATCAGCTGGCCAGTCGAGTACTGGGTCTCACGTATCGTCTGGGCAGTGTGATCTATCCGCGCGTATCGGCACTGGCTGCCACGGGCCAGCGCGAACCTTTGCGGCTGCTGTATCTCGATGCGACGCGCTGGCTGACTTACCTGAATCTTGCTGCACTCGGACTGATCGCGCTGACCGGCGAGGAATTTCTGCGCCGGTGGGTCGGCCCCGCCTTCGTGGAGGAAGCTTATCCAGTACTGCTGCTGGTGACACTGGGACTGTTACTGGATTCATTGACGACGATTCCTTCACTGGTGAATGACGGGCTGGGGCATCCGCGCCTGACTGGGGGCTTTGCACTGGCACGCGGGCTGATCGGCGTGCCCCTTGTGTATTTGGGCACGCAACTGGCTGGCATTATCGGTGCGGCAAGCGCACATCTGTTGGCCTCGGTCTTGATGGGGACACTGTTTCTCGTCTATGTGCACGGTCGCAGCGTGCCAGTGACACTTGCAGACACGTGGCGACTGGCTTGGCTGCCCGCGCTTGGCGTCGGTATCGCCGCGCTGCTGCTGGTACTGCCGCTCCGGTGGCTGCTACCGCCCGGCGTCCCCGGTCTGCTGATGCTGGCTGGCGCAGCATCGCTGGCACTGCTCGGATTCGCGCTGACCCTGCTGGTGAATGACAGCGAACGCGCGACGCTGCACAGCGCCGCCCGACGTCTGCTGCCAGGAGCTTGTTGAGGTGCGCATCCTGATGGTCAGTGAAGACCTGCCCGTGCCATGCATGGGTGGGCTGGCACGGCATGTGCTGGCGCTATCTGCAGCGCTGATCGCGGAGGGACATCAGGTCGATCTGATGGGAAATGATGACTATCCGCCCAGGCTATCGAACGAAGTGATGCGCTTTGGTGGGCGGTTTTTTGCGGCTCTGAGCGGACAATTCGATGGATGGAAAGAGATCTCGCTAGGCGTCTTCATGCCACCCAAGCGAAGCGTGATCGCGCGACGATTTGCGCGCGCGATCTTGCGATATGCAGATGCCTATGACGTGATCCATTATCACGGTCATCTTCCAAACCTTGCCCGCTATCTGCCTGGAGATGTGAACTTCATCCAGACGCGGCATGATCAGGGCAGCGATTGCCTGATCCACACGCGCTTCGCACGCGGAAAAATCTGCGAGAGCATTAATCCTCTGGATTGCGCGGGATGCCGGCACTGGCAGCCCAATCTCATCCAGCGGCAGGTGTCGGCGCTGGCGGTACGCCAATTCCGTGACGAGGTGAAGCAAGGCTTCCTGCGTCACAAGACGGTATTCGTGTCGGATTTTTTGCAGCGTAATCTGCGGCGCAGCTTTGGCCCGGGCACTTGGGGAGTGACAGTTCACAATTTTATCGATGTGGTAGCGCTGCAATCGGCACAATCATCTGTGGCGCCGCCGGCCGCGTCGGGGCCGCTGCAGGTTTTCGTTGCGGCCAAGCTGTATCCGGCCAAGGGGGTCGGCAGTCTGCTGACAGCGCTAGATCGCTTGCAGGCTCAGCATACCCTGCAACTCGACATCGCCGGTGATGGCAGCGAGGAAGCGATGCTGAGGGAGCGATATTCCTGGGCACATTTTCATGGCTGGCAAAACGGCGAGCACACGCTGCGGCTGGCGGCACGTGCGCATGCCATCGTGGTGCCCTCGGTATGCGAAGAGGCCTGTGCATCCACGGTGCTTGAGGCACTCATGCTGGGCAAGACCGTGTTCGCGTTGCGGCTTGGCGGAACGCCCGAACTCGCGCGCTATGCCAGCGCCCCGGATCAACTCCGCTTGTTCGATGACATGGAATCTCTGGCCAGCGCCTTGCAGTCTTTCGTGCCGCGTGCCGATCTGCAGCTCGCGCCCGGTAGGCACGCGGATGCCCGAACCGCTGCGCGCCAACTGCTAGGTCTGTACCAGCTTCCTGCGGGACCGCTGACATCGGTTCGCGCGCTATCCTCTGCTTACCTCGTCGCGACATGAGTTCTCCTTTGTTTTCCATCATCACCTGTACACTCAACAGTGTGGACTGGATTGATGAATCCATACGATCGGTGCTGTGTCAGCGGCATGTGACTATCGATTACGTATTCGTCGATGGTGGATCGACCGATGGCACGCTGGACAAGCTACGTGCGATACCCCGTGAGATCACACTGATCGAAAACCGCCGCAACGGCATCAGCGATGCAATGAACGCGGGCGTTGCAGCGGCTCGGGGAGACATCGTCGCTCACCTGCACTCTGATGACTACTACCTGCATCCAGAGGTACTGAGCAGTGTCGCGCATCGCTTCGGATCGAGTGGCTGTCGCTGGCTGTTCGGACGAACCGCACGCGCAATCAACGGCCAGCTACTCCCCGAAAGCTACACCGCGCCGCGATACAGCCGGCAGCAACTGCTGAACGGTAATTTCATCCCGCACCCGGCGACTTTTGTCGAGAGATCACTGCTGAATGAGTGCGGACTCTTCGATACCCGGCTTCGCTACGCAATGGACTACGACCTCTGGCTGCGGCTATCCGCCATCGCTGACCCTTTGCAGCTGGACGACGCACTGACAGCATTCAGGGAACATGCCGGCAGTCTGTCTACCCGGGATCGGATCGCGGCGATGAAAGAAGACCTTGCCGTGCGCCTGGTCCATACCGGGCCGAGACCGCTGCGACGACTGATGCACCATGCGCGATATATGGTTCGACGGCGACGAGCGCAACGAAGTCTGAGCGAGAACCAAAACACCGAACTACGGAATCCTGAACAAACTAGCCACCGGAGCCTGAACAATGCGTGAGATTTCGCTGATTCTGGCGACGGTAGGCCGGAGTACCGAGCTGAAGCGACTTTTTGATTCGCTGGCTGCGCAGACTTTCCATGATTTCGACATCATCGTTGTCGATCAGAATGAAGACGATCGGTTGATGCCGGTGTTACAGCGAGCCCGATACCTGGGTCTGACCTTACGACACATTCGGCACCAGCCGCCCAATCTCGCGTTGTCGAGAAATGCCGGTATCGCCGTCGCTACCGGTCGCTGGCTGGGATTTCCGGATGATGACTGCTGGTACGAACCTGATCTGCTGTCGCGCATCGTGCTGCGCAGTCGCCGCAATGACCGTCCACAGGGGGTCATCTGCCGCTGGGTTGAGCAGGATGCGCCTCAACCACCGGGGCTGTTGAGCTGGGAACGCTCGTCGCGCTTTCGCGATTTCCCGGTGTCGTCGATCACCTTGTTCTTCGAACGCGCTCTGCTACAACAAGTGGGCGGCTTTGACGGCAGGTTAGGTGTCGGCCAGTGGTTTGGTGCTGGCGAGGAAACCGATCTGATGCTGCGCGTTCTGCGTACCGGAGCGACCGTCGCGCACGAGCCCTGTGCGAAAGTGCATCATCGTGTAGAACCGACAACCGCATCAAAAAGTCGAATAGCGCGCCGCTCGGCGTTGCTACGCGCACGCGGTACCGGTGCAATGTATGCCAAGCATCGTCTACCGCTTTGGGTGATCCTGCGCGGGCTCCTCTCCCCGGTTCTAAAACCACTGTGCAGGGGTCGCATCGGTGTGGAGCTAATGCATGGACTGGCCGTGACTGCAGGCCGGATGGCGGGCTGGCTGCGTTGGTCGCTCAGCCAGGCACGCAGTCCCGCCGATGAGGCACAGCGACTGACCGACGGCCACTCTCACTGAGATGCGGTCAATGCGAATCGCGCTCATCACCAATACACCGCCGCCCTATCGCGTGCCGGTGTTCACGCGGCTGTCGCGCATGACTGGCCTCGAATTTCACGCGATATTCTGCGCACGTCGAGAGCCGAATCGCGCCTGGGATCTTCCTGAGATGGCATTCACGCACCATTTTCTGCGGGAGCGCTTCTACACGGTCGGGGATCGTTACGTGCACGACAATCCTGACGTGATTCCGTTGCTGATCAGGCTCAAGCCAGACCTGGTGATTACTGATGGATTTAATCCCACTCACTTGTATGCTTTTATCGCAGCGCGTGTCCACCGCTGGGCGCATATCGCGATGACCGATGGCACTTTACTTTCCGAGCAATCGCTCTCGTTCAAACACCGGCTAGTACGACGGATGGTATTTCGCAGATCACAAGCTTTCATCGCGGCGAGCGAAGGCGGGAAAAACCTGTTTCGTTCCTACGACGTGAACCCGGAAGCCTGTTTCTATTCCTGGTTATGTGTGGACAATCGATGTTTTCTTCCTGCTTCCAGCAGATCACGACCTAACTATGATTTCATTTTCTGCGGACGCTTTGAACCAGCCAAAGATCCTTTGTTCGCGCTGGCCGTTGCGCGCGATACTGCGCGTCGGTTACGGCGCAAAACGAGAATGCTTTTCGTCGGCGCCGGCAGCCTGGATTCCGTGCTGAGAGCGCGAGCCGAAAGGGAGCATCCTTTCGTGGACACGCACTTTCATGGCTTTGCGCGACAGGCGGAACTACCGGGTCTTTACCAGTCAGCCAGTATATTTTTATTTCCAACCCATGGGGATGTCTGGGGCGTGGTCGCCAATGAGGCCTGTGCGGCCGGACTGCCGGTGATCGTCAGTCCAGAGGCTGGCGTCGCTGGCGAGCTGGTGATGAACGATGTCAATGGCTTTGTCCGCCAGCGGGACGTTGCCCTGTGGGTCGACTGCGCACAACAGCTGCTGAGCGATCATGGCCTGCGGCATGAATTTAGCGAGCGTAGTCTGCACCGTATTGCACGATATGAGTTCGACAGCGCTGCCCAAGGTATTGTCGACGCGTGCAAGTTCGCACTGCGCACATCGAATCTACCGGGGACATCGAATCCCTCGAAGACAAGGGACAGCTCAGATTCAGCGAATCTACCGAAATCCTGCCTGCTATCGAATACTGCAACTGAAAAATCACGATGACTGCTGCCGCACTCTGCTTTTCTGTCGATGATGGCCATCCGCTGGATATGCGTATGGCTAACCTGCTGATAAAACATAATGTGCAGGCCAGCTTTTTTGTACCAAGCCGAAACAGCGAAGGTCAGCCCGTGCTGTCGCCTTCGGCCTTGCGTGAACTATCCGGAAAATTCGAGATCGGTTCTCACACACTCGAGCACCGATATCTGAGCCGGCTTGACATGCACGAAGCACTGAGGCAAATCACGGAAGGCAAGCGTGCGCTTCAGGATACGCTGGGTAAACCGGTGCAGGGCTTTTGCTACCCCGGTGGTAAGTACCGAGCGATTCATTGCGGCATGGTGCAATCCGCCGGCTTCCGGTATGCGCGCACAACACAGAACTTACGTCTAGATGTCGAATGCAATCCACTGGAAATACCGACCACGCTGCAGTTTTATCCGCATCCGCGGACGGTGCTGATCCGGAATTTCATCGCGCAAGGGCACTGGCATCACCGGTGGCAGACGCTGGAGTTGCTGCTGCAAGAGCCGCACTGGCTGGACCGACTGCGCAGGCTATTTGCATGGACCGTGCGCCACGGCGGAATATTTCATCTGTGGTGCCACAGTCTCGATCTCGAACGTCTCGGTTTGTGGCAAGCGCTGGATCGCTTTCTCGAAGAAGCGGTAGAGTGGATACCTTGCGAGCGCAGGCTGAATAATCTGCAGCTCGTCACCCGCTACTGCAATGGCATACCGGATGCGCATGCCGGTTTCCAAATCATCAGGTAGTAATAGGCCTTGACGCCACACAGCCGCAGATGACCGAGCTTCCACTCGGGTCGGCCCGGCAGCACGTCAACCAGTGCCTTGATATCCAGCGCATCTAGCAGGGCCAGCTCGCGTTCGGGTCTTATCCAGCGTACCAGCGGGTGCTCTCGGTTTGACGTGGAGACAAACACTCCCTTGCGCGCTATTCGCATCAGCTCGCGCAGGAAACGTACCTGTCGCTCATGCGTGTTGTAATGCTCGAGCAAGCCATGACAAGCAACCCAGTCGAACTGTGCGTCATCATAGTGCAGACGTATGCTGTCCGGTGGAGGTAACTGATCGAGGCTGTCGATCTCCAGTGTCTTTTGCGGACACTCGCCCGCGCTGAAATCCGCGAATGCCTCGCGCAGGCGCTGCCGGCAACGCTGGCTGGCTTGTTGAATCAGTACGGGAAGCATACGTTAGATTTTCTGCTGAATATGAAACTGCATACAGGAAATGGGTTCTATCCATCTTCGCCGAATTCATCACCGCATTCATTGCGAGGCATCAGCGACAGCGCAATCATCCTGCGTTGTAATGCGTGCTGCTCTATGTTTCGCAAATAGGTCGAATCCGATGTCCCTGATGACAGCAAATATACTCGGCACCCGCATCAATGCGCTGGGATGGGAGCAAGTGATATCACGCGTTTTGTACTGGGCCAGCGCCCCGGGCACTGAGGCATCGCGAACGGTCTGCGTATGCAACGTTCATTCACTGGTTACGGCGCGACGTGACCCGGCATTCGCTCGGGCACTTCGCGATGCCGATCTGCGCACGCCGGATGGCGCACCCATCGCCTGGATCATGCGGCAGC
>Ga0315901_10000891_pt1 | contig 43313 bp, 37 predicted proteins | sample LakEriMetagenome_10_FD_203761 | JGI IMG/M metagenome (GOLD analysis project Ga0315901, IMG submission 203761) | Freshwater fungal communities from buoy surface, Lake Erie, Ohio, United States - Buoy 2 MA116 | ecosystem: Environmental > Aquatic > Freshwater > Lake | place: USA: Lake Erie, Ohio...
CCTTGTATACCGGTTGGTCCTGTAGTTCCAGTAAGTCCTTGAACTCCCGTGGCACCTGTAGCTCCTGGATTACCAGGCCCACCAGGCACTCCTTGCAATCCAGTAGGTCCTGTTATGCCTGTTGGTCCTGTAGTCCCTTGTATACCAGTGGGACCTGTTATGCCCTGTGGTCCCGTTACTCCGGTTGGACCTGCTATGCCTTGTAATCCGGTTGGTCCTGTAGTGCCTTGTATACCTGTAGATCCTTGTATACCAGTTACACCAGTAGGTCCTACTACTCCAGTAGGTCCGGTGGTACCTTGAATACCTGTAGCACCTTGTGGGCCTGTTACACCGGTAGGTCCTATTATTCCAGTAGGTCCAGTGGTTCCTTGAATACCAGTTGGTCCTGTGGTGCCTGTAAGCCCTTGAATACCAGTTGGTCCTGTGGTTCCTTGGGGTCCTGTAACTCCGGTTGGGCCTGTAACACCTATTGGACCTATTGGACCTGTGGTTCCTTGAATACCAGTAGGTCCGGTAGTTCCTTGAATACCAGTAGGTCCAGTTGTGCCTTGTGGTCCTGTGGGTCCTGTTACGCCCTGCGGTCCTGTTACTCCGGTTGGGCCTGTTACACCAATAGGTCCACTAGGACCTGTTAATCCTTGAATACCGGTGGGACCTATATTTCCTTGAGGTCCAGTTGGTCCTGTTACACCAATAGGTCCACTAGGACCTGTTAATCCTTGAATACCAGTTACGCCGGTAGGTCCTATAATACCTTGAGGGCCTGTGGGACCTGTTGCGCCTTGAATACCTGTGGGTCCTGTTTCGCCCCCCGCTGCTGCGTTTAATGCATATGACGCAGTAAATGCATATGAAGCAGATACACCAGATAATGAATTAATTTGTGTGGAACTAGATAATATTCCTGCAGGTAGTGAAGATTGAATTTGTGTGGAACTCGAAACTACCCCACCGCCTAATGCATGCGTGGGTATACTACCTGATCGTAAAAATCTACCGGATAAGCGAGTTTCAGACAAAATAAATCCTCTCTATAAAAAAGACATCTTTTAATAAATATCTATACTGGGGAAGAAGACTTTATTTGACCGTATCTATTAAACGATTTATTAGTATGGAGTTAGTTGCCACGCAGACCCGTCCCAATACTTTACAGGTTTAGTTACCCATGCAGCACCAGTCCACACTTTCATTGGTTTTGCTACCCATGCAGCACCAGTCCACACTTTAATTTGCCCAGTATTTCCAACAACTGCACTTTGTAAATCCGCTGCTGCTGGAAGTAGCGGTTGATAGACCCATGTAGACATACTATGCTACTTTTCTGATAGACCAGAGAACGGTAATTGTTCCCGTGATTGCAGTTAATGTGACATCCCATCCATGTAATAATATCAATGAGGGACTTACCCACGTATCTGTCATAGTTCCATTTATAAAAGATTCATAAATAATACGTTGAGTATCACCTGTACCTGTACATTTTTCATACACACGAATGCGTAATTCGTCTCCTGCAATCATGTCCGAAGTATCTAAAAAGACTTGATACACTCCAGATACAGTAATTGGAGTACGTGTGGTACTATTATTTGGTGCAGAAAATTCGGTTGCTCCAATTGCCGATGTTCCACTATATGCTTGCGTTATTGCCATATCTTAGCCCCCTGCCGCAACTACGACGGCATTATAGTTACCTGTTTCGTTCGCGCCACTGTTTTGTCCACGTATATAAATATTACTTCCTGCAGGAACTTGATATTCGCATCCACCGAGTAGTGGAATATTATTAAAAGATTCTGCAGCAGAACCCTGACGAATTGGAATATCTTTTAATATCACTTCTGTTCCTGCCACGGTTCCATCTCCTACGCCTACGTCAACCAGTATCGTAGTGTTTGCGGCGTATGAGGAGTCGCTTGCCGTTCCTTGAACGCCTACTTGCCACCACCACAAATCACGTATAGTAGTACCTATCGATGTCCATGTTCCATTTGCCGCTGTAACCGATGGGACAAAGTTTGTTCCTTCAAATGTACTTTCACCAATAGATTCTGCATATGTAGCAGTACGTCGCGCAGATGGGTTTAATGGTTTGTGATAGAATTGAGCAAATACACGAATTGCGGTACCCACCGATCCAAACGCTGATGCTCCTACGGATGCTCCTGCCGGAATGAATATAGGAAAGTAATAATATTGTGCTATTCCTTCGGTTATGAACGAAGGAGCACCACCCGCTACTAGATTCGGTATTACTGTGGTGAACGTGGTTCCTCCTGCCAAATCTACACCAATATTTACCACTGTACGTCTAGATGCGTTGTTGGCACTGTTAGAATTGATGCCGATTAGTATTCCGTATGAGTCATCCGTTAAGTCTAGCCCTACTTGTAGAGCTGTACCAAACCCTGCAGTACCTGGTGTGATTGATGTGCCTTGTGCGGCAGCAGGTCTGGTTCCTGCGGTTGATGATGATACATATCCAAACACATTAGCTCCGCCTGGAACATATAACATTATACACTCTCCTGATTACGAATAAATGTTAAAAAGTCTACAATTTTATCGGTAAGAACAAATCCTATTGTTGTATTGTTTACATCCTCAAACGTATATGAAATATTTGCATTATTCCATGCACGAATTTCCGCAGTGTTAGAATCGTGATATCCAGTTTCCGACTGATTATCACTTAACGTTCCTGGTCCAAATTGTACCGATGCTTTCCATCCATTAGAAAATGTAATTTCAAATCCACTGTAGTCAGTTTGATTAATATGTAACATATAATATTCTCTATTAGTTTGTGTCTACCCATAAATCATTCGTTGCAGGAGCCGATGGGGCGGTAGTTCCTACAGTAATTTTCAAAGAAACAGGATTAAATTGTGCAAGTGATCCGGTAATACCCGATGATGCCGAGACCACGGATGCAGATATAGTAGCAAACGAACCATTCCATCTAGCAGTAGAAGTACCTAATGACAGTGCAGCATCGGAATCAGGTCGTATTGTTGTTGGTTCTATAAACGCTACGCTTGTACCTTGTGCATATAAATTTACGTTGGTTGTGCTACTTCCAATTAATCCTACAGTTCCGCCACCAACTTCAAGTGCAAGTGTTTGGCTTCCAGATTGTAAATATAATCCACCTCTGCCAGTAGGAGAAACTAGTTGATCGGTATATACTAAAACCGATCCCGTACGCATTCTAGCAGATCCCGTAACTTCCAATCCGACACCTGCACCACTTCTCGATACTATCAATGATCCAGTTATTGTCGATGACACTCCACCTGTTAATGTTATTCCTGAAAATGATGGCGCGTCGGCGGTTTGTAATCCAGTATCTACATCGGTAGTAGTTGAATTTATTACTGCTCTAACAGTTCCCTGTGATGGCGATGAAAACGCAGATGATGATACCAATCCAGGTGTATTAGGTCCTGTTGCTCCCTGAGGTCCGGTAGGTCCAGTTGTACCTTGAATTCCTGTCGCTCCTTGGACGCCAGTTGGTCCTGTAGTTCCTTGAATTCCTGTAGCTCCCTGGATGCCAGTTGGGCCTGTTGTTCCTTGAATGCCCGTAGCTCCTTGCAATCCAGTTGGTCCCTGAATTCCCGTGGCACCTTGAATACCAGTAGCTCCTTGGATACCAGTTGGTCCTTGAATGCCTGTAGCACCTTGTACTCCAGTTGATCCTTGTATGCCAGTTGCTCCTTGGATACCCGTTGGTCCTTGGATACCCGTTGGTCCTTGTAATCCGGTGGCACCTTGAATACCGGTTGCTCCTTGGATACCTGTAGGTCCAGTGGTTCCTTGAATACCGGTCGCTCCTTGGATGCCTGTTGATCCCTGAATGCCTGTAGCACCTTGGATACCGGTAGGTCCCGTTGTTCCTTGGATACCTGTCGCACCTTGTAATCCGGTGGCTCCCTGAATACCAGTTGACCCTTGAATGCCCGTGGCACCTTGAATGCCTGTCGGTCCAGTAATACCAATAGGTCCGGTGGGTCCAGTGGTTCCTTGGATACCTGTTGATCCTTGAATACCAGTAGCCCCCTGAACACCGGTTGGTCCGGTAGTTCCCTGAATTCCCGTAGGTCCTGTAATACCAATTGGTCCGGTTGGGCCTGTTGTTCCTTGAACGCCTGTAGGTCCAGTGATACCAATTGGGCCTGTAGGTCCTGTAGTTCCTTGCAATCCAGTTGGACCAGTAGTGCCCTGAGGTCCTGTAGTGCCTTGTAGCCCCGTAGGTCCGGTAGTTCCTTGTATACCGGTGGGTCCTGTGACACCTACTGGACCAGTTGGTCCTGTAGTGCCTTGAATTCCCGTAGGGCCTGTTGTTCCCTGTAAACCCGTTGGACCCGTGATACCAATTGGTCCTGTTGGTCCTGTGGTTCCTTGTACACCTGTTGGTCCGGTAGTTCCTTGGGGTCCTGTTGTGCCTTGTAATCCGGTTGGACCTGTGGTTCCCTGAGGTCCAGTTGTTCCTTGTAGCCCCGTAGGACCCGTTGTTCCTTGAACTCCGGTTGGTCCTGTAATACCGATAGGTCCAGTAGGTCCTGTAGTTCCTTGTAATCCCGTTGGGCCTGTAGTGCCCTGAAGTCCTGTGGGTCCTGTAATACCGATAGGTCCGGTTGGACCTGTAGTTCCTTGTAGCCCCGTAGGACCCGTTGTTCCTTGAGGGCCTGTAGGTCCAGTTATACCTTGCAATCCAGTTGGACCTGTTGTGCCTTGTGGTCCGGTAGGTCCTGTGGTGCCTTGTATACCTGTTGGACCGGTTATACCAATTGGGCCTGTAGGACCCGTTGTTCCTTGAGGGCCTGTAGGTCCTGTAGTTCCCTGTGGTCCAGTAGGTCCTGTAGTTCCTTGTAATCCAGTCGGTCCCGTTGTTCCTGTGGGTCCGGTCGCGCCTTGTAATCCAGTCGGTCCCGTGGTGCCTTGAGGTCCTGTTGGTCCTGTTGTTCCTTGAATGCCCGTTGGGCCTGTTGTTCCCTGTGGTCCGGTTGGTCCTGTCGTTCCTTGGACACCGGTAGGTCCTGTTGTGCCTTGCAAACCAGTTGGTCCAGTAACACCAATTGGTCCGGTAGGTCCAGTGGTGCCTTGGGGGCCTGTAGCTCCGGTTGTTCCTTGGGGACCTGTGGGACCTGTAATACCTTGTGGTCCTGTTGGGCCTGTGGGTCCCTGTGGCGTTAATGCAAAACTCGCGGATGATGCAAAGGAAGCGGATGTTGCAAACGAAGCAGATGTGGCGGCACTGGCTGTACCGAATAAAGATCCAGTTAGCCCAGATGAATCAAATGTAGTAGATCCGGATACAATTAAAGATCCAGAAAGTATAGTACTTCCTGTTACTTCTAATGCATTAAAACTTCCAGAATCTGTATAAAATATTGCCATACCTTAATTTTCTCCGTATGCTGTTGCAATCCAATACGTAGTACCAGTTAATCCAGTATTACTGTTTGCACTAATTACAAAACTTCCTGCTAATTTACTTTCAATACTCCATGCTCTTGAATCTTCACCAGTAACTGTGACCGCATAATTTGTATTTGGAAACGCAGTTGCAAATGTTACTGTAGTTTTTCGTGGATTGCCAGTAAATGATGAATTTGTCACACTGCCTGCTTTTGTTTTGATTACATTACTTGCAAAACTTGCTGTCGTTGCGAATGATGACGAAATTGCAACCGATGCACTGTTTGCCCAACTTGCCGTACCAAACAAACTTCCAGTAATTCCGCCAGATGTAAGTCTTAACGAACCTGTTATTTCCGTATCACCAACAACTTGTAATTCAAGCGGCAAACTACTAGATAGTATCAATGAACCAGTTATACTCTGGTTTCCAATAATTGTTTGTGAACCTGTAACTACCAATGATCCCGTAATATCCAATCCACTTGGGAAGGTAATAAATCCATCAAAATATGATGCGGTTTGTGCTATCACCGCAACGCTACTGGTACCGGTTAAGTTTCCAGTAAACGAGCCACTGAAGCTACCCGTATTTATTTGTAATGAACTCGATACAGTTCCTGCTGGTAGTATTGTTGGTGCAAATGATGCAGAGGTTGCAAAGGATGCTGTTGCTGGAATAAACGTAATGCTTGTTGCTGCGCTTGCCGTAACTGCATTATTTGCCCAGCTTGCCGTACCAAACATCGTTCCAACATTTGTGATATCATTACCACCCAATGACAATGTACCTGCCATTGCACGATTACCATTTACTAATAAATACTGCGTGTGATCGTCTGCATTCAATCCTAGGAGATTTCCGTGAACAGAAGATGCATTTACTCCCGCCGCTCTAAATCCAATAATAGGACGAATATCTTGAATCTGTGTGATATTTGCCGACCCCGATTGAACATAGATTGAAGCTAATGGTACCACACCATCATTGAAGTAAGATGGCATGGATGGTAAGTTTGCATTTTCTGCTTCGACGAGTGTAGAATATTGATTGGAGTTTAATACTAAGAAATATTTTTCATCAACGCCATCACCTACCAAATATACCGTATGTTTGGTGTAATATGATGACGACATTGCCGTTAGTGCACTTGCCGACACATACTGATTATTTGGCACTATGGATGATGTATATCTTCCCCACACCGATGCACTTGGATAATATTGCGTAAGATTTATCGATGAGGTTCCTGCTGGAATAAATTCATTTTCTGAGAAGAAGTAGTTACCTTGTGTAACATCTAATTTAAATGGCGTTACATTTTCCGTTACAGTTGATCCCGCGGCATATACTGGTCCCAAGGCTTTTCTATTAAACGTAGAAAGCTTGTTAGCCATGTGCTCACCGTTATACAACGTTTGATCAATAAATTCTACTTTTGTATCGTTGGTGACAACTCTTCCAAGAATAATATTGGTTTCGTTATCAGGAATTGACCCAGCCGAAGTTAATGTACCGGCGTCGGTGATGTAAATGTAATTATTGGAATTTGCCGTTAATGTAAGAGAACCATCCACCCAATCCAATCTCTTGTATACATCTGTATCTATGGTATCTTGTAAGTATCCGAATCCACTTGCCGCAGTAATACCAAAACCACTGCCTGTAGTAATGGTTCCACCTTGCATGACACCCATCGGTGACCCCTTAAAGATAAGGGTTGTTGCGTCAGTGTGGGTACCATCGGCAAAGGTAACGGAGAGTTTACGAGTTACGTCATTTTCACCATCCGTGTCATCCAAGAAATTCCAATAGAAATCTTGACTATTATTATTAATTTTTGAGTGGTCAGAGACGCCTTGATATCGTCCGCGAGTGGTTGAATTTTGAATATCAAAATCATAAGTGACCGAATTATGAATCATCGCGCCGACGACTCTAAAGTTTGGACCATCACCACCAGCAGGAACTACGATACCATAATCAGGAAATTGAATGTCAAGACCTGTAGATTCTAATTCAGACCCCTTTTCCAATTTAATTGCCGTAGACCCTGCAGTTCCATCACCTTGGAATTTTGTCGTATATAAACTTAAACTGGAACTTGGTCCAACTGCGTAATTTCCAATTGCAGCACTCGCTGATGGGAAGAGGTAATAATTTTCTAAGTTACATTGTGCGGTTGCCCCGTTGGAAGAGGAAACAAACGTACCGTAACTAAATGTACCATTGATATCAATATATTCGCCATAGAACTGCGTATCCGTAGTACTTGCGTTAACATACACACCGATATCCGAGTCGTAGATGGATATTTTGTGTGCTTGGGCAAAGTCACCAACATCATCTACATAAATTGCTGCTTGATTGGAACCGGCGTTTCTTAATGTTAAAAATGATATTTCGTTATTAATACCCATCTTAATGATGGGATGATTTGATTGACTTGGGAAAATTTCAGTAGTTTGAATGTTACTGCCAACGATACTGACGTATGGTTTACCAGTAAGGTCAATCATATTTTCGGTATATTGACCAGGACCGACTTCAATTATATATCGGTTGTTTTCCGCAGCATCCGTAATCCACGCAACCGATGCACTGATAGATGAGAAGTCTCCACCCTTCTTCGCAACGGAAATTTTTCGCGGGTCTTGTCCGACTTCATATAATGGTGCGTTTAATGCAATTTGCGTCTTTAAGAAGTTGTCGGTACCTTGTACTTTTCCAAGAGAACCAGTGTGATCTATTTGTACGTCCGTGGTGCAATTTTCAAAGTTTAAGGCAATAGCATCAATACTTGGTGCGGATCCCGTTTGTGGTGCCCAAATACCACGAATCCAACGTTGGAAGTTGACACCAGTTAATCGGAGTTGTCCACCGTTATATACTTTAAATCCTGTTCCACGAGCAGTTCCCGTTGCTCTCGTTAAGAGACATCCGTTGACAATGAAGGTACATCCCGGTGCATCGGCTAGGGCGAAGATTTGATCGTCATCCGTTCCTGCAACACCACCATTCGTAGAGGTAACGTTACGTAATTGCATACGACCGATACCACCTGAAGAACCTGATGTAACGTGAAACCCTACATCAAACGATTTACTTCCTGATGTAAATCCACCATACTTAACGTTGGAACATTGTAAGATACAATTACCACTACTTCCACTACCAATTACTTTTGCATTAGTATAGTTTGTTCCAAAGCGAACATTTTCTACATATGCAATTGCATTTGTTTGTGGTGTAGTTGGTGATGAGTATACAATAGCCGAAACGTTTGGTGCAGTAGACCCTTGTATTCCCATATCAATGACCATTGTTTGGTCAGCCATGATAAAGATACTAGAACTTGGATTTGATGCAGAAACAATTGTAGATGTTGATGAATCACCTTTAATTGCAATATATGGTTTTAATGTAATTGTATCTTCAACATAGACACCTGGATACACACGCACAGTATAAGTGTTTGTTGCGGTAGCATCCGTAATACTATCTACTGCAGTTTTTACAGAGGTATAATTTGTGTCGCTTCCAGGAAGTCCTACGGTTACCAAGTTATCTATAAATGTTGGCGGTGCAAATGATGCAGATGTAGCATTATTCGCAAAACTTGCCGTGCCAATAAATGATCCACTAAACGATCCAGTATTAATTTGCAGAGAACTACTGACAGTTCCGGTTGGGAGAAATTGTATTACTTGTGCGGATGAAGAAACTATATTTGCAGGTATATCCGATATTCCAGTATATGATATTTGCGATGACGCGGACACTAATCCAGGAATATTTGGTCCTTCTGGACCTGTGGCACCTTGAATTCCTGTTGGTCCCGTTGTCCCTTGAGGACCTGTAGGACCTGTAGTTCCCTGAATGCCTGTTGGGCCTGTAATACCGATGGGACCTGTTGGACCGGTGGTTCCTTGAGGTCCAGTAGGTCCAGTTATACCAATTGGACCTGTTGGTCCTGTTGTTCCTTCTGGTCCTGTTGGTCCTGTTGTTCCTTGAATGCCCGTTGGACCTGTAATACCAATTGGTCCTGTTGGTCCTGTTGTTCCTTGTAATCCAGTAGGACCTGTAGTTCCTTGTGGGCCTGTTGGACCTGTAATACCCTGAATACCTGTAGGACCTGTTACTCCAATAGGTCCGGTAGGGCCTGTGGTGCCTTGAGGTCCTGTTGGTCCTGTTGTTCCTTGAATGCCCGTTGGTCCTGTAGTTCCTTGTACACCAGTTGGTCCAGTTGTTCCCTGAATGCCTGTAGGACCTGTTGTTCCCTGAACGCCTGTGGGACCAGTGATGCCTTGTAATCCAGTAGGTCCTGTAGTTCCTTGTATGCCAGTTGGGCCTGTGTCACCTTGAACTCCAGTTGGTCCTGTTACACCAATAGCTCCGGTAGGTCCAGTAGTGCCTTGTAATCCAGTTGGTCCAGTTGTTCCCTGAATGCCTGTAGGACCGGTGATTCCCTGTATACCAGTGGGACCTGTTGTTCCTTGGATTCCCGTTGGTCCAGTTGTGCCCTGCGGTCCAGTTGTTCCTTGTAATCCTGTAGGTCCGGTAGTTCCTTGGGGTCCTGTGGTTCCTTGAACGCCTGTGGGTCCGGTAATACCAATTGGGCCTGTGGGACCGGTATCCCCTTGTATACCTGTGGGACCTGTTGTTCCTTGAGGTCCTGTGGTTCCTTGTAATCCAGTAGGTCCGGTTATTCCTTGTAATCCAGTTGGACCTGTTGTACCGGTTAATCCTTGAATACCTGTGGGTCCGGTAGTTCCTGTGATACCAGTAGGTCCGGTTGCACCTGTAATTCCTTGAGGTCCCGTAGTTCCTTGGGGTCCTGTTGGTCCTGTTGTTCCTTGAACTCCCGTTGGTCCAGTTGTTCCTACGCTACCTTGTGGTCCTGTGGGTCCGGTAGTTCCTGTCAAGCCCTGAATACCAGTTGGACCTGTAGCTCCATCAGGTCCAATTACTCCTGTGGGTCCAGTAGTTCCTTGGGGTCCTGTAGATCCCGTTATTCCCTGAGGTCCGGTTGCGCCTTCAGGACCAGTAGACCCTGTGTTACCTTGTATACCCGTAGGACCTGTTACACCTGTTGGTCCTGTGATTCCTTGTGGTCCAGTAGCACCTGTATTACCCTGAATACCAGTGGGTCCGGTTGTTCCTTGAACTCCCGTTGCGCCTGTGTTTCCTGTAGTTCCCTGTGGACCTGTTGCTCCTGTATTTCCCTGTATACCAGTTGGTCCCGTTGTGCCTTGTAATCCTGTAGGACCTGTTAAACCAATAGGTCCAGTGGGACCTGTTGTTCCTTGAATTCCCGTGGATCCGGTCACACCTTGGATACCCGTTGCTCCGATTGGACCTGTAACTCCTTGTAGTCCTGTTGGTCCTTGTGGTCCTGTGGATCCGGTAACTCCTGCAAGTCCTGTTGCTCCCGTCAACCCTTGGGGGCCTGTTACCCCTGTTGGTCCTGTTATACCAATTGGACCTGTGGCTCCGTCAATACCTTGAGGGCCTGTTGGACCTGTGGTGCCTTGAATACCCGTTGCACCAGCGACTCCTTGAATGCCTGTTGCACCTGTTATGCCTTGTATACCAGTTGCACCTTGCATACCTGTAGGTCCAGTTACTCCTGCAAGTCCTGTTGCACCTTGTATTCCGGCTACACCTTGAGGGCCTGTTGGACCTGTTATTCCCTGTGGTCCCGTTGGTCCAGCAGGAGTTAGAGCATAACTGGCGGTACCATATAACGATCCGGTGATGGCATTTAATACGGTTAATGCACCGCTTATAATCAATGATCCTGTCATTTCATGATTATTAAACGGATCTAATGTTAATTTATTATTTGCCTCCGCATCATCACCACCCGCAAAAAACATAAGATGTTCGCCTGGAGTTGCATTTCCAATATGCAACATTCGCCCAGTAGAATACAAATATGCGTCATTTGGACCGCCTATAGAATTTGTTACGGCATAATTACTGCTGTTGATACCAAAATTGATAAAATTGGCAGTTTCTGTTCCATTATCTGCCGTAGCAACAAGGTCAGCGGATGCTTCTGCACCAGCATTTTGATTTGTTAAATTAAATTGACTATAGTTGTCTACATTACTAACTGCGGTAATTAAGTTGATAGATGATGTATTTAATGCACCGACATATAATGACTCAGGATCACCTGTAGTAATACTAGTTGTATTAACACCAACTGTACCACCACCGTCGATATATACACGCGCATTGTCGGACGCATTTTCTCCACCTGCAAAGATGATAACTTTTTTATTTGGAGTTACGTTACCGATGAGAAGATCACTTCCCGTAACATACAAATATCCATCTAATGCGTTTCCTACAGATCCTGGGATGTTATATAAGCTGGAATTTATACCCAGATTAATATATCCACTGGTTTCATCTCCAACATCTGCCGTGGCAACCAAATCCGTTGATGCATTTGCACCACTACTAAAATTTTTTAGATTTACCTGGAGATAATCATCTATTTCACCATGTGCAGAGATAAGATTATATGAATCGGTTACCCCTGCAAACACACCAAATCTATCTGGTGCCTCTGGAGTGTGTTGAGTAGTCGCTCCTAAGAGTATACTAGATCCTGATTGATATAATAAACTAGATGATAATGAAGAGCTAGTGTTCCATAAGGGAATATAATTTTCTTCTCCACCCAATACAGATTCTGCTACCTCTGAATAACTTGATGTTACGCTATTCGAGAAAGTACCAAAAAATGATCCACTAAAAGATCCAGTTACACCTTGCGTTGCGTTAACAAAAGCTCTAACTAAAATTATGGATTCTGATGGGGGAGGACTTGTGAATTGTAAATTACTTCCGGAGATTGTGTAATCTTCCGTGGGATTAAATGTTAAGCCATCCACGGATACTATTAATGAATTGATATCATATGATTGCGTGATATCAAATGTAGATGCAACACCATTTGCTGCAAATTCTACCGTATCAATATTAAATGCTTGTGCACCTGGCGTTGGGAGATTTGTTAATTGACTACCATCACCAACGAAATATGATGCAGTTACCGATCCAGAAATATTTGTACTGCCAGAAACTATAAGCCCTTTTCTGGCTATAAATTCATTTGCCATAATTCCCCTTTTTCATTATCCAAAGGTAGTTAAGTATATTTTATAGTGCTCGAATTGCGGTTTTGACTATCCAATTATTTGTAGTTACTGTTGCCTTCAATCGTGCATTTCCACCAACTAAATCTACAGTAAATACTACTTCTGCTGTATTTCCTAAATCATTAGTAGATGTATCTGTATATTCTACGTTACTAGTTCCTTGTTGCCAAACTGCCATTACTGTTCCTGCTCTATAATTAGCTCCATTCTTTACTACATAATCAAAAAATGCAGCATCATAACTACCAGTAGCAACTGTTGCTACAACTTCTGTTCCAGAATCAATATCCGCATTAGTTGCATAGGTATACAATACATTGTTTATAATTGCATTTCCTGTTGCAGTTATGGATCCTGTAACATACATTCCATTTTCTACATGTACAACATCACTATCCATTCGAAGTTTTGAAACAGAACTTCTATTATCAATATGATCATCGCCCGTTGCAACAGTAAATCTATTTGAAATTAATACTTGCTCGTCGCCTAGAGATCCTGTGTTCTTCGGACCCGCTATTAATATTGCACTATTATATGAAGATCCCGATGCATTTTCATATAACCAATGATTTGTAAAACTATCCCAATACAAAGATCCGGATGTTGGCAGTGCAGAACCCGAATCATTTACGGATATACCTCCAAATCTAAGAGCTTCCGTAGTGTTTACAACTATTCTATTGTCCGCAATATTAAGTTGCGATGAAGTTACATATTGAATAGATTGAGAAACTGCAGTTAGCAATCCTGTAACTGTTAGGCTTCCACTAATGTTAACATCTTTTGCTATTCCCACCCCACCACCAACTATTAACGCACCGTCTGTATAATTTGTGCTATTTGTTGTGTTGGATATGGTTTGTATTCCAGTAAAATTATTAGAACCTGTAGTTGTAAAATTACTGGGGATGGAAATAGTAACAGTATTATCTGTTACAGCGGTAGTTATTCCGTTAGAACCTGTGATGGTAAGTGATTCAGTTTTTAAATTTAATACATCACTTCCGGTAGAACCTGTAATAGTTAACGTAGAGGCAATATTCGTTAATCCAGACCCGTCACCAACAAATGAGCCTGTAAACGATGTGGCTGCTACTGAAAATCCTGTTGCATCTATATTTCCACTTACAAGTAATGAGCCTGTTATCTTCGTTCCATTTGCTAAAACTATCAGTCCCTTACGTGCAATGAATTCATTCGCCATATTATTCTCCCTACGCGATATCTATGTGTATTTTATAGCTTTGGAAATAACTTAAATAAACTTTGAACCGTCCAAGCTCCAGATCCACTACCTTCACTATTTACACGTAATCTAAATTCATTTGAAAAATTTAAAAACGTAAATGATATATCCGATGTATCTCCAATATCAGCAGTAGATACGTCGGTAAATACTATATTGCTTCCACTCCATGTAGCCATTATCATTCCCATTCGTGTAGCACCTGGTCTACTAGCTAAATATTCAATCGAAACTCCTGCATAATTTAGAGTAGAAATGTATGGCAATACATATTCTGATATACCAAACACACCAGACGTAATTGATCCTGATAATGTTAGACTTGCATTTCCTGCATTTAATTTAACTTCATCCGCTTTTACATAATCAGATACTTGCAGCGAACCAGTAATAACCGCAGAACCACTATATGGAAACGCAGGAGCTGCTTCGGCATTCATTGCATAACTTGCAGTAATTGCCAAAGAAGATGTTTGTGCATATGAAGAACTTACTGCATACGAAGAACTTAAAGAACTTTCTGCAAACTCAAGAAATGAACCCGTTACAATTTGAGTAGTTGATGGCTGTGTTAATACGACTTTTGTTTCGCCATCTTGTACAACCGTAACCTTAATATCTGGCTCCGTTATACCGATACTTGTTTCAGGTTGTTCTTTAATGAAAACTTTTAAGTCAGATAATTCAAAAGAAGTATTTGACATTTACTACCTCGTCGCGGCGGGTCTTATATGCAGACTTCCTTCTAAAATGCGTCTGGCAGATGATCCACTGGTCATTAATACGTCATAAACGTATTTTCTCTGATCTAGTTCTAGCGTTTGTTCTTTTGTTAAATTAATATATACCGATCCTGATGCATATGGCGGTATTTTCGTAAATGTAAAACTAGTGGCGATATCTTCCGAGGAATATGATTCTCTAATCGCCCCCTCAAAGCTAACATTGGTTAGATCTTGTGGTATATTTACACTACTACTCGGGGAAAGTCTACTTTCATTAACTATTTCTACTAATATCTTGAAAGTTTCGCCTTGCCCTATATTAAAATTAGTAATATCTGCCATAAGTATCTCTAAAATAGTGCCTTAATATAAATATCAAATTTTATTCGAATGTGTAATAAAATTCCCCCAGATAATTTATACCTGGGGGAATTTTCCTGAAAATTAATACTCTACTATTAGTAGTTAAGTAAGCAGTAATCCGGTTGGATGGTTACTGTGAATTCCATTGGAGCACCATTATCACCCCAATCTAATTCTTGGAAATCTACTTCTGTGATTTGTGCACCTTTGATAATCCATTCTTCTACTTTATCACCTACTGGACCCAACATATGTAATACTAGGTCTTTCTTGTAGAATGCTGCGTATCCATCACGACCCGTTACTGATTCGTGGTGTAGACGAACCCATTCAATAACAGCTTGTGCACCTGATGGTACAATGGGATCATATAAAGTCATTGACATTGTGCCCCAAATGCTCTTACCCTTAACGTAGCGTTGGAGATTGATATGGTCAATCTTTTGTGCTTCTTGAGTTAACTTAGGACGATTAATCTTTTTAACTAAATATGATGGAACTCCATCCATAGTTAGGATGAAGCGATTTTTTGTCTTTGGTTCAAACGAATTGAAAAACAGTTCTTGTTCATTTACTAGATTTGCCATATTATTCTCCGAGGCGGCGAATTTTTATTAGTTTATTTGAAACCATTATTAATAAATATTACAATACTAAATTTTAATCAAATTTATATAATAGTGGGGAATTTCACCCCACTATTATACATTATTTAATTAAGCTCCAGGGAATGTTGCGCCTGTTGGGAGAATGTTGAATTCTAATGAAATGAATTCAGCAGTCTTTGTTGGTTGTAGATACAATTGACCAACCAAGAAGTTACGATCAATTACATCAGGTGTATTGTTTGTTTCATCCATAATTACCTTGAATGCATACAATCCTGAACGTTCTTGGATGCTTGCCAGATATGGATTTACAATGTTTAAGAAACGGTTGCGTGTAGCTTCTACGTTTTGTTCGAATACCAAATAACGTGAAGAACTTGCAATGAATTTCTTAACTGCGATCAAGAGACGACGAACATTTACACGATCAAGAGCTGACTTTCTACGTTGTAATGTCTTTTGACCCCATACACAGATACCTTGTCCTGGGAATGATGCAATTGGATTGACCTTTCCTTCGTATAAGGTATCTCTTCCCGCCAAGTTTAATCTCTTAGCAACACCTACTGCACCTTCGATGCTACCACGATTTAATCCTGCTGGTGCAAACCATTCAGCGGCAACGCTATCGTTGTAGGCATATACTTCAGGCAATACTACTGAAGGTGGTGCCCAGATAAACTTGTTGGTATTTGTGTCAATTACCTTTACCCAAGGATAATATACCGCTGTATAGTTGCTATCAATTTCTGCTGCTTTATTTACTGCATTGTCAATTGTTGAACTATATTGTGTTAAATCCATAATATAGAAGCAGTCTTGACGTTCTTCACAAAGTGTAAGAGCTTCTGTTGCAACATAAGAATGTAATTCATAGATTACGCCAGGTAGAATCAACAAATTCATATCTACTGAATCTGGATTACTTACTGCTGTTAATGCTCTCTTATATGCTTGTGATCCATCCGTAGCAGCAGTTTGTAAATTAAATCCTTGTGAATTTTGCGTAGTAATATCTGCGCCTAACTTAAATTCACGAGCAGGATTTAATCCATCAAACCCACCTTGGAATGGAACTGTAAACTTACGATACTTCAAATGAGAAGTAGTTGTTAGTGAAATTTGACTGCCATCTGCTTCGGTGGAAGGTACGTTTTCTAAACTAAATTCGCTTCCAACTATGTCTGCATTTTCAGGAATAGCATTCAAATATGACAAGTTTGTCAAATTTGTGTCAGTGAAATCCCAACCATAATACTTCTTCGTATCAGTTGCAGTAGTTGACCATCCTTGAGTTTCACCATCTACCCAACGTGTAGTTACCCACGAACCGGTTAAGAATGTGCTTGCAACTAAGTTTGCAGGAGCATACATAGTTCCAAATCCATATGGTAATGCCGCAGGTGGGATCACTCCTTCTGCCATTTCAACTCTAATATACTTGGAGTTGTTTCTGAATTCACCGTTGTAATATGTTTCACCTGTGTCTGAATCATAGAACGGTGCACTTGATCCGATTCTACGAGCAATATAATTTGCCGAATTTGGATCTAATGATAATCCATCCCATTGCTCCAATACTTCTACGTTCGAATCGGTATCACCAAATCTACGAACTGTAAGTGTGAATGTACCGAAGTTGTTGGTCGCATCTAACGTATCTGGCTTGATTCCAACGATAGAAATCTTGATGTCTTTGTTTGCAGCAACACCATCACTTAATGTGTGTACCTTAAACAAATCAAGTCTATTTCCGCCTACTGTTTGAGATTGAATCCAAGGCGTATATGCGTTGCTATATTGAACGCCAGTAAAATCTAATTCTGTTACAGTAGCACCAGAAACTGTTGGTGCTTCTGATACGAATGATACGCTTGAACCGCTTCCTGCTAATGTTGATGCTTCTGGGAAGAATGCATAAAGATATGCAATTTTATCTCCAGCAGGATCAGTGCCCAAATATTGTTGAATATATGAGGTTGATGATGCCACTGAACTTAATCCTGCTTGTGACGAAGATACACCTGCGGAACTGGTCAATGTTAATGTAAATGATCCAGTGTTACCCGTAGCTGTAGCACCTGTGATTGATGCTCCTGTTTGGGTTGGGTGTAAAATGGCGTATAGATATTTACCATTTGAACCTGTAGCATATAAGAATCTTGGTCTTGCTATTGATCCAGAATACCCTTCCAATCCAAGAACACGAACAATCGTTGCGCGGCCTGCTTCTTGTAAATAATTTTTAACAGTATATCCCATGTATGAATTACTGTCGGCTTCACCAAAAACTCGAACGAAATCGTTCGATCCTTCAACTACGGTTGGAATAAATGCTGGACCTTTTGCGGTGGGTCCGATAAATACACCACCGATTTCTGCAATACCTTGTTCAAGAAAGCTTAAATCTCTTTCTTGGGTAAACACACCGGGGCTTACAATTCTTTCTGCCATACAGAGTCTCCAAACAGATTATTAATTTTCAGGTTTATTTAAACTCGCCGGTTTCTGGATCAAATTCTCCTTCACCGTATTTTTCCAATAACTTGTTATATAACTCACTCTGTTCTTTTCCTACTTGACTGAACTCGTTTTGTTTGGTTTTTAACTCACCATCTATTACGTCTAATTCAGATTGCAATACAGATTTTTTTAAATAAAGCTGCCCAACTTCTGTGAATAAAGTTACAACTCTCTGCTGAATCGATAAAACGCTTGAGTGTTCTTCTTGTGTTAATTTTCTCATATAACCCCTTTTTGATTATAATGGTCCTCGTATCATAAATATTTAATATATTTTCGAAAATCAGTTTTTTCAATCAATATTATCTACTATTTCAGTGAACGTAACGATCTTCTTAGGACTATATGAAATCTTACTAACTGGGGTCGGCATACCATTTTTATCAAGCATTTTTTCTGGCAGTAGATATGCATGTGCAGTGAGGGTAGCTTTGGTTCTAACCATTCGTTCCCCATCGGATGGAGTTTCTAACTGCATATTAAATTGATCTGCGGTAACTCTAAATTTATACCCATTCTTTTCGCCCCAAAACTCATCTAATTCAAATGTAATTTCTTCTATAATTTTATTCATTTGTTCTACGTATTCCGTCCAAATATATAAATCATATGTAAAATCATAATAGTCCGGAACCACTAAATTATAGTGTTGGCGACTTGGTGTTATTCCATTTAAAACATTAAATTTATCATATGGAGTATATCTATTCCACCCAGTTTTAAAGCTAGTAGTTAAATATTTGTTAACAGGAGATGAATTTTTTCCTCTTTCTATGCCCGTTCTGCGTATCATAATTATGGGCAATTGAATCTTATTAAATTTGTCTCGTATAACTCCATTTTTCTGAACTCCCTTCCACCGTTCAGAATTTCCATATACCACAGGAACTTTCACCGCACTTCCGTCCTGAGTTACAATAGGATTTATTTTATTTTCTAGATACTTCATAATAGTGCTATCTACAGTATAAAATCTAATAGATGCAGGATTCCCCGTATCTTCTAATAGCTTTACATCGGATGCTCTATTTTCTATACCAATTGTAGATTGCTTTGCATCAACCCGACGAGGAATTTCTGGATCGTATGCTTTATATGGATTTCTATTCATACCTGACGTTCCTCAATATTAAGATTACTCTTACGAGTTAGATATGCCTTGCAAATTATAGAAACGGTAAATTCAGGTCGATTGGCGATAAGTTGAGTTTCTGACGTATTAAATATTTCATAATACAGATCATTAAACTTAATAATATCACCCTCATCTGGCATAACATCCACTTCTTCCAATAGTCTACGAACAAAATGAAATTCTACTTCTTGTTTCGTATCATATCCAAATCCATCATCTACTGGAACATTATCACCATACTTAACCAACGCCGATAATTGCACACCTGTATACCGTATTTTTTCTGTACTTTCGCCATAGATATTAACTTTTGTATATTCTGGATGTGCTTTATACAAGATCACCGAATTATCGACAATCTCTACCATTAATTCTCTATTTAATTTTTGTAAAAATTCAAAATCTCGTGGTGTTACAAATCTAGGCATGTTATCCTATGTAAATCATGGTAGGTACGTATTGTAAAATTTGACTCATATGCTCTGCATTTGCTGCTTGCTTTTCCATTTGCTTCTGTAATCCGGTTTGTTCTAATGTATCTCGTAATTCTTTTAACAGAAGTTGTTTTTCTTCGGCAGCTTCTCTTCGTAAAATATCACCATCAAGTCTAATTTCTCTATTTGGAATTGGGATAGTTTGATATTTACTACGAATGTTTCCGAGCATTTCTTTAGCAGAAGATAATGCATACTTGTAAATCCAAGCTCTTCCAATTGAATTAATTGTAGAATAGCTTATATGTTCATATGGAACATTACTGATATCAGATACTACTGATGATCCTGATGCAATTTGGCTTGCGGATTTATCTTTTTCTACCATATAGTCAAACCAAATTTTTACTCCATTCCATCTATCTTGAGTAAAAATAGGAGTGAATCTAATTTTATTATCGTAAATTTGAAATGAATATTGACTCTTACGAATCATATCGTTAACTTCGATTGCTTGAATACGAAGTAAATCTTCATATGCAGGCATCATAACGAATGTTACTGGCGGGGAATATCCATCAAATCCAAATTCACCCATAAGATTAGTTAATCCTAATCCTGTGGTTGCAAATGGATCATAATATCTGGCAATTGCAGGCGGCATTTCGTGATATACTTTTCTAATTTCTATTCTGTTTCCACTTTCACTGACATTTGCCCACAATACTTGCAAATCATATTCTTGTTGACCAGGGACAGTTGTTATATACCCTTTCTTTAGAGGAGTATCTCCGCCGGATCCTGCTTCGGTTCCATAATTTGAAGATAAATTAATTATCTGTGGCAGAGAAGATCCAACAATATTACGTTGTGTAATTGCAGAACCCGTGCTAATTCCTTGTAGAGACAGCATGTGTTCTCTTGCATTAAATTGATTTACTTGTGCCCCATATGCAATAATAGCTTCTTCCAAGCAAGTATATAAATTTTGGTCGGTAAGCTCCACATCTACTACTGGATATCCTAACCGATGTGATATATAATTGGCTACTTTAGGCGCTTCTACTTGGAAGGCTAATTCATTATCAAAAAATCCAAATGGTGTTAAATTTACAGGATTTCTTGCACTTCCGTCATACACTAATGGTTCATTATTCTGCATATGAATTTCCATTAAAATGGGTCTTTACATAAATAGTTTCTATAAAATGGAACCGTTACTTTAAAATAAAACCCCCAGGGATATTGCTATCCCTGGGGTATTTTATTATCTAACTTCTGGTATTAGACTAAATTCAAGTCGGCAATTAAGATCTTACCGAAGAATTCAGGACGTACTACCTTCTTCGCGTAGCGGGTCATTACGCCTCTACGTGGTGTGAAGTTAGTTGGATCGTATACAAGAGGTGTCATAATTAATGGAATGTATGGAGCATATACAGCACCAGTTTCCAAGAATTGTGCGCCACGATAACCAAGCAACATTACGTTTTCGGTCATGTATGGGTTCTTGTAGATTGTGAAGCGGTTTTGGAATGAACCAACCTTAGTGATTCCGGCTGAGAATTCCATCTTGTCGCCGTTTGTATCGGCTAAGAATCCTGGGATTGTTTCCAAGATTGTTGCAACAGTTGGAGAAACTACTGCGAAGTTAGCACCACCACGCATTGTCTTTTGGTGGATGATGTTTGATACCTTCTGCATCTTCTGACCAAGTGTTTGGAACCAGGTCATGTTTGTCCAAGCTGTTCCTACGAATGATGAAGCTGCGAATGTTGAACCATTCCATACATCACCGATCTTAGCTGACCAGTATTCTGTTGTGTCGGCTGCACTGACCAACATGTCCAAGATTTCAAGATCGATTTCTGTTGAGATGTATTCGCTCAATAGTGATGTCAATTCTGCTTCGGCATCAATTGAGTGGTATGCATTCAAGTCTTGAGCAAGTTCTGGTGACCATACTGCCTTCAATTTACGAGTCTTGGCAACGATGGTTTCTGAACGAAGTTCAAGATCGATTTCTGGAATACCGATATCTGAACCAGTGCGATCTTCGAAGTCGCCACGAGTTGTATCGGATGGTTGTTCTACATAGTTCAAGCTAGCAATTGTACCTGTTGCTGTTGAGTTTACAACGAATTGTACGTTTGAACCAACAACTTTTGTAAATTCCTTCAACGTTGCCGTAGCAAAGTTTACGCCTGAACCTGATGGTTCCCATACACGTACCGCGTTTGTATCTGGGCGTGTTAATCCTGAAAGAGGTATTGAATATACCGTTAATCCGCCTGCTGCTACTGATGCTGAATATGTTGCATTGAAGTTTACATCAGCAAATGAAGCTGTGCTGCCTGATGTGACGCTCAAACCTGTCTTGATTTGATCGTTGATGCTATATCCGAATGATCCTGCTCCGTATAAACCACCAGTTAATGCATTTGCACCGCTGGTTAATCCATAGAGTGAACCACCATCTGTCTTACCATTTACAGTTGTGCCATACTTGAAATCCATATAGAATACAAGTCCGGCTGGAAGATTCATTGGTTGAACTGATACGAAATTCTTCGATGCAATTGAACCAAAGACCTTACGAACCAATGGAAGTGCTACGCCTGCCCAGTTTTCACCTGATGAACCAGCACCACCTGGATTTGTTGTTGAGTTTTCTGAGATAAGTTGTTGTGCTTGGTTTTCAAGCATAACTGACATACCTTGCTTCTCATATCCGTTCAATCCTTCTAGAAGACCTGAACGTTCCCACTTCTTAGATAAGCCACGTGTTTGTTGCAAAATTACATCATGCGCGGAACGGGCTTCGTTGATAAAATCGCTTACTGACATACTTTATATTCTCCTCAAAATTGTTTTAGTTGTTAATACCAGCTAGGTATTGTAGACGTTTGATAGCTGTGTTCTCTTGCAATTGTTCCACATTCTTTGGAGCAGTTGATGGAGTTGGGCGTGAAGCCAATCCTTCTGTTACTACTGCCTTACGTGAAGGTGTGCGACCTTCTGTGCGGATAGCCTTTAAGTTTTCCACCATAAGTGCATATACCATCTTCACTTCGCGAAGCGTCTTCGCACGATCAAATGATTCAATTACACGAACAGTTTGTTCATTTGTAAGCTTACCCTTCTGGAACAATTTGTTTGTAAAGAGTAACTTTGAATTGAGAAGATGAACTTCTTGTAACTTACTGCTCAACATTTTAACTGCACGTTGGTATTCAGAAAGTTCCGACTTGAGTTCCGCAATTTCTGCCGCCATTTTGCCGTTTTCTTCATCTTCACCTTCTTCATCATCGGCTTCGGCTACAAGTTCACGAATAATAGCTTCAAGATCAAGCTTGTCTTCTTCTTTTCCTTCTTCTGAACCATGTTCTGGTTCTCCCTTCTTAGGAAGTTCAACAGTCTTGGCTTCTTTTTGGTGATCTTCCTTTTCACCTGCTTCATGTTCAGGAGATTCCATCTTTTCTTCCATAGAATCTTCTTCCTTCTCTTCTTCGTCGTGTGACTTTTCAAATAAGCTGTCTTCAGAAATATCACCTTCGAGTTCTTTCAAGATTTCATCAAGATCGAAATCTGATTCATCCCAATCTTCATACCAATCATCTTCGCTTTCAGGAGCATCTTCAGGTGCTTCTTCGCCTTCGTCACCGATTTCGGAAGAATCGAACCCTGATGGTTCCTTATTATCAGCAGATACATCGGAAGAATCTAATTCTTCTTGCTTCATTTCTTTATGATCCGCATCTGCTTCTTTCTTTTCCACTTCCTTTTCACCTTCTGGTGCTGGAAGTTCTTCGGCTGGCTTTTCAGCTTCTGCACGAAGGCGCTTTGCTAACATTGATTTGATAGCTGGGGTGATACTTTCTTCTAAAGCAAGTCTTGCGTTTGCAATTGCAGTTTCACGAACTGCTTCGGCATCCGCCACTGCTTTCTTTAGAAGTTCATTTGTTATTTCTGCCATAATATTATCCCTAAACAGTTATATTTGCATTATTTGCAAATAATTGGTTAACTTAGCAATACGAGCTTTTTATTGAAAAGAGCTACTGAAGATAAATATATCCTTATTTTACAAAAAATAGGTTTTTTTACCAATCTGTTTGCGTTCTCTTTTGCATCTTGCGAGCATCTCTGATCTGTCTTCGCTTAGATTCTTGTCTTTTTAATATTCTTTTCTTGGAGGGAGTCACATAAAACTCCCGTCTCTTAACTTCATTTACAATATCATTTTTTTTAACTATCTTAGAAAAGTGCTTTAGTGCGCGTTCAAAGTCATCCTTTGAATCCCCCTTTACTTCAACATACATAACTTATATCTCCTATTAATTATTTTGTAAAGTTTTTATCTTATGAGCAATACCCACCATTTTATCGATTGGTTGCATCAAAAATGTTTTTTTATTGTCAGGACTCAATGAATTGCATGTGTCTACTATCATTTTCGCAGTAAATCCATCGACTGTTTTTCCATCAATTTTCTTAGCAGTCTTATCTTTCAATATATTGTTAATTGCCAACTCTCGTTCAGTTACATCTTCATATAGATCGGATGTATCTTCTTGAATTGATAAGATTTCTTTAACCGTGGAAGGAAGCCCTGTGTGCGGTGTAGTTGCATATTTTTCTACATCGGCTGGTGTAAGATTACGTGCCAATTTTCTGACATGCGGACTTACAGAAGCAGCAGATATTTTTCCTTTCTGCAATCCCCTAACCAACCCGAATAATCTCTGTTGAGCACGACTTATTGCAGGCATATTATTTCTTTTTCTTAGTTGCGTTTATTTTTTTAGCAGTGTTTTTAGCTACACGCTTTGTCTTAACCGCTACTTCCTTTACATCCTTCAAGTTAACTTTACCATCTTTATTGACATCTAATGCAGTTTTGGCATCGGATGCGTTAACTTTACCATCGTTATTTACATCAGCAGCGGAATGAATTGAAGCTTCTGCTTTCTTTGCAGTCGATGATAATTTGTCCTTTACAGATACGTTCATATCACGTAAAACATACCACACAATTCCTACGACGATAGCGGCTATTAATACAAATCCTAACATATAAATCTCCTATTTAACTTCCGATAAAAAGTCATAAATTAAAGTATCGATTTTAGAATATGGCGTTATAATCTTTTGTTCAGTGTTTTCATTTATAAACGCACCCTGTGTGGATGGGTTAGAAACGATATCAAAACAAATTAAATTGAAATCTTCCTGAACTTCTAATGTATTTTCACCAACACTCTGAACAGAACCCATTCCTCTTGACGAAACACCAAGACGTATATTATTTTTGATTAGCTCTCTAACTATATTACCTGCTGGAGTAGATAGAATTTCGATGTTACCCACTACGTCTTGATTTTCTGTCCACATATCCACCACGTTACAACATACATTTTTAAGATTGACCACTGGACTTTCTGGATGATCTAATTCACCAAGTGCTCTGCGTTGCGAAACAAAATTATCTTTATATGCTTTTGCTTCTCGCATTAAAATTTCCCGTGGATAAACTCTACCATTTTGATTCTTAGTATCTGCACGTTGTAAAACTACATGCTTCAACAATAATGGCTTTGTTATATCCGCAGCTTCATTCAATAATTGCGGTGAATATTGAATTACATTGTATTCTACTAGTAAATTTTTCATATTAATTACGAATCTCCCGTATTTGTTGGGCTAATCCTATTAGCTTTGCTTCTAGTTTAACCAAGCCAGTCAAAGTACGCTTCCACATCTTAGAACTATCAATTTTATATTCGTTTTTTAAACGAGCATTCATCTTAATTAACTTTTGTATTTCAGTTAACTGTCTATTGATTTCTGATATAGCATTTCCCAATTTTTGATGTGGTTGTTTACTAGTATCATTTCGATATGCATAATATCGATTTTCTTCTAATGGATTTAATTTATTCTTTACGATTTCCATTTTATCGGCAGGTGCACTCATTTGCTTCTTGCCAATTGGTGTCAATTCATATCCAAATTGCGTTGCTATTTTCTTTAGTCTGGCAACATTTTTTTCAGAATTTCCACGGAACGCAGCCGGTGTTAAATATCCTGCTACATTTCCAGTAGTGGACATTTCATTTAAAATTCTTTTAATTTCTTCTCGCAAATATTGCCGTAAAATTTCTTCTTCATTCATATTAATCACATTTCCTCATCTCATGCACAATTTGATATGCAATCAACATAGCGGTTACATGGTTTTCTTTTATAACAGAAATATTCTTAATTTTACGTAATTGTGAAATAACTTCTTGTAATTTAATCTTGGTAACTTCATTTTTAATATTTGGTAATTTTAATGAAATTTCCTTTATAACAGAAGTTGCTTCGGATAGAATATAATTTTTTATAGTGCTCGAATTGGAAACGTTGTAGATATATTCTCTTAACAGTTTCTTTTGTTGTTCTGTTAGATTGGTATATCTTTCGTTGAAGTTTTTCAATAACATACTGTATGATAACAATCGTAAATCTTCTTCTTGCTTTCTGACCAACTCCATAATTGCATTTTCTTGTTGAACTTGCTTTTGTGTAGTCTGTCCTGTTAAGTGCTCTACGATTGTAAACTTAGAATTTACAATATCTTCAATATTATCGAATGCCAGCGATTCATTTGTTGCGGCGTCAAATACTTTGTAAATACTTGCATAAATTTTATATGACGGAATTCTTACTGCTAAGAAATCTTTTAAATTATAATGTTCTTTTAATTCCTTGATAAAAAGATATTTTTGTGTATTCAGCATTCTTTCATTCAATTTTTTTCTTTGCTCTGCTACTAATCGCAAAAATTCAAATGACTTTTGCTCACTTAATTGTTGAGTATTAAAAAATGCTCTATACAAAATTAATTCTTTCCCCAATTCTGTTTTTGAAGAAAAGTGCTCTCGCAATAACTTTTCAGCGATGCTGAAATCTTTCTTTTCCATAACATCATTGGTGATCTGACGAGCTAATAATTCAAATAGTATGCCCGTATTTCTTAGCTTATTGTGTCTGTAAGAATCTTTCATATAAAATTTGCTCTGTGTGTAAGTACAATATAAATACTTAATACTTTCATAACCCCTCTATATTAAATATATAACTTCTATTTCAAGTTATGATTTATCCAGATCTTCGGTCAAAATTTGCGCGACGGAATTGGCTATAGTTATATCTTCCAACTCTTTAGCTAATATTTTAACCAATGATTTTTTGTGTTTTATATTTCGTTCATCGCCTCTGCTTGCAAATGCCGATTTCTTTCCCAGCGGATCTCTTCCGAATGGATGCGAATCTTTTGAATATTTCAGCCCTTCACGTGGTCTTCCCACTCGACGGGCTTCTTCTATTTCTTCATCTTCATCATCAGTTTCTAACAAATCCAGTTCAGTTAACGCTTCTCCCAATTCATCGCCGGAAGAAGTATCATCTAATTCCTTTTCTGCAGATTGTAATTCATCTTCTTCGGAACTTTGTTGCTCCGGTTCAGTTTCTGCCTGTGGCTCTGCTATATCGGCTTGATTATCGACGGATACAGGCGGCTGAGATATTTGCGTTTCTATTCTCTTCAATTCTGCCTTTCTTCGAATATCCGATTCTATTGCCGTTCTTTCATTTGAAATTTCTTCATCGGTCATTTCAAAGATGTTTTTGTATACCCATTCTTCCGAAATTAACTTAGAATTTACTAAATTATCCGCCAATCCAATCTTTTCATTCCAAAGACTGATTTTTTCTTGCTCATAAATCATTGATGGAGAAGAAATAGTTAACTCAAAATCGATCAAATCTTCATCTCTAAATCCTTGGACATATAAATGAATGATTGCGATCTTAGTTAATTCAGAAATCATAATACGCTGAATGCGTTCAATTGTTCTGGCGAATCTCACATCTTGTGAGGCTAATGTGGCTTTTCCGCTTAAGTCTTCTTCGTATCCAATGAATGACTTAGGTACTTTAAATGCCGCCATTAATTTTTTGCGGAGGTATTCAATGTCTTCTATAGCATTGAACGAGAGACCTTGCATGGTTTGAATATCGGTGCCGCTATCTCTACCACGTACCGGTAGATAAAAATCTTCCGTAATATTCATCATATTATAACGCAAATTATAATCGCCGGTTCTTGGATCAACCAATGGTGTCTTTTTCATTTTTTCAATGATTCTAGACATGAATTGATCAACTTCTGCCGGTGGAATATTTCCAACGTCTATCAAAAATTTGCGCTTGTCTGGTGCTCTCATAATACGATGGATTAACATCGCATCTTCCATAAGCTGCAATTGCTTCCAAACACGGCGACCACCTTCAATCATCGCCTTGCCATAAGGAAGGAAATTAGTATCTGCCAATAGACGAAAATGTGCCACTTCAAAATTTTCTAGTTCGTCTTTACCTAAGTTCAAAAAATCATTTTGTAATTTAAATTTTACACCGAACGGATTTGCCGGATCTTCGCCTTCAATTCTAACCGTTTCGTATACAGAAAGTGGCACTACATTAACGATTCCGTATTCTTGATCAATATCTAGATATAAAAAGAAATCTCCATATTTGACCATATTTCTGACCCAAGGCCATAAATTAAAATCAATATTTAAAATATCATAAAATAGATTATGTAAGATTTCTTTTACGTTATTATTTGAAGATTTGATACCTAGTATTTGCCCAAATTCATCTTTGATGGTACTTTCGTCTGCGTAAATATCTAATACGGATGAAATAATAGCATCCGCATCCATCATATCATAGTCTCTGAACAGTTGCAATCTGGAACCTTGGAACGCAGCGGCATGTTCATATCTTCCATTGACAGATCCGTATCCTCCAGATCCACCAGAAGTATGAACTCTACTATATCTGTCAACTCCTCTTCGATTTACAAATGATTGAATATTGTCGGTATCAGCTACTCTTAGCTTCTTACCACCAATATTTCTAACAATTGTATTTGTAGAAAAGAGACGTTTTAATCTACCGTATACGCTGGTATCTACCATGATTCCTCCGATATCCTATTATTTTATAGTATAAATGTCGTCCAATGCTTTTACTAATTGTTCAATTGCAACATTCAAATTTTGATCTTTTTTCTGTTGCCATTCAACCAGTTTCAGTTTAAGACCGTTCACAGGATTGTCTAAATTAAATAATACATCCATATGAAACGCATTTCTATTAAAAATAGAATATGGCATGGAATTGATAACATCCACGCCTTGCAAAAACCTAGTAAACAGCAACATCAAATCTGCCTGTTCTTTGTCATTCAACATAGGTAGAAGCTTTTGTACAGCGACTTCCACTTTAGTTGTAGTGATTTTATTTTCTATCGATTCCGACAATAAAATGTCATGCAATTTAATCATTTTTTTCTCTCCACATACTTCTTTAAAAGCGTATAATAATTCGGAACTTCTTTTAGATGTGCTGCGGCAATCATAGCAGTCTTTGATAAACTACCATCTGTTACATCTTGATGTTCCAATTCTACATTCATTCCAATATAAAATTGTTGGAAATCAAAATCATACCCCATATAATCATATATCCGCTTTACTTCTTCCTTACTGATATAAGTATCCCCACTTACATATGGAGTGTCTTTTTTGGGGACATCTTCTGATAATATATGAGATAAAAGAATCATAATTAGGTTACCATTTACGGCACGACCAGTAACGTGCCTTAGTTCTTGGTCCTGGATTTGCACAATTATGTCTTGCACGAAATGATTTACGACGAGCAGGAATAGATTTCTTAATTCGCATTTTCTTGTCGCCAAAATTTACTTTTTTAATGTTACCTGTCTTTGGGTCTTTTACGAATACTTTAAATTTCTTTACATCGCCTCGCATAGGCTTACCCAAAGCAACTTTACGACCATGATATTCCGCTTCTTCCAATGGTTTTTTATTTGCTCGTATCATTTCTACGGCAAGACATTGTGGACAGAACTCGTCGATTATATCTTCTTCATTGATGGGAACGCAATTTGGGACCATTCTACCATCCAATTCTTTCATACCAACTTGTCTATATCCTTCCCAACAGGCTTCATTTAAGTTTTCCATATTACTTTTCCTTTTTCTTAAATGTGGATACCATTGTTGGCTTTCCACCTGGATTTCCTGCTTTTCTTTTACGAGTAACTGCCGATCTCTTTTCGCCTTTGCTCATCGCAGCGGCTGATCTAGCCGGACGGCACTTTGGATATTTTGCGGAACCACCTTTTCGTTCCTTTTTTCCAGCAGATGCTCCGCATGGAGGATGCTTGCCAGTTTTAGAATCTTTTCTGGAAATATCAACCCATTTTTGCTTCAACCACTTACCCAATTCACCTTTTGGTTTATATTTCTCATCCAATTCCAATATTATATCAACTAATTTGATCATTTTTTTCTCTTTTTCCATCCACCACCCATACTCTTATATTTCTTAGCTGCCCAGAGATTGGCATATGCGGATGGATATACTTTAAATTTAGCACGAGCAGCGGCTTTGGCTCGTGCCCATTTAGCAGGATTAGTTGGAGTATTTTTTTCAACCAAAGCCGTAAGTTTATGTTCTAATAAAACATCTCGAAAAAAATCTAAATATTTCATATTACTTTAAAAACTTCAATTTATAAAGTGTTGAATTAATTAGTCCTGCAACTTCATCTACAATATTGTTAAGTTCGCCATCTTGTGGTAATTCTGTACGAATTTTATCCACGAATGAAGATAGTCCTGTAAAATACATTACTACTTTATCAGGAGTTTCTATAATTTGCGAAGAAATGTTATATCCAGTTAAAATTTCATATCTTCCTTGGAATGTTTCAACGTATGAATCAATTAAATCAACAATACCATCGTAATATTCATTTAACGCTTTGTGGGCGGCAAATGAAGTAGTCTGTAAATGAAAAATATGAGATTGATTTCTACTACTCATCAAGGTAGATATAAACTTAGCTACGGCTTCCATATTACTTTCCCATAGGGTTGTCGGCAGGAGCACCTGCACCATTTCCTACGGTTGCCGACTTGGACTTTTCATATTGCATACTATTATAAACCGCATTAATATAATCTGCGGCTTGTGTAATCTTTGATTGTACCCAACCTTCCAATTCTTCGTTGTCACCAAGCATATTATATAATTCACCAGCTTGCTTATGTAATGCCAATAAATCAGATTTTGCCATAGGTCCTTCTGAATCATCTACAACTTCTTCTTCTTCGAGTGATTCTTTTTGCATTTTGTTGGCGATTGTGTCTCTGCGATTTTTTAAATACTTGTCAGTAGAATCAACCTTGCCGTCGTTGTTTACATCAGCATCTTCCTTACCAACTGCATCTAATTCTTCGTAGGTTAAGCCTATTCTTTCTTCGATTGCATCAATTTTTGCAATCTGCTCTTCCGTTAATTCAAATTCTTCTCTTAATTTACGAAGTGTCATAGCCAAACGTGCTCGCTTGCCCAATTTACCCTTTGCTTTCGCGGCTTTTTCTAACTTAGCTACAGGAATTTTTTCTCCAGAAGGAACTTTTAATGATTTATGTAAAGCTCCTGGCTTTTGAACTGCCTGCTGTATCCACTTTTCTTCTGCTTCTTTAGTTAAGGGCGTAACTGCAGGCAGTGTTATCAATCCCATCAATTTAATCATACTATATCTCCAGAATGTAAATATTATTCTTTAGGTTTCTTTGGTCTTGCTGATATTGGATTTGCGGAACGAGTAGCAGATCCACCATATTTTTTAATAGCAATATCACTTGCAGCTGCCCATACGAAACTTTTCCATGCAGAAGCAGGCCATCCAAATCTAACTGCGCGTCTCTTGAATTTTTCTTTTACTCTATTCATTCGATTATTCGCGGCTTTTCTTTTCTTAGCACTCCAGTTTCTCATAGCTTTGCTACGACCTGCTAATGGTAATGGTTTGCCATCATTATCCTTTCCACCGCCTAACATTTCCTTTCCAATTCGTTCTCGTTCTGCCTTTGCACGAGGTGACATTTTTCTGCCATGAATATAAGGAACAGTAGGTCCTTTATCTGATTTGCCACCACCTTGACCGGCTTCGCGTTCTCTTTCCTTTGCTTTTTTAGCACTGCCTCTATGTGGCTCTTTCTTTTTTGGAGCAGCCGGTGGCGCTTCTTTCTTTCCCTTTTTACCTTTTTGTGGTGCGGCTGTCTTCGGCTCTGCTTTTTTAGTGGCAGGTTCTGATTTTGGTTCCGCTTTTGTAGGGGTAGCTGGAGCAGCAGCCTTGGGCTTTGGCTTTTCTGGTGTTTTTTGTGGCGTGGCGGCACGGGCGCGAATTGCTGCTCCCGATCCACTAGGCTCTTTTCTTGGTGGTTCTGGTGTCGCTGCGCGTACCGAAAATCCAGCTTTTTCTACATCATCTGGAGATACGTCTAACGCTCGTGCAAATCTACCCGCAATCGATGGGTCTGTCTCTCTTCCCTTAAATAATGCCTGTAATATGTCATCTCGCTTATCTGTTTTCAAATCTGCTTTTAACGAATCTATACCACCTTCTTCGGCGGCTTTCTTTTGCAGATCTTTAAATGTCATGGCTTCCGACAATACAGATAAATCCCTCTTTAATAATACTTTCAAAAGATCCCGCTTAACATTGGCGTCAAAAATGCCAATAGATTCAAAGAATTCATTATATTCTTTGGTATGTTCTTTTAAAACCTCAGTTATGACTATAGATTTTAATTCTTCTTTAACTAACTTCTTTATTTTGCTATCACTCATACAAAAAATCTCCAAAATATTGGATTAAGCAGGAATACTACTTTATACTATAAATAGTATACTATCCTAACAACCATCGAATATCTTCGACTGAATCTCCTACTTGCATCTGATAACTATCTTCCTTTCTATCCCTCGAAGTAAGGGGCATATAGCTACTATACGTCAAGTCTAAGCTCTTCTTTGTTAATTCTATTTGTTCCTGACGCAATCTCAGCGCCGTATCTCTTACCCATAGCCCTATGCACAACGACATAACCAAATCGTCGTTATATCCTGACAGCGATTCGGCTCTACCATTCTTCCAAATAAACGTTTCTAACTCAGTTATAGTTCTGATTGAACGAATTATAAAGGAATTATCTCTCATATATTCGTCCAACTTAGAAATAATCAACGGTCTGGTTCTGGCGGATATGCTAAACCCAGGAACCATAGACTTTTCTTCCCTATAATATCTGTTTGTATGTTGATGTGCTACATCTACTACCTGTAAGTCTTTTGACATATAAAATAAATTTTTATATTGTCTATCTATTACTTGTTGTATTGAGGTATGCCCAATAGAACTGTTATCGCAGATCAGTAGGGCATCGTTATACATAGTTGCCGTAGCCACCATCAAATTACCAAACTCTTTTGGAGTTAATTTTCCTTTATACTCTGCTACTTGTGTGGATTTTTCTATGTCGATTATATGAAATGCCGAATAATCTTCCCCATCGCCTCTAGCTACGTCACCTGCTAGCACATAACTTCGGTTTGCTTCTGGGTATTCCCATATCCACAGATTATTGTCAAATCCTTGCTTGGATTTTGGTTCTTCTAAGTAGGTATTTCTATAAAATTCAATTATTTCTGGTTTAATTACTGTATTACCAGAGAAAATAAAACTTGCATCATGCTCTTGTGCTGCTTGAGCTTCGCCTAGAATTTCTGTTTGTCTATCTCTCCATGCCTGATCTCTTTCAGGATGAACTTTCCAATCTAATAGTATTGGATTAAAGTTATTACTTCCTTCTTGGGCGTGTAACCACATCTTATGGAAGAAATTACCCACGCCATTTGGAGTAGATAATAGAATTGCCTTACCACCAGTAGATAATGTTGATGATGCGGCGGTCCAAATTACTTCTGCATCATCAATGAATGCAGCTTCGTCTAGAATTAACAGAGAAAGTGCTTCTGATCGACCAGCATCCTTACTGCGAGCAACCGCTTTAATCTGCGACCCATTAGAAAACTGTAATGATAGTTTATTATCAGTTGTACAGTTCCCACGAAGCCATACTGGGAGATTGGAATGCATATATCTAACTTTAGTTACTAGATTTTTTGCAGTTTCTTGCTTCGTAGCGATTACTAATATGTTTTTATCTTCATGAAATAGTAGTAACCACAACGCATATCCGGCTACTAGTGTAGAAATACCAATCTGGCGACCCTTCAATACTATGTTGTAGTCCTTTTCTTCAAACTGCGAGATAGAATCTTTTTGATAATCGTATAAATTAAATAATAGCTTGCCTTTGATAGGATGCTGGATATAACAATACTTTGTTAAGAAGTATGCCGGGCTTATTATGCACTTTTTATACTCTTGCTTAATTATTTCCCGCAAATTATCAGATGAATTTTTCGTAACCGCTGACATATATTATCTTCTTAATTGAGATGCTAATATTGCTCCACTAGCAAATGATACCACCGCAACTACTGTTCTGCTTGGCTTCGGTAATAATCCAAACAAAAACTTATCTGGATTCTTTGGTGTCGTTGGTAATGCTTGTAATACTTTTGTGAGACTATCTGCTCTGGTCTCGGATAATAATAGCGCAGAATTTAAATTTACAATCTTTTCATTTTGTAATTTTACTACAGATTCTTGTTGAACAATCACAGAATCGGCAGTTTCTACTTGCGCCTTTAAGTTTACGATAGCAGAATCTTTCAATACCAACAGTGTTGCCGTATCTGCATTGGCTACCGATGAATCTATTCTATTTTCTAAACTAGCAAGTGAATTTCTAAGCTGCGCTCGTTCCTTGTTTTTAAACGAGATAGAAATTGTTAAAGTTTTAATTGTAGAATCCTTCTTTGTATTTTGATCTCGCAGAGAATTAACTTCTGTTTTCAATGAATCGCTATATTTAATTGCATTCTGCGAAGTTCGTTGATATTCTTCATATTTAGCTTGAAACTCCGCAAACTCATTTTTACTGTTTGACTTCCCAAACATATATGAAATTAAAAATATAGCCACTCCAATCACCGCATATTTTCCAATTGCGGTTAATTTATCGAATCCTGCGCCAAATTTTAATAAAGATTCTAATATTTTCATTTTATACATCCACTTCGGCTAACGCCGCATATAGTTTATCAATATCCTCTTGTATATCTGCTCGCAACTTATTAACATCTACGTTCCACTTCTCAATCATTAAAATTTTCTCTTCATCGGCGTGTACAATCTCCGGAGCCGATACTGTATCTCGTAAATGTTCCAATTCTTGAAGCTTATCTTTCAACGTAGCTATGTAATTTGCTTTTACTTTACTCTCTTCGTATTCTTTATATAAACCAAGTCTCTTTAACTCGGTTTCTTCTGCCGTTACACATTCCATACACTTACCACGGATACCCCAAAACTTAACATCAATTCTATGATTGAGAGGTTTACTGCATTGTGGGCACCACCAAGGTGTTTTTGCGTCATCTAACTTTGTAACGGATTGTTTAATTCCATTTTTTACAGTCCATTTACGACCAGCTTCTTCCCAAACGTCACCTTCTTTTCTATCAATATCGGTAGGACGCCACCCGACTACGATTCTGCTTTCTTCCTTATTAATTATTTCATTAATCTTTCTTCTTGCATCATTGATTTGATCATTCGAAGTAACCATACTTGTTATATCCCTTTGATTGTGGTCGTTTATGTAAAATTGCGACAGATGGATCTCTAAATAATGGAATTCCTTTAACGTTATTCTTTAACCATTCTCGTGCAGCATCATATGCAGGATGCCCAGGTCCATATCCTAATGCCGTTCTTAAATAAATAGGTTGCCCTGTCTTTGGATTGGTAATTCGTATCCCTTGTTTGAATAAATTTGCCAGAATTCCTTTCATTGAATTCTTGGCATTACCCTTTTTCTTTTTCTTATTGGTGGTTAATTCTGTAGAATCTCCTGCATCTTTAGGAACTAGTTGATCCAATCCACCAATTAATGATGAATCTTTAGAAAATACATAAAATTCACCATCGTAATAGAAAACTATCTCATCAGTTTCTATTTCTACTGACTTTAAGCGTTTTAATTCTCGTTGGAGAGTTTCGTATACATCCTTTCCTTCTAGATATGCGTCATTCAAGGCATCAACTGATTTTGAAACTTCTTGATTGATGATTTTCTTCTTATGTGGTATGCTGCCCACCAGTGTATTGTTTATTCTTTGCAATAATAATACCGATCCCTTTAATATGACCGATTGTATATTTGACATACCATCGATTATATCTTGCTTTAACGCATCCTTTTCATATTTTTTAATGGCATCCTTCTTCTTATCATCAAGAGTATCTAAATCAAACTCCTCTTTATCCACCCATCGATACAAGATATCATTTTTTTCTTGTTCTGTGAACTCTAGATCATTTTCATTTTCTAATTTGATCAGTAATTCGTTGCATACTTGAACTAAATAATCTCTAAGTGTATCTTCCGATGTCAATTCATATTCGGATGCCAACTTTTCCATAGAAGCTGCCAATTTTTTTATTTGTGCTTCTAATTTGTATGTTTGCTCTTCGCTAAAATAGATATTATTAACTTTATTTGGATCTAATGCGTATTGATACTTTAGCATATTACTAATAATAAACTTGCTGGCGTTTTCTAACGTAGCATCAGTTTTATAATCTTCGTTATATGACACCACATCTTTAAATACTACAAAATTTTTATTGCTTGGAGTTATATTATTTTCTGATGAAGTATATACATCGAATGAAATAAACTTCTTCCCGTTGTCAAACACCGATTTCATTGCGTCGGTGTTCCCTTCCGCTCGAATCATCTTCTCCAAATCTACTAATGTCTGGGCAATAGATGTTTTTAGATGCTTATCACCATCAAATGCATCGATATATTGCTTAGAAGATACTCCTGTCTTATCTACATCTGCCACATCACTCTTATTTTTAATTAATAATAGCTTTCCATTTTTTACAGTCATAGTAACGGTCTCACGCGATAGCTTATCCGTTATCTTTGATCCCATTCCTAGCAATTCTCCAAGCCCTCTGCCTAATATCTTGATAACATCATCGAACGTAAGAGACAAATTTTTGAAAATGTGCGCGGTGAATGTTAATTTCTTTACTGGCGTTGGCTTTTCTTTAGGAGCAGCGGCTGGTCGTGGCGCCTTCTGCTTCATCTTAGCCAACGCTTGTGCTTTGCGCTTCTGCATATCCTTGGTATCTCTACCATGATCCTTTCTAGCTAGCTTCCAGTTACCATTCTTGGCACCATTTGGGTGATGCACATCGTGGTTTTTCATTTTGGATTTGCCATATTTCTTTACAGCCTTTCTACGATCACGGTTTCTAGCTGCTCTATCCTTTACAGTTTTACGCAAGTATTGCTTAACTTTCTTAGGATGGCGCTTATAGTATCTACGAACCCGTTCAGTACTAGATTCTGCATCCGTTATAATTTCTTCGGTAGCCATACCAGAATCTCCACCTTCTGCGGAACCACTATCAGTTTCGCCAGATGAATTATCAGTGGTTGATGGTTCAGTATGCTTTGGAAACAACGTCATATACAATGGAATATGAAAATATCCAGTTTTTCTGGCATGCTTGCACTTTTTCCGCATAGCTTTTGGGGAATCGGTATAACTAATGGTGCAATTTTTCTTTGATTCTTCATCTAACTCAGAAACTATTTCATTATGCTTGTCTATCATCTGCATAATTGATATAGTTTTATTGAATGCATCATCATTTGAAGAATTGTTGGCTTCTAATATAGTAAATTTCATATATTTCACTGTAAGTGTTCGTATATAAATATAACCAAACTACTACGTAGCATACATATTGGTTCCTACAGGAATCACCAATGCCGTAGGTGCTCTCATTATTGAAGATCTAGTTGTACCATTCACATCAAGTGTATATGAGGGACTTGTCGTGCCCACACCAACGCTACCACTTATAAAATATCTATTACCACGGGCAGTTACATTTATAGCTTTCCATCCAGAAATATAACACGTACCTCCGCCTGTGTAATTAAACAATGCTTGTGGAGTCCAATATTTCGTTCCCACAACGAATTGTCCCGTAGAAGTACCAAATCCTGCAATATATCCAGATACTCTTGTCCATGATGCTCCTGGATTTGTATTACTCATAACCCAATATCCAAATGAACCAGGATTACCTCCCAAGCTTGTAAACGATGAATTATAATCAATAGATCCCATATAATGGGTATTAGTTCCTGATGTGTTTTTGATCCAACATTCCATATAAAATACATCGTCTTGATCTACAGGAATGTATGGAAATCCAGATCCGTATGGTCCATTTCCCACATTTACCGCGCCTGCTATAGAAATTGCATATCCGCCTGGTGAAGTGGAATCATTTGCCCATGTTACTGCGGAGGAGTTAAAGTATTCCTGAAGTTCCGCTTCACTCCACGTTGAATCAATTTCAAATACAGTTTCTCCTGGAGTATAATGTCCCATAGGATAATTCTGTCCACCGTCTACTCTTGTATTTGTACGAAGTATACCACCTCTAATATCCAATTTTGTAATTGGAACGGTGGTTCCTATGCCCACTCTGTCGTTTGTCGCGTCTACATATAGTGTATTTGTATCAACTGTTAATCCTGCGAAGGTTGGACTATCGCCTGTTTGCAGTCCGGTATCTACATCAGTTGTTGTTGAATTTATTACTGCTCTAACTGTTCCCTGGGAAGGGGATGAGAATGTGGATGACGATACTAACCCAGGTATATTTGGGCCTGTTGGGCCTGTAATTCCTTGTGGTCCAGTAGCACCGGTTAATCCTTGAATGCCGGTAGGTCCGGTAGTTCCTTGTAATCCAGTAGGTCCCGTAGTTCCTTGTGTTCCCTGGATACCTTGTGCACCCGTTGGACCTTGAATACCAGTTGGACCAGTTGTGCCTTGAGGTCCAGTAGATCCTTGAATACCAGTAGGTCCTTGTATACCGGTGGGTCCTGTGGTACCTTGAACACCGGTAGGTCCTGTAGTGCCCGTTAATCCTTGGATACCCGTTGGACCTTGGATACCAGTGGGTCCGGTAGTTCCTTGAATACCAGTGGGTCCTGTAGTTCCTGTGAGTCCTTGTATACCTTGTGCACCTGTAGGACCTTGAATGCCCGTAGGTCCTGTGGTTCCTTGAGGTCCTGTGGGACCTTGTATTCCAGTTGCTCCTCTTATTCCAGTGGGACCTGTCGCCCCTTGTATCCCCGTTGCACCACTGTTTGCAGCGTTAATCCATTGACTTCCATTATATGCTAGAATTTGACCAGGCGTTGGTGAACTTAATGTAACATCAGTTAATCCATCTAATGAAGAAGCACCTACGGTAGCCGATGTCAAATATTTTCTAGGTCCAGCGAAATATACAGGTTCAGATAATACTTCAATCTTTGTAGAATTGTTATTTATATCAAAAAATTCTGCTTTATAAATTAAACTCTTACCATCCACTAAATTTGGAATCAATATAATTGATTCGTCCGGATTGAACGCAAATTCTTCGGCAGGCTTTAATGTAATGTTTGAAAACTTCCAGAATCCACTGGTAGCTAAAAATCTAAATGTTACGCTTCCCGAATCTACTACTTGCGGATTGAAATTAAATGAAACGCCATCAAAATATTGCTTATCGGTCCCATCGTTCGGTGTTATGGTACCTATAAGTTGCCCAAGAGGATTTGTATCTAGTATTCTAGATTCTGATGTCGGTGCCAGATAAACGTATAATTGACCACTAGTATCGCTGAGTCTTGTCGATCCGGTGTATAAAGAGTATACTGCGTTGAATTGTAACGTATATTGCGAAGTAGCAAATAATGTAAACGCATCCTTTGTACCGAACACATAAGGAGGTATATATGATCCAGTCAGTGGAACGATAGGATATACTCCATTGAATAATTCAGACGCATCATATTCCAATCCATATACGTTTGATGCCGTTAGATATAATCCCGATGCAGAATATGGATATGTTATATTTCCACTTGAGGTAATCGGTGCCGCATACCAATGTGTTTTAGTATCTCGCAATGCACCGCTAACAAATTTACCAATATGATAATCGCCAATTGTAGATGATGTTACAAATAGTTCGGAAACTTGAATGGGAGTTCTTGCAACACTTATAAATTCCCCAGTAGTACCTGCGATTTTGTATGAAAGATTGGTTTTGTATATTTCGCCGGTTGCAGTTTCTAAATTAACAAATCGTATTTTAGCGTATGATCCTGTATCTAGCAGTGCGGAATCATTTATAGTTAACACCGGATATTGCAATACGACCGATGAAGTTATATTATATGTTACACCATCCTGTGCAGAAAAATATGAATAACTTCCCGATTTTATATCAAGATATTCTAGATAGTCTTTAAATTGTATAAGCGAACTTGTACATTCAGCATGTGTAGAATTTAATATTTTATCTAACTGTAAATTTATAGCTTTAGTATATACTTCTCCGCTAGTGGCGTTTGACGCTGTTATTTCTCCAACTAATGTAGCGGAATCCGTTATAGATCCTGAGAAAATACTTCCGCTAACCGCTTCAATACTATACCCGCCTACCAGAGACGACTTATATCTAGGGTATAATTTAGCATTGATTGGTTCTGATACAACTGTATATGATGACGATGGAATATAAATGATCTGTTCATCATCTAAAATTAACCTAGGTTGGTTTAAAAATCTGATTGGGGCTGTATTTCGTCTGCGCGGTTCTATAATTACGTCACGCGACCATCGAACATTATACTTATTATTCCAATTATCAGGAATAGATGCTCCATTGAGAAAATACCTAGCCTGCCCTAATAAAATTACTTTATATAATCCTGGCTTTGTATCATTGTATACTTCGAATGATATTAATTTCGAGGCACCTTCTGTGTAATTTTGTATAGCCTGGTGATATATTGTTTGATTTTCAGAATTTACAACTTCGACCAAAACGCTAGAATTTGGCAATAGAAATGGTGTACCGGCGATTAGAAATCCATTCTTACCGCCGGTAAACACTTCTGGGAATTGTGATACTTTAAAATACTGTGAATTTTCGGAAGTATCTTCAATTAAAACGTCATATGTTACTAACTTTTGATTAAAAGATACTTTTCTTTGTCTTGGCATAGTATTCCTGGTTACAAAATATCTGCAACCTATAAATATTAAATGTTTATGTAACTATACCCATCTTTGTGCCTAATTTCTAAAGAATTATCTACCATATCACGAGCCGTATCTAGATGGCTAACTATCAAAATAAATTCAAATTGAGACTTTAGTAGGCTAAAAAGTGTCTGCATCGAAGATAAATGGTCAGAATCTAAGGTACCAAATCCTTCATCTATCAACAAGAAGTTACTTTTTGGCAAATTGGAGGCATTTAGCAAAGCTACTCTCATAGCAATTCCGCTAATAAATCGTTCCATTCCAGAACAATTTTCCAAAGGCCAAACTCGCTCGTGATCGTAATTTAAATATGCATTTATATTTTTACCTTCCATCTCTAAGGTAATAGTAAATCCAACCAGCTGCGATAATATTGTATTTATTTCGTTCTGGATAGTTGGTACCACTTTAGATAACAACATTCTTGGAATGCCATCCCTACCCGTAGCTTGTAAATAATGCTTGTAAATATTAAATTTGCGCTCGGTTTCCTCCATCTCAGACATCTCGGTTAACATCGTGGATTTTATATTCTTGGCAACTTTTAATTCCGATGAGACATCCAATATAGTTGATTGTATCTTATCAATTTGCTTTTTATTTGAAGAAATATCATATTCTGCTATAACCAATTTGGATTCTATTTGTTTATTGTGCGAAATAGCATCCAAATTGTTATTGTATTCCTGTATCATAAAATCGACATCTTCAATATTTTTATACAACAATTGTATAAAAGAATTTAAGGAGTCTATAGACGATGATACTTTGGTCTTTTCCGCATCTATTCTAGTTAATTTATTTAAATTAGTAGTATATTCATTAAATGCATCTGTCATAACATCCATATTTTGAATTTTAGGAGCTAATGCTTCTACTTCCAAATCAATAGTCATAATTTGTGCGGATAAATCTTCAAGTTTTGTCTTAGACTCGGATAATTCATCGATAAATGTAATATTATTTTGTATACAAATATCGCATTCTTTATTATACTTAATATCCGATAACTTTGAAATCAATCGCTCCGTTTCGATAATAGAAACTGACAACTGTTTCTTTTTATTCTGTAGCTGTGTAATTTTATTTTGAATTGCTTGCATACTTGCTATAGTTTTCTGCAATTCGTCAAAATCCACCGCCTCCGTAGACTGTATCAGTTTATTTTCTAAATCTATTAATTTAACTAGCTTATCTTTTAATGCATCCGTTTCTGTTAAGTTGGATTGAATTTGTGTTTCATATTTTGCCTTTTTTGTGTTTAGTAGATCAGGATCTTCTAAATCTTTTGCTAATGGCAATAAATCTCGGAGCAATAAACTTTTTGTAACTTCGCTATCCGATAAAATAGATTTAATATAATCTAATTTTTTAATTACTGTGGTTTCTTCCATCTGTAATTTTTCAATTGCGTTCTGCACACTGACTAATTTATCAGAAATGTCGGTCTTATTAAATTTTTTAATAATCGCAGCCAATTGCTTACTTTCTTCGTTGGCAATTTCATGCAATTTATCAAAAATATTGAGTCCCATAAATTGAGACAACAAATCCTTGCGCTCGGAATGCGAAGTATCTATAAACAATGCACCCGACATATTATTTGTAAACGTTGTTAAAATAAAATCTTCATACGTTCCTATGTAAGAACGAATGATTGAGTTGGTATCTCTACGTTCTTGGCCTGTTAGAGCTACAAATGTGCCATCTAGCTCTTGTCGTAAAAATTCTACATCAACTTTTACTTCATTTCCCTTCTTTCTAGTTCCTCTTTTTTTGATAACATATATCGTATTGCTTATTTGCAACGTCAACTGGCAGTCGAAGGTATTCTTTCTATTGTTCATTACGTGTCCTGCCCGAGATGCACGTGGAGTCTTGTCGTATAGACAAAACATCAACGCATCCATTATAGAACTTTTGCCACTGGCGTTAGGTGCAAATATTCCATAGACACCTTTCATATTATCAAATGTAATCTTATTGTTTTCTCCATATGAAAACATATTTGAGAAATTAAATTCAATTGGTCGCCATTGAATGCTACGTGAATAGTCGCCATGCTTCAATTGATTGTTGGCATTTGAATTAATTTGTAAAATTTCTTCAACTATCTTATCATCTATATCTGCCGAAGCGTTATTTAAATATTCTGTTATCAATGAATTTTGAATATTTACGTTCGTTACATCTAATAATTCGGTATGCTTTGCAGTTTTAGGCTTGATAATCCCATCATATCTATGCTTGTTTGTAGTTAATTCAACTACATTATAATTCTTTTTGAATGCAGCAATTAATTTTTTGACAGATACACTATCGACATCGCCCGTGAAAATACGTAGTCTTACATTTTTAATTGGTAGAACAGGCAGTTTTGCGTTGTCTGTACATTCGAAGGTG
>Ga0315901_10000892_pt1 | contig 43288 bp, 37 predicted proteins | sample LakEriMetagenome_10_FD_203761 | JGI IMG/M metagenome (GOLD analysis project Ga0315901, IMG submission 203761) | Freshwater fungal communities from buoy surface, Lake Erie, Ohio, United States - Buoy 2 MA116 | ecosystem: Environmental > Aquatic > Freshwater > Lake | place: USA: Lake Erie, Ohio...
GTCGCATCGCATGGCAAAAGCCCGCGCACTTGATCGCCGCCGCAAGTCGGTGAAGAACATCCGCAAGATCACGCGGACGATGGAACTCATCGCCACCGCGCGGTTCAAGAAGGCGATGGACCGCTCGGTCGCGGCTCGCGACTACACCAAGCACCTGGCGAAGATCCTGGAGAACATCGCCAGCGTGGGGGCCGACGTGGCCCATCCGCTGCTGGAGATCCGCCCGACGCGGAAGACCGCCGTCCTCGTGCTCACGGGCAACCGTGGGCTGTGCGGCGGCTACAACTCCAACATCGTGCGGCAGTCGGTCGCCCTGCTCGGCCAGTGGCGCAGCGAGCAGGTGCCGGCGCACGTCAGCGTGTCGGGGAAGCGGGGCATCTCGGCGCTCAAGTTCCGCGGCATCGACATCGCCGAGCGGTACACGCAATTCGAGGACAAGCCGGAGTTCGCGGCGGTCGCCCCGATCGGCCGGGCTTATCTCGACGCCTATTCCGCGGGTGTGATCGACCGGCTCGACGTCGTCTACACGCGGTTTCACTCGATCGCCAAGCAGGAGGCCGTCACGGAAACCCTCCTCCCCCTGGCCCCGCCGCAGCCGACGGGCGGCGCCGCCACGGCGAAGCTCGCCTCCGACGAATACGACTTCTATCCGTCGGCGGCCAGCATCCTCGAGGAGATCCTCCCGGCGAGCTTTCTGTCGCGGCTCTTCAAGTGCTTCCTCGATGCGGCCGTGAGCGAGCAGGTGGCGCGGATGGTGGCCATGAAGGCGGCCACCGAGAACGCCGGCGGGCTGATCAAGAGCCTCTCGCGACAGTACAACCGGGCCCGGCAGTCGCAAATCACCGGAGAGATCATGGAGATCCTCGGCGGCGTCGAAGCCCTCAAGAAATAAACCCCTTCACACTTCCCCCCTCGAGACAGGCTGACAAGCACATGGCAAACGGCAGCATCACCCAGGTCATCGGCTCCACGTTCGACGTCGAGTTTCCCGAGCACTCGATCCCGGCGATCTACAACGCCGTCCGCATCGACACCGCGAAGAAGGGCGTCGAACTCCACCTCGTCGGCGAGGTCCAGCAGCACCTCGGCGGTGGCAAGGTCCGCTGCGTGGCCCTCGGCTCGACCGACGGCCTGACCCGCGGCGCCGAGGTGGTCGACACCGGCGCGCCGCTCTCCGTGCCGGTCGGCAAGGCGACGCTGGGCCGCGTGTTCAACCTGCTCGGCGAGCCGATCGACAGCCGCGGGCCGGTGGAGACCCAGGAGCGGTGGCCGATCCACCGCGATCCCCCGCCGGTCAAGGAGCTGACCACGAAGACCGAGCTCTTCGAGACGGGCATCAAGGTCATCGACCTGCTGACGCCGTTCGTCCGCGGCGGCAAGGCGGGCCTGTTCGGCGGTGCCGGCCTCGGCAAGACGGTGATCCTCACCGAGCTCATCGCGAGAATTGCCAGCGCGCACGGCGGCTACTCGGTGTTCGCCGGCGTCGGCGAGCGGACCCGCGAGGGCACCGACCTGTGGCTCGAGATGCAGGAGGCCAAGATCGGCGACACCGGCCGGAGCGTCATCGAGCAGACGTGCATGGTGTTCGGCCAGATGAACGAGCCGCCGGGGGCCCGACTCCGCGTCGCGCTTTCGGCGCTCACCATGGCCGAGTACTTCCGCGACACGACCGGCGCCGACACGCTGCTCTTCGTGGACAACATCTTCCGCTTCTCGCAGGCCGGCAGCGAGGTGAGCGCCCTGCTGGGCCGCATGCCGAGCGCCGTGGGCTATCAGCCGACGCTGGCCACCGAGATGGGCGCCCTTCAGGAGCGGATCACCTCGACGTCGAAGGGGGCGATCACGAGCGTGCAGGCCGTGTACGTGCCGGCCGACGACCCGACCGACCCTGCCCCGGCCACGGCCTTCGGCAACCTCGACGCCTTCCTCTACCTGGAGCGGTCGATCTCTGAGAAGGGCATCTACCCGGCCGTCGATCCGCTCGCCTCGTCGAGCCGCATCCTTGACCCGCAGTACGTGGGCGAGCGGCACTACAAGATCGCCCGCCGCGTGCAGCGGACGCTGCAGCGGTACCGCGAGCTCCAAGACATCATCGCCATTCTCGGCGTGGACGAGCTCTCCGAGGAGGACAAGCTGGTCGTGCACCGGGCCCGCCGCATGGAGCGGTTCCTCTCGCAGCCGTTCCTCGTGGCCGAGGTGTTCACCGGCAAGCCCGGTGAAATCACGAGTCTCGACGACACGATCCGCTCCTTCGAGGAGATCGCCGACGGCAAGTGGGACCACCTGCCCGAGCAGGCCTTCATGTACGTCGGCCCGATCGAGCAGGCCGAGGAGCAGGCCAAGAAGATGGCCGCCAAGGCCTGACCGCTCGCGACACCAACGGAACAACGCAGCCCATGGCAAACACGAAGCAGTCCGGAGCGGTGCGGTGCGTGATCGTCACGCCGGAGTCCACGGTCCTCGACACGCAGGCCCGGTTCGTGGCCCTGCCGCTGTTCGACGGACAGCGGGGCGTGGGCCACGGCCATGCGCCGTTCATCGGCCGGCTCGGGGCGGGCGAGGTGCGGATCACGGGCGAGCAGGGAGCCGGTGACGTCGTGCGGCGCACGTTCGTGGAGGGGGGCTTCGTGGAGGTCGGTCACGACATCGTGACCGTGATCACCCAGCGGGCGGTCCCGGCCGAGAAACTCGACGCGGCCGCCGCCCGTGCCGACTTGGAGAAGCTCGCCGCCACGAAGGCGACGGGCGACGAGGCGATCGCCGCCAAACTGCGGGCCCAAGACGCCGCCCGTGCCGTCGTCCGGACCGCGGGCCGACGGTAAAGCTGGGCGCCGGCCATGAAGCGGGCCGCGATCGTGGCGACGCGGGTGCTCGTGGCGACCTACGCCGGGCTGTGCGGAGTTTTGTTCTGCGCCCAGCGGGCGTTGCTCTTTCATCCCGTGCCGGCACTTGGCCGCGTGCCGACGACGACGCTCGAGGTGCCGGGCGCGACGCTGCGAATCGCCACCCGGCCCCACGCCGGCCCGCGGGCAATCCTCTACTTCGGCGGCAACGCGGAGGACGTGTCGCGAACGGTGCCCGAACTGGCCGACGCATTCCCAGGCCATGCGATCTACGCCCCGCACTATCGCGGCTATGGCGGCAGCGGCGGCCGGCCGTCGGAGCGGGCGCTGCACGCCGACGCGGCGGCGGTGTTCGACGACATTCGGTCGCGGCATCCGGTGATCGACGTGATCGGCCGGAGCCTTGGCTCGGCCGTCGCGACCCGGCTCGGCGGCACGAAGCCCGTGCGCCGACTGGTGCTCGTAACGCCGTTCGACAGCATCCTGGCGATCGCCAGCCGGCTGTTCCCTTTCCTCCCGGTGCGGATGCTGCTCGCCGACCGCTTCGAGACGGTGGCAGACGCGCCGCGGGTCGCCGTGCCCACGCTCGTGATCACGGCCGGCCGCGACGAGGTCGTGCCCGGGGATCATACGCGGCGGCTGATCGAGGCGTTCCGGCCAGGCATCGTCGCGGAGCAGGCCTTTCCGTCAGCCGGCCACAACGACGTCTCGCTGGACCCGGCCTACCTGACGTGCATCGGCCACTTCTTGGACGAGGCCCTGGCCCCCGTTCCGTGATCCAGGAGTGAGGGAGGGGTTGCCCGTGCCCCGAGAGCCGGCGTAGGCGGCCAGCGGAGCCATGGATGGCGGAGCGCAGCCGGCTCCGAGTGAGCGAAGGCCCGGAGGGCCGCAGTGAACGTCCGGCGATGGGGCATGGGCGGCCTCGACCGCGGCGATGTTCCCAGACTCGCTCCGCCGTGACGCGGCCCGAACCCGCGCAGCCGCGAGTCCCGCGGTCAGATCTGCCAATCCATGCCCTGCTCGGGCATCTCGCCGCGCATGCGGAGCTTCGGCTTCTCGAGCACGACGGTCGTGTGCGGATCGACCGACCGGGTCAGCCACACGTTGCTGCCGATCACGGAGTCGTGGCCGATCCGGGTCGCCCCGCCGAGCACCGTGGCGTTGGCGTAGATCACCACGCGGTCCTCGATCGTCGGGTGCCGCTTCGTCCCCCGGACGAGGTTTCCGTCGCCGTCGGTCTGGAAGGACAGGGCGCCCAGCGTGACGCCCTGGTAGAGCTTCACGTGGCTGCCGATTTCGCAGGTCTCACCGATCACCACGCCGGTGCCGTGGTCGATGAAGAAGTGATCGCCGATCGTGGCCCCGGGATGGATGTCGATGCCGGTCCGCGAGTGGGCCCACTCGGCCATCATTCGCGGAATGAGCGGCACCTCCAGCCGGTGCAGGAGGTGGGCGAGGCGGTGGATGGTGACCGCCTCGAGACCGGGATAGCAGAAGATGATCTCGTCGAGCGTGCGGACGGCCGGGTCGCCGTCGAAGGCGGCCTGCACGTCCGTGGCTAGCACCTTCCGCAGGTCGGGAATCTGCTCGAGAAACTGCACGGCCTTCGCCTGGCCGAGGGCCTCGAAGTCCCCCTCCTCGCTGCAGTGCTGCACCGCCTCCGACACGCCCGGCAGCTCGACGCCCTGCTCGGCCGCGGCCCGCTGGGCGGAGAGGGCATGCCGCAGGGCCCGGCCGATCTGCGTCGTCAGCTTGTCGTGCAGGCCATCGACGAGGTCGCCCACGTGGTAGGTGACGTTGCCGAGGTGCAGGTTCTCACGGCGACGATAGCCCGGATAGAGGATCTCCTTGAGATCCTCGCAGGCCGAGACGATCGACTCGTAGTTCGGCAGCGGGCAGTGGCCGAGGTAGTGGATCGTCGGCACGTCCTGATACGTCTCGATGATCCGCCGCGTGAGCTCGGGCAACTGCTCCTTGATCCGGACGTCGGTGGCCATGGAAGTCGATCGTAAGGCTGTCGCGCAGGGCCGGCAAACGGCCGGCAGGCGATTCCCCCGTACGGTCGGCGGCCGACCACGGCGAAATTGAGGGTTCTTCGCCCCGCCGGGGCCGATTTGACAGGCCGGCGGCACCCTCGGAAAACCGGGCAGTCTGTGCCGGAGCGGGCTCGGCGGCTCATGGCTCTGCCGCTCGATTTAGTTCCCTTCGCCGGCGGCCGCGACCGCCTCGGCCAGGGTGACCGCGCCGGCATAGAGGGCCTTGCCCACGATGCACCCGGCCGCGCCGACGGCAGCCACCCGGCGGATGTCGGCCGCGTTCGCGATGCCCCCCGAGGCCACCACCGGGAGCGCCACCGCGGCGATCATGTCGGCAAGCGCCCCGAGGTTCGGTCCGGCGAGCATCCCGTCTTTGGCGATGTCGGTGTAGACGATTCCGGCCAGCGGCAGTCCGGCATGCCGCCTGGCGACATCGACGGCGGTGAGATCGCTCGTCTCCAGCCAGCCCCGCACGGCCACGCGACCGTCGCGGGCGTCGAGGCCGAGGACGATCCGCCCGGGAAACTCCCGAGCCAGCGACTCGAGGAGCTCCGGCCGCTCGACCGCCGCGCTGCCGAGCACGACGCGGTCCACGCCCGCCGCCAGGTAGGCCGCCGCCGTGTCCCGCGTGCGCACGCCGCCGCCCAACTGGCAGGGCACACCGGCCGCCGCGACCATCCGGCGCACGAGTTCGGCCTGCACCGGTTCACCGGCCTTTGCCCCATCGAGGTCGACGACGTGCAGCCGCCGCGCGCCGGCAGCCACGAAGGCCCGGGCCATGGCGACGGGATCCTCGCCGAACACGGTCTCACGATCGTAGTCGCCCTGCAGCAGTCGCACGCACTTCCCGCCCCGCAGATCGATCGCCGGCCAGAGTTCCATGGATTGCACGCCTCAAAAAGTGTGGCCGTCAGGATGCGAGAAACGCCTGCAGCAGCCGCAGTCCGGCCGCCTGGCTTTTCTCAGGGTGAAACTGCGTGGCGAACAGTCGCCCGCGGGCGACTGCCGCGCAGAACGGACCGCCATAGTCGGCCACGGCGGCGACGACCGACTCGTCGGCGGGGCGAGCGTGATAGGAGTGGACGAAGTAAAAGTGCTCGCCGTCGGCGCAGCCTGCCGGGCAAGCCGCCGGCCGCCAGGTGACGGTGTTCCAGCCCATGTGGGGCACCTTGTAGCCGGCGGGCAGATCGAACCGCGCCACATCGCCGGCGAGCAGCCCCAGGCCCTCGTGCCGCCCCCCCTCCCAGCCGGTGTCGAAGAGCAGCTGCAGGCCCATGCAGATGCCGAAGAACGGCCGGTCGGCACGCACATGGGCGACGATCGGCGGCACCAGATTGCGGCGGCGGAGCTCCCGCATCGCATCGCCGAACGCGCCCACGCCGGGCAGCACGAGCCGCTCGGCGGCGGCCACGACCTGCGGATCATCCGTGATCGTGGCTGCGGTCCCGAGGTGCTCGAAGGCCTTCTGCACGCTCCGCAGGTTGCCGCTGCCGTAATCGACGATCGTCACCATGGCGGCAGTGTACGGCCGGATGGCGGGAGCCGAAAGCCGTCCGTCCTACTTCGCGGCTGCACGCTCGGGATAGATAACCAGTTCCACCCGCCGGTTCCGCGATCGCCCCGCGGCCGTCGCATTCGAGACCAGCGGGTGATTGGCACCGTGGGCCACGAGAAACAGCTGCCCCTCGTGCACCTTCGTGCGGGTCGTCAGGAAGTCGAACACGGCGGCCGACCGCGCGGCGGTCAACTGGTGGGGCGACGTCCACGACGCGCTCTGCAGCGGCTCGGTATCGAGGTGTCCCTCGATACCGATGAAGTGACCGGGAAAAACCCGCTCCAAATCGCCAGCCACCTGCGTAAGCGCGGCCGCGCCGCCGGGCAGCAGATTGGCCGTGCCGTCCTCGAAGAGTCGGTCCGCCGGAATATCGATCCGAACGACGGCCCCGTCGAACCGGGTATCGATTCCCGGCAGGGCGAGCTGCGCCATCGCCGACTGCATCGTGGCGGCGGTCACCGGCCCGCCCGGGGCCGCGGGCGCGAGTGAGGCGTCGGTGACCGGCCGTCCGGTCGTCGTGCCGCCGGAGGCGGCGAGGCTCGCGGCCCGCGTCTGCGCCAGCTGGGTCGAGGTGCTGGCGAGTTGCTCGCGCAGCGCCGTGATCTCGTCCTGCATGAGCTGCGTCTCTTGCGTGCTGCGTGACAAGGCGGCTGCGAGCTGCCGCCCATCGACATCGGCATAGGACGGTGGCGTGGCGGTCGCAGCCACCGAGGGCAGCGTGCGGGCCGGCGCCGCCACGCCGGGCGGCGGCTCCAGGCTGGCCGGTGTGACCGCGGCCGGCGCCGCCGTGCGAAACGGGTTGTGCGCGCAGCCGGCCCCCATCGCGACCATGATCGCGCAGCAGACCGACGTCAGGTGAAGGCCGACTCGCAGCCGCATCTCGCACGACCCCGAAACAAAGGGGGCGGGATGCTAGGAAATCTCCACAACCCCGGCAACCCCAGCCAGGCCGCAGCCAAGGCCGAAAAGCTCGGCTCCGTCAGGGGACGTGAAGAGTTTCGGTCGTCCACGAGCGGCCCGCAATGATCCGGGAGGGGGTGCCCATGCCCCGAGAGCCGGCGTAGTTGGCCAGCGCAGGCAGGATGCCGGAGCGCCAGCCACCTCCGAGTGAGCGGAGCCCAGGATGGGCGCAGCGAACGTCCGGCGACGGGGCATGGGCACACCCGACCCACGAGACGGGTGACTTCTGCCGTGCCTCTCAAAAACCGCAAAATTCGAACCTAGCCGAGGCTCGGCCGGAGCCGCCGCCACACCATCAGGCTCACCGCCGTCAGCCCGATGACCGCCACGATCACGGCCGCCATCTCCAGCGGCCGCTCGAACGACGCAGCGGCCCGCGCCCACAACGGCCGCCAGGCCAAGACGACCACCGCCGCCCCGAGACACAGGCTGGGGCCAAAGGGGAGTTCCGACTCACGGTGCCGGATCACCTGCAGGACGCCGTGCGCCAGCCCCACGAAGACGGCGACGAAGCAGGCGAGCACGCAGGCCTGCCAGCCGAGCCATGATCCCACCATCGCCATCAGCGTCACGTCACCGAGCCCCATCGCTTCGCGGCCCAGGGCCCGCGACGCGCCCGCCCGCGTCAGCCAGATCATCCCGGCCGCGACCACGAGCCCGGCCAGGCCGGTGAGCAGGCCCCGCCATCCGGCGCCCCCGAACCACCAGGCCGCCGTGATTCCGAGCAGGCCGGCGACGAGGGCGAGGTTCCGCGGCTCGCGGAGCCACGCAACCAGATCATCGGCCGCAGCGGGCGGCTCGAAAAACGCGGCCGTGCAGCCCCACCACCAGCCACTGAACACCACCAGCGCCGCCGCGAGCCCCGTCCAGGCAGGCTGCGACTCGAGCCACGCGGGCAGCGCGGACCGCAGACCGCCGAACAGCCCGAGCACATCCGGCTCCAAGAGCGGCGACGCGAACGACCGCGGCACCTCCACGACGATCGGCAGCAACGTGCCGGGAGCCACGGTCACGCAGGCGAGTCCGGCCAGCACGCCCGGCATGGTGATGACGTCGGGGATGACACGATGCCGGAGATCCACCCAGGAGGCGGCGGCGAGCAGGGCGAACAGGAGCAGATGGGTCACGTACCGCGCGACGAGCGAGGCGTCGCCGACCGCCGACGTGTCGCCCGAGGGCAGTTGCGCCCGGGCGACGACTTCCCACCACCACAAGGCAAGGGCTGCAAGCACGGCGGCGACCTGAAAACCGCGGCCGAACCCGGCGACCATCGGCACCGGCCGGCCCGTCCCATCGACGGCGACCAGCGGCGCGACGAGCGCGGTCACGAGCCTTCCCACGACCGCTCCCGCCACAGCGATGATGACCCAGGCCAGGGGGGCGTGCGGCGCGATCATGCGGTGGCCTCGGGTGATAGCGCATCGAGCCAGGCCAGGATCCGCTCGGCCACGACAGCGGGGGACTCGGTCGCGGTGTCGAACGCGACATCGGCCACCTCGCGGTAAATGGGCTCGCGAGCATGGAGGGCGGCCGCCACCTCGTCCAGCGGATCTCCGCCGCTGAGAGCTGGCCGCCGTGCCGCGGTCGTCGGGTCGGCAGCCAGCCGCCGGCGGATCACGTCCGCCGGCGCCGTCAGCCAAACGACGGGCCGACCGCGTTCCCGCAGCAGGCGCCGGTTCTCCGGCCGCAGCACCACACCACCGCCGGTCGCGAGTACGCCGGTGAAAGCCGGCAGCGTGTCGCGCAGCACCTCCGTCTCCAGGTCCCGAAACGCCGCCTCGCCCCGACTGCCGACGAGCGCCGCGATCGAACTGCCGATGCGGTCCTCGAGCACGGCGTCGGCGTCGCGCCAGGCCACCCCGAGGCGATCGGCGAGGACCGCCGCCACCGTCGACTTCCCCGTGCCCCGATACCCGACGAGCGTGAGGCGTGGCATGGAGGCTCCTACGCGAGTTTCGCGGACGCCGTCGCCCGCTTCAGGGCCTCGCGCATCACTTGCGGATCCGGATCGACGCCGTGCCAGATCCGAAACTGGATCGCCGCCTGCCGGACGAACATCTCGACGCCCGTGACGGTCCGACACCCAGCGGCTCGGGCTTCTTTTATCAGCAGCGTGCTCTCGGGATTGTAAACCGTATCGAACACGAGCATGTAAGGCCGCAGGTGGTCCTTCTCGTAGGGCGTTTCATCGACGTTCGGGTGCATGCCCACGGGTGTCGCGTTCACCAGGCAGTCGTAGGGGAGTCGGTGCCGCGAGTTCCAGGCGACGGCCTTGCAGCCGACCTCCGCGGCGATCTTGTCGGCCCGCTCCGCGGTCCGCGAGGTCACGGTCACATCGATGCCCTTGCGTTTCAGTCCGAAGGCGACCGCCCGTGCCGCGCCGCCGGCGCCGAGCACCAGCGCGGTCTTCACGGGCATACCGCCGTCGTTGAAGACTTGCTCCTGCTCCGCGATCGCGGCCTCGAGGCTCTCCACGGCCGCCGTGGCGTCGGTGTTGAACGCGGCGATGCCGTCCGGACCGAAGGTGAGCGTATTGGCCGCGCCGATCGCCTTCACAAGGTCGTCCTGGTGGCGGCAGTACCGCAGCACCGCCTCCTTGTGCGGAATGGTCACGCTCAAGCCGGCCAGCGGCCACCGCGGGGCGTTCGACAGGAACTGGTCGAACTGCTCGGCCGGCACGCGGAACGGAACGTACACCGCGTCGATGCCGGCCGCCGCCAGGGCGGCGTTGTGGACCACGGGGCTGAGGCTGTGGGCGACGGGATCGGCGACCACGCCGTAGACCCGCGTCTTGGCCGTGAGGGCGTCGTACCGATAGACGTCGCGCATCTGCCGCCAGCCGATCTGCCCGGGTGCCATGACGCGATCTTCCTGGAAGGTGGCGAACGTGAACGGAGCCCCGGCCCGGCCGGCCAGGATTCGCGTCGGCGTGCCGATGTCACCCATGCAAATCCCGACCGTCGGCACCTTGCTGGCATGCACCAGTTCCAGCATCCGCAGGTTGTCGGTCGGATGGTTGGCCATGGTGGCGATCTTGACGATATCGGCGTCGAGCGTGGCCAGCCGTTTGTGGAGGAGCGTGAGGTCGGCCGGCGTCTTGCCGAAGTCGTGATGACTGACGATCCGCTTTGTCTTGCCATAGCGAGGCACCTTGGCGGCGATGTCATCCTCCAAGTCCACATAATCGGCCCCCTCGACGATCGCCGTGCGGAGGAGCAAGAGACGGGCCTCCTCCGACTGCTCCCAGCGGCCCCCCTCGCTGGCCCGGCGGCAGGTGACGATCACAGGGCAGGGCCGATCCTTGAGCAGCCGCTTGATCTGGACGGCTCGCTGGATGTAGTCCACTCGCAACTCGACCAGGCGAACGCCGTTGTCGGCGAGATGCTTGTGCTCGGCGATGACATGCCGGTGGCGGCCGCGCCCGATGCTCACGCAAATCATGTGTTGCTTCCTCCTCGATGTCGGCGTCGGCTCAAGTGCGACGGAACTGCCGGTCGAGATCCCGCCGCGTGAGCGTCAGTGACGTCGGCCGGCCGTGCGGGCAGTGGTGCGACTCGGGCACGAGGCGGCGGTCGCGGACGAGGGCCGCCACCTCGACCGACGAGAGCGGGTCGCCCGCCTTGATCGCCGCCTTGCAGGCCATGCCGTGCAGCACCTCGTCGACGAGCATCTGCCCCGACCCCGAGGCGGCGGCCAGACGGCCGAGGACCTCGCGGACGAGCGTGGCCGCGGGCGTCGAGCCCGCCAGCGCCGGCTTGGACGTCACGATCACGGTCGACCCGCCAAAGCCCTCGACCTGCATGCCCGCCTTGCCGAGCATGGCGGCGTGCTCGGCGACCAGTTCCATTTCGGCAGCCGAGAGTTCGATGCTCTCGGGCACGAGCAGCCGCTGCACCTCCAGGCCGCCGGCGGCGACCGCGGCCTTGAGCCGCTCGTACAGCAGCCGCTCGTGCAGGGCGTGCTGGTCGATCACCTCGATGCCCGTGGAGGTCTCGACCACGATGTAGCGGTCGTGCATCTGCACCGCCCGCTCCACGTCGGCGGCAGGTCCAGCGGGCCCGGCGGTCGCAGGTTCAGCCGTCGCCGGCGCGAACATGCTCGGCCCGGCTCCGACCGCATGGTCCGCCGCGGCCGGCGGCGGGCCCCAGGGCGGAGATCCGCCCGCGGCGGCTGCGGGCCACGGGGCGGGTTGCGCGTCCCCGGCGGGGACTGGCGCGGCGGCCACAGGGGGGACCAGCCGCGTGCCCATGTCGCTGGCCAGAAACTTCGACCGCAGTGCCGAGAGTACGAGCCGGTAAAGCCGGGAGGGGTCCCGGAACCGGACTTCCATCTTGGCGGGATGCACGTTGACGTCGACCATCTCCGGCGGCAGATCGAGCCGCAGAAACACGATCGGCTGCCGACCAGTCAGCAGCAGACCCCGGTAGGCTTCCTGCACTGCATGGAGAATCGACCGGTCGCGGAACGGGCGGCCGGCGACGAACAGGTGTTGCAGCCGCGTGCCAGCCATGTCGTCCTCGGGCCGGCCGACGTAGCCGTGCAGCGCCACCTCGCCGTCGTCGGCCTCCACTTCGAGGAGCCGGCCCGCGAGCGTTGCCCCGAACAGGCCCGCGATCCGATCGAGCCAGGAGCCGGCGGCGGGCAGGTCATGCACCGTGCGGCCGTTGTGGGCGAGCGAAAACCCGACCGCGGGGTGCGCCAGGGCGGTGCGCACGAACGCGTCGGCCGAATGCGACCACTCCGTCTGCGGCGCCCGGAGGAAGGCGCGACGCGCCGGCACGTTGCCAAAGATTTGATGCACCTCGACCGTGGTGCCCACGGCCCCGCCGTGCGGCAGTACGGCGCCGACCCGGCCGCCGTCGACCTCCAGGGCGGCCCCCGCGCCGCCCGGCGGCCGCGAGCGGATCACGAGCCGAGCGACTTCACCGATGCTCGCCAGCGCCTCGCCGCGGAAGCCGAGCGTTGCGATCCGGTCCAGATCCTCCGCGACACGCAATTTGCTCGTTGCATGCGCCGCCACCGCCAAGGGGAGATCCTCGGGCTCGATGCCGCCGCCGTCGTCCACGACCCGCACGAGGGCGATGCCGCCCTGCTCGAGAGCCACGTCGATCCGCCCGGGTCCCGCGTCGAGCGCGTTCTCGAGCAGTTCCTTGACCACGCTGGCAGGCCGCTCCACAACCTCGCCGGCCGCGATTCGGTTCACCACCGACTGGGAGAGTTTCTCGATGCGTCCCATGCGGTCGCTGCTGCCGGACGTGGCCGCGGGACCGGCAGGCCCCGGGCCGGTCCCGGTCAGTTCAACTGGTATTCCTTGATCTTGCGGTACAGCGTCCTCTCGCCGATGCGCAGCAGTTCGGCGGCCTGCTCCCGGTTGCCCCCGGTGAGCTTCAGCGTTTCGGTGATGAAGATCCGCTCCACCTCCTCGAGCGGCCGGCCGACGAGGGCGGCGATCCCCGACTGCATGTCGACCGCCGCGGGTACGGCGGCGGCGGCCTGTGGCTCCAACTCCAGCGGCAGATCGTCGACGTCGAGCGTCTCGTCACAATCGACGACCACCATGCTCTCGATCACGTTGCGCAACTGGCGCACGTTGCCGGGCCAATCGTACGAGCCGAGTTTGACCCGAGCCGCCACCGACATGCCCTTGATCGTCTTGCCGTGCCGCTTGGCGAACTGCCTCACGAAATGCTCGATCAACAGCGGGATGTCGCCGGCCCGTTCCTGGAGGGTTGGAATGGCGATCGTGACGACCTTGAGCCGGTGATAGAGATCGCTGCGAAACGCCCCCGCGGCGATCGCCTCCTCCAGGTTGCGGTTGGTGGCCGAGAGGATCCGCACGTTCACCTTGAGAGGCGTGTTCGAACCGACCCGCGTGATCTCGCCCGACTCGAGCACACGCAGCAGCTTGATCTGCGTGGCCATCGGCATGTCACCGACCTCGTCGAGAAACAGCGTGCCGCCGTTGGCGTACTCGAACTTCCCCACCCGGTCGGCGGAGGCGTCGGTGAACGCGCCGCGGACGTGACCGAACAGCTCGCTCTCCAAGATGTTCTCGCTGAGCGCGGCGCAGTTGAGCGCCACGAACGGCTTGCTCTTGCGGGGGCTGTTTTGGTGGATCGCCTGGGCGACCAGTTCCTTGCCTGTCCCGGTGGCGCCCTGAATGAGCACGGTCGCGTCGGTCGGCGCGATCCGCTTGAGCCGCTCGATGAGGGCCAGCATCTGGGGGCTCGAGCCGACCACGCCCTCGAAGCCGAACTTTTCGTCGAGCCGGCGGTGCAACTCGAGGTTCTGCCGGCGCAGCCGCACGCCCTCCGATGCCTTGTCCACCGCGGCCCGCAGATGCCCGAGATCGAGCGGCTTCTGCAGGTAGGTGAATGCCCCCTGTTGCATGGCGAGCACGGCCGACGGGATCGTGCCGTGACCGGTGACCACGATCACCTCCGTCTCCTCCGAAGCCTTCTTCGCGCGGGCGAGGATCTCCAGGCCACCGATGTCGTTCATCATCAGGTCGGTGACCACGACGTCGTAGGCATCCTGCTCCAGCCGCTTCCCGCCCTCCGAGCCGCTGCCCACGACGGTCACGTCGCGTCCCGGCCGGGACAGCGCCTCGCCCATGGTGCGGGCGTGAACGATGTCGTTGTCAACGACGAGGACCCGCACCGGGCCCGGGGCCGCCGGGGGCGTGTCGCTCGGATTCACTGCGGAAGGAGTGGCCATGAAGGGGATGGTACGAAGCGGCGCCGTGGGACGTCCAGTTGCCGACTCCCGGGCCTTTAGCCGCGGCCCGCGGTCGGCAGCCGCGGGGGCGCGGGGAGCCAGATCGTGACCTTCGTCCCGCGGCCCGGCGCACTTTCGATGTCGATCGTGCCCCCGTGGGCCTCGACGATCTTCCGCGCGGTGGGCAGGCCCAGCCCCGAGCCGCCCTGCTTGGTCGTGTAAAAGGCGCGGAACACCTTGGCCAGGGTCTCGGCGTCCATGCCGGGGCCGGTGTCGATCAGTTCCAAAACCACGCCCAGCCCCGAGGACCGCGTCCTGACGACGAGCTGGCCGCCCTCTTCCATCGCCTGCACGGCGTTGAGAAGGAGATTGAGCACGGCCGAGCGGAAGGTCTCCCGGTCGAGCCGCACGGTGGGCAATTCGGGGTCGAGGTAGCGGACGATCTCCACGCCGCCATCGCGGGCCTGGGGCGCGAAAAAATCGAGCAACTGCTCGACCTCGACGTTGAGGCTGCCCGGTTCCGGCGCCAGCGATTCCTGCCGGGCGAAGTCGAGAAAGTCGCCCAGCAGCTTCTGCAGCCGGTCGCACTCCTGCCGCACGAGGTCGATCTTGGCCTTCGCCCGCCGGTCCCGTTGCTTGGTCGGCGAGGCCGGGTCGGTGGTCTCGAAATCCTCCGCGAGCAGCTCCATGTTGAGCCGAATCGTGGACAGCGGGTTGCGGATCTCGTGGGCGAGACCGCCCACGAGAGCCGCGAACTCCGCATACGTTTCCGCCCGGGAAGTCTCCGGATCGTCTTCGGACGACATGGATGCCTCCGCCGCGGACGGCCGCCGGTCAGGCCTGGCTGCCGCCACCCTCCGCCGCCTCGCGCAGCGCCGCCTTGCGGCTCAGCTTGACGCGGTCCTGATCGTCGACGGCGATCACCTTGACCCGCATCATGTCGCCGACGCGGCAGATGTCGGTAACGTTCTTCACGAAGTCGTCCGACAGCTCGCTGACGTGGCACAGGCCGTCCTTGCCGGGCACCAGTTCCACGAAGGCACCGAAGTCCTTGATGCTCGTGACCCGGCCCTCGTAAATCCGCCCGATCTGAATCGAGGCCGTGAGTGCCTCGACCTGGGCCATGGCGGCCATCGCACCCTCGGCGTCGTGGCTGGCCACGGTCACCGTGCCGTCGTCCTCCACCTCGATGCTCGCCCCTGTGTTCTCCTGGATGGCGCGGATGGTCTTGCCACCCGGACCGATCAGCAGGCCGATCTTCTCGGGGTTGATCCGCGTCCGCAGCAGCCGCGGCGCCCAGACCGAGATCTCCGGCCGCGGCCGGCGGATCGCCGAAAGCATCGTCCGCAGGATCTCGAGGCGGGCCTCACGAGACTGCCGCAGCGTGGCCTCGATGATCGCCGGCGAGATGCCGTCGATCTTGAGGTCGAGCTGGATGCCCGTGATGCCGTTCTGCGACCCGGCGATCTTGAAGTCCATGTCGCCGTAGTGGTCCTCGTCGCCGATGATGTCGGTGAGCAGCACCCACTGCTGCTCGGACTGCTTCACCAGGCCGACGGAAATACCCGCGACGGGATGTGAGATCGGCACACCGGCGGCCATCAGGCCGAGGGTCGCACCGCACACGCTCGCCATCGAGCTCGAGCCGTTCGACTCGAGGATGTCGGAAATCACGCGGATCGTGTAGGGAAACACGTCGGGATCGGGCAGCACCGGCTTCACGCTCCGCTCGGCCAGCGCGCCGTGACCGAGCTCCCGGCGGCCGGGGCCGCGGATCGGACGGACCTCGCCCACCGAGTATGACGGGAAGTAGTAATCGAGCATGAACTTCTTCGAGTACTCGTCGATCAGGCCGTCAACCCGCTGCTCGTCCTTGCCCGTACCGAGCGTGATGGTGACGAGGGCCTGCGTCTCGCCCCGCTGGAACAGGGCCGAACCATGCACGCGGGGCAACAGGTCCACCTCGCAGTGCAGCGGCCGCAGCGACTTGTAGTCGCGGCCATCGGGACGCTTGCCTTCGAGGATCAACTCCCGCACGGCCTGCTCTTCCAGGGCATGCCAGACATGCGCGAAATCGGCCTCGCTCACGCCGCCAGCCGCGCCGGGCTTGAAGCCGAAGGCCGGCTCGCTCGGCACCACGTCGGCCTTCGCCCGCTCGCGCAGCGCCTTCACCGCCTGGCCGCGGTCCTGCTTGCCGGCGATCGCCTTGGCGGCCTTGAGCTCGGAAAGGTAGCCGCTCGTGAGCCGGCTGCGGAGCGCCGAGTAGTCGGCCAGCACGTACTCCTTCTTCGGCTTGCCCGCCTTGCGGACGAGCTCTTCCTGCATCTCGCAGAGCAGGCGAATGATGCGGTGGGCCTCCTCCAGCGCCTGGAGCATGCGATCCTCGGGCATCTCGCGAGCGAAGCCCTCGATCATCAGGATCGCCGTCGGACTGCCGGAGACCACGAGGTCGAGATCGCTCTCCTCGAGCTGATCGACGGTGGGGAAGGGCACGAACCGACCGTCGACCTGCGCCAAGCGCACGCTGCCCAGCGGGCCGCGGAAGGGAAGGGGGGAGATGCACAGCGCCGCCGAGGCGCCGATCATCGCCAGCACGTCGGGATCGTTTTGCCGATCAGCGGCCAGCACGTTGGCCTGCACCTGCACCTCGTCGTAGAAGCCCTCGGGAAAGAGGGGACGGATGGGGCGGTCCATGAGCCGGCTGGTGAGCGTTTCCTTGAGCGTGGGCCGGCCCTCCCGCTTGAGGAAGCCGCCCGGAAACTTGCCCGCCGAGGCGACCCGCTCGCGGTAGTCGCAGGTGAGCGGGAAGAAATCGATCCCGGGACGCGGCGCGCCGGTCGCCGTGGCCACCAGGACCACCGTCTCGCCATACGAGACGAGCACACTCCCCGCCGCCTGCTTGGCCAGAAATCCCGTCTCGATGGCCAGCACCTGGTCGCCGATCTGCCGTTCAACTCGCTGCTTCAATGTTGCTTCCCTTCCTTCCCTTCGTGCCCGCTGCGGCGTGTCGGCGGTCGCGCCGAAATATGCCTGCGCCATGCAACGGGCGTGCTGTCGAAACGTCCTGGGGCGACGAAGCCCCGGACAGCCTCTTCCGTGCGGACGCTCCGTCCGCACCAATCAACGCCATCCATCAACGGCGGACGATCCAAGCGGTCCCAGGTTTCACCAGGGACTACTTGCGGATCTCCAACCGCTTGATGATGTCGAGATACCGCTGCGGGGCGACCCGCTTGAGGTAGTCAAGAAGTCGCCGGCGACGGCTCACCATCATGAGCAGGCCGCGCCGACTGGCGAAGTCCTTCGTGTGCTTCTTGAAGTGCTCCGTGAGATGCGAGATCCGCCCGGTCAACAGAGCGATCTGAATCTCGGCTGATCCGGTGTCGGCAGTCCCTCGCCGATGGGCACCGATCAGTTCCTTCTTGCGTTCTTTCGTGAGCGTCATCAGCCGTTCTCCACCCATCCGCGGGTGGCATTGATTGTTTGGATTTGAGGTTTCTGTTCGCGAAGTCTACTGCCGCGTCCCAATTTTGCAACCGCAAGCCGCGAAGCACGGGCGATCGGGGCCGAAACGACTACCGACCGGCCGCGGTGCGGCCACGGCCGACCCCGTGCGGCGTGTGGACGACGTTCCAGGCCAAGCCGAGCTTCTCCAGGGCCAAAATCGCCCAGTACGTCACGTCCACCTCCCACCACTTGTGGCCGTGCCTGGCCATGCGCTGGTAGGCGTGATGGTTGTTGTGCCAGCCCTCACCAAAGGCGAGCAGGCCCACCCACCACAGGTTCCGGGAATCGTCGGTCGTCTCGTAATTCCGATAGCCCCACATGTGGGTCGCCGAGTTCACGAACCACGTGACGTGAAACACGATCACCATCCGCACCGCCAGGCCCCAGACCAGCCACGAGATTCCGGTGAATCGATCGTAGAGCAGCCAGCCCGCGGCCAGGAGCGCCCCACCGATGAGGAAGTGCCAGAGGAGAAAGGTGTTGTGAAGAAAGCGGACCCCCGCATCGCGCTCCAGATCAGGCGCCCACCGGCGGGTATGGGCGGCGACCTCCGCGGCGGTGTGGCGGGGAAAGAGCCACAGCATGTGAGCCCACCAGCCGCCATCACGGGGAGAGTGCGGGTCGCCCTCCTGGTCGCTGAAGGCGTGGTGCTTGCGGTGATTGGCCACCCAGACGAGAGCCGAGCCCTCGCCCGAGATGCCGCCCAGGAGCGCAAACAGGAACCGCACGGCGGGGGTCGTCACGAAACTGCCGTGGGTCAGCAGGCGATGGTAGCCGAGGCACACGCCAAGGCCGCCGGTCACCCAATACAGGGCCAGGCAGATCGCGAGACCGGACCAGGTGAAGTAGAACGGCGCCGCCAGCGCCGCCACGTGAACGCCTCCGATCCACAGGACGACCGGCCAGTCGAGATCGCTCCAGCCGTCGCGAGCGCCCTCCCGCCGCGGCTCGAGCTGATCGCGTTCGTCCACGGAGAGCGTCGGGTCGTGGATCGCCGTCCGCCCGAACTCCATCCCATCGCGGTCCGGCAGTGGCTCGGCGACAGCGGTCGTGGTCGCGACATCGCTCTCGCGCCGCAGGCTCGCGGAATGTTTGAGATCTCGGTCGGGCGTCATGGGCGGCCTCCTTGAGTGCGGCATCCGGGCAACCCCGGGACAGCGGTCGCACCCCCGGTTTCGGGCGCGACCCGCCGCCACACTCTGACTCATTTCGGCCCGATTGCCATCCACACGGGGTCAGGTTCGGGTCGATCGCCTGTCAAAAACAGGTCAAAACCCCCCCGCCGGACCGGGCCGCTCAGCCTGTTCCGCCCGGGGCATCACGTCGAGCAGCCAGGCCCCGGGGCCACCAGAGGGCACGAACACAGCCCCCGGTGGCGCGAGCAGCCAGGCCAGACGCTCGGGGGGCAGCACGCCGCCCGGCGGAGCGACGAGCGCCAGGCCGTCGGCGACGGCAAGCGCTCCGCCGAGATTCGCGCCGGAGACCAGTTCGACCCCGCGGGCGTCGAGGCGCAACAGGCAGCCGGCGGCATCGAAGGTGCGTTCGAGGTCTCCCGCGAGCGTCCGATGGGCCGGACCTGGCCGACAGCCCACCGTGCTCACCAGGCCTTCGAGCAGTCGCTGCTCAACGCGGCCGCGCCCCGCCGTGCATTCAATCTCGGCATCGCGAATCCGCCCATGCGACCACGCAAGCCTGCGCACGACAGCCGTGGCCGCCCCCGTCGCCCGCGCCTGCATGCCCGCCGTGCAGGCTGCGAGGTCGACACCGTCGATGCGCCCCGCGGCGGAGCCGCTCCAGCGGCCACCTTCGCAAACGGCCCGCAGCGTGCCGGCGACGGTCGCGGCCGCGCCGAGGGTGGGGTCGGCCCGACCGAGCGCGCCGGCCACGATCGCCAGCGGCAGCGGCTCGACCGCCGTGAGATCGACCTCCATGAGTTCGCCCGCCTCCCCGGGGGATGGCGTCCGCACGATTCGCAGCTCGTCGCCGTGGCCTGCCCCGTGGGCCGCGCGGACGATCCGCACGGCCCGCGTGCCGGCACGGGTCACGCACTCGGCCCGCAGGCCGGACGCGGCGGCCGTGGCCTGGTCGGACCACGCAAACCCGCCGACCTCGACCACGCAGTCCTTCGGATAGCGAACCGCGCGGCCCAGCCATTCCGCCACGACGCCGCCGAGCAGTCGGGCGGCGGCCGCATCGCACACGAGCCGGTCGATCCGCAGCCGCACCTCGGTCGGCCCGGACTCGATCTCGACGACCGGCACCGCCAGCCGGCCGCCATCGACGGCGGTCATGCGGCAGCCGCGGGCCCGCACCACACCGGGACGCGGATGCTCCACGGCATCGACCTCCAGCGGCACGCCAACGGCACGTTGCCACTCCCTGCGCAGCGACTCGCGATGCGCCGCCGAACGGAGGTGAACGCCCCAGGCGACGAGTGCCAGGCACGGCACGACCCCGGCCAGCACGAAGACCGTGCGGGCGAACCGGACCTTTCTCGCCGCCCGTTCGATGAACATGCCTGCGCCGTCCTTGGCTCGGTTCGAGTTCCCAGGGGCTCCGCCCCGGCGTGTCAGCGGCCGCGGGCCATCTCGTGATACAGATCCCAGCGGGCCTTCATCTCCGCGACACTGTCACCGCCGAACTTGTCCACCAGCGCCGCCGCCACCTCGAAGGCGACGACATTCTCCACGATCACGCTGCAGGCGCTCACGGCGCAGACGTCGCTCCGCTCGTAGGCTGCCTCTTCCGGCTGCTTGCTCGCGAGATTCACCGACTCGAGCGGCTTGCGAAGCGTGGCGATCGGCTTCATCGCCGCCTTGACCACGAGCGGCTGGCCGTTGGTCGTGCCGGCCTCGAGGCCGCCGGCGTTGTTCGTGGGCCGCGTGAAGCCAAGCTGCGGGCCGCCCCGGGCCGCCGGGTCGTAATGGATCGGATCGTGCACATCCGAGCCGCGACGCCGGGCCGCCTCGAAGCCCATGCCGATCTCCACGCCCTTGATCGCCTGCACGGCCATCACGGCCTGCGCGAGCCGGCCATCGAGCTTGCGGTCCCACTGGGCATGGGTGCCGAGGCCGATGGGGAGGCCATCGACCCGCACTTCCACGATGCCGCCGAGTGTGTCGCCTTCCTTGCCGACGCGGTCAATGAGGGCCGTCACCTCCGCATCCTTGTCGGGATGCAGCGAGTAGATCGCGCTCGTGTCACGAACCGCACGCAGTTCCGGCAACGTGCCCGCGCGGCCGCCCAGCACCACGCCGCCGAGTTCGGTCACCCAGCCGGCCACCTCGATGCCGAAGACGGCGAGCAACTGCCGCGCCAGCCCCCCGGCGGCCACCCGGGCCGCGGTCTCGCGGGCGCTGGCACGTTCGAGCACGGCCCGAACCCCACCGAGGTGCTTCACGGCACCGGCGAGGTCGACGTGGCCGGGCCGCGGCCGCTCGACCTCCTCGAGCCGCTCGAGCTTCGCGTCCCGGTTGATCACCTCCAGCGCCAGCGGGCTGCCGAGCGTGACGCCCTTCCACAGGCCGGAAAGAAAGGTGACGGCGTCGGTTTCGATCCGCTGCCGGCCGCCGCGGCCGTAGCCCCCCTGGCGGCGCCGTAACTCGGCGTCGATGAGGGGGACATCGACCGTCAGACCCGCGGGAAACCCGTCCACGAGGGCCACCAGGGCGGGGCCGTGCGATTCACCGGCGGTCCAGTAGCGGAGCATGGGATCTGTTCACCGAGGTGGGCGGCTCTGCGGACGACGGACGGATTCTAGTTGGCGGAAATCCGCCCCCCTAGAGCGATTCCACCCGGCCGCACGCGTGGCGGAGCTTCGCGGCGGGGCGTCGCACGCCCAGAGGGTTTTCCGCCCGGGCATCAGGACACGCCCGCCGGCGGCCCCCCGGTGATCAGGCGGCACGCCTCGAGATACTTCGCGCGGGTCTTGGCCACGATGTCGGCGGGCAGCTCGGGCGGCGGGCTCGCCTTGTCCCAGCCGCTCGCCTCCAGCCAGTCACGCACAAACTGCTTGTCGAACGAGTCGGGCACGCGTCCCGTGCCGGCGGCGGCGGCGGGCCAGAACCGGGAACTGTCGGGAGTCAGCACCTCGTCCACGAGGATCAGCGTGCCGTCGGGCAGTCGGCCCCACTCGAACTTCGTGTCGGCCAGCACGATGCCCCGCGCGGCCGCGTACTCCGCGCCGCGGGCGTAGACGGCGAGGCTCTTCTCGCGAAGCTCGGCGGCCAGGGCCGGGCCGATCGCCTCGGCCATGACGTCGAAGGAGACGTTTTCGTCATGGCCGCTGGCTGCCTTCGTGGCGGGCGTGAAGATCGGCTCGGGCAGCCTGCCGCCGGGAGCGAGGCCGGCGGGCAGCGACACGCCGCACACCGTGCCCGCGCGACGATACTCGGCCAGCCCGGAGCCGGCCAGCCAGCCGCGGACCACGCACTCGAAGGGAATCACCGCGGCGCGTTTGACGAGCATGGTGCGGCCGCGGAGCGGTTCGCGATCCACGTCGGCGGGCAACCCCATCGCATCGACGTCGGTCGAGAGCAGGTGGTGGGCCACCGGCCGCGGCCCGCGGGCCAAGAGGTCGAACCAGAAGCTGGAGATCGCCGTCAGCACCTTGCCCTTGTCGGGGATCGGCGTGGGCAAGATCCAATCGAAGGCGCTGATCCGGTCGGTGCTGACGATCAAGAGCGCGTCGCCGAACGTTGGCGAGGCGAATCGATAGCAGTCGCGCACCTTCCCGCGAACGGGTGGACCGAGGGGCAGGTTCGTGGTCGTCACGGCAGCGGTGCTCATGGCGAGTGTTGTACGGCACGGATCACGGTCGGCAAACAGTGCGTTTGCTGTTTCGCGGCCTGCGGTCATTAACGGGACCGAAACTGCACGTGCATGGCAGAGGTGATGGCGTTCAGTCCCGGAGTCCCCGGGCTCCCGCCCGGGGCTTCTTTGGCTCTCCGTCCACAAAAAGCCCCCGGCGATAGCCGGGGGCTTCGAACCGCTCGAGGTTCAGCAGAAGTCACGGGACATCCGCGGCAGTGCGGCCAGGGCGGAGGAGGGTAACGCAGGAACGGGCACGCCGGCCGGCGGCACCGCCGCCGCGAGCCGCGTCGCCACCACGTGAACCACAGCACCGCGTCGCTGAATCCGGCCGTGCACCACCAGCACCGCCGCGCGGCGGGAGGCGGCGGCCGCCGCCTCCCAGACGTCGGGACGCACGACGACGTTGGCCGCGCCCGTCTCATCCTCGATCGTGAGGAAGATCATCCCCTTCGCCGTGGCCGGCCGCTGCCGCGTGAGCACGATCCCGGCCACAGCGACCCGCCGGCCTTCCGGTGCCGCCGCCGCCGTGGCCATGGTCACCACGCCCGCCGCCGCGAGCCGATCGCGTTCGAAGGCGAGCGGGTGGGCGGCGAGCGACAGGCCGCCGGTGCGGTAGTCCTCGATCACCTCCTCCTGTGCGGTCGCCGCCGGCAAGAGAACGGCATCCTCCCCCTCTTCATCGTCTTCGTCACGACCGTCGAAGAGCGGCCGCCGGCCCGGCTTCTCCAGGCACTGCATCGCCTCCCAGACGGCTCGCCGCCGCGTGAGGCCGAGCGAGGCGAGGGCGCCGGCTCGGGCGAGGTGGAGGAGATCGTCGCGACCGAGGCCGGCCCGCCGCACGAGATCCCGCGGTAAGCGGAACGGTCCATCCCGCCGTGCCGCCTCGATCCGCAAGCCGGCCGCCGCGCCGAGACCATACACCTGCTCCAGGCCCAGCCGGACCGCAGGGCGGCCGCCTCGCGGCTGCAGACCCTCGACCGTCAATGACTGCTCGAGCGTTGCATGCCAGCGGCTCGCGTTCACGTCGGCAGGCAGCACCGTCACGCCATGCGCCCGCGCGTCGCGCACCAGCTGCGCCGGCGCATAAAATCCCATCGGCTGGCTGCCGAGCAGCGCCGCAGTGAACGCGGCCGGATGATGACACTTCAGCCAGGCCGACACATACACCAGCAGCGCGAAGCTCGCCGCGTGCGACTCGGGGAAGCCGTATTCACCGAAGCCGCGAATCTGCGTGAACACCTGCTCGGCGAACTGCCGCGACAGCCCGCGGGCGAGCATGCCGTCGACGAGCCGCCTGTGAAACTCGTCGATCACGCCCGGCCGCCGCCAGGCCCCCATCGCCCGCCGCAATTGATCGGCCTCGCCGGGCGTGAAGCCGGCCGCCACCACCGCCAGCCGCATCGCCTGTTCCTGGAAAAGCGGCACTCCGAGCGTCTTCTCCAGCACCTCGCGGATCGCGTCGTTGGGATAGGTGACGGGCTCCTCGCCGGCCCGTCGCCGCAGATACGGATGCACCATGTCGCCCTGAATCGGGCCGGGGCGGACGATCGCCACCTCGATCACGAGGTCGTAGAAGCACCGCGGCTTGAGTCGCGGCAACATGCTCATCTGCGCCCGGCTCTCGATCTGGAACACGCCCACCGTGTCGGCTCGCGAGATCATCTCGTAAACCTGCGGATCCTCGGCCGGCACCGTGGCGAGCGTGAGCGACGGCCCGCCCGCCTCCGCCACGAGGTCGAATGCCCGATGGATCGCCGTGAGCATGCCGAGCGCGAGGCAATCCACCTTCAGGATGCCAAGTTCGTCGAGGTCGTTCTTGTCCCACTGCACGATCGTGCGGCCATCCATGGTGGCCGGCTGGATGGGCACGAGGTCATGGAGATCGCCCCGCGTCATCACCATGCCGCCCACGTGCTGGCCGAGATGCCGCGGAAAGCCGACGACCTGCCCGACGAGCGTCACCAGCCGCGTGCAGGCCGGATCGCCCGGATCGAGCCCCGCCTCGGCGAGCCGGCCGGGCAGATCCGCCACGCCATCGCCCACGTCGAGCACGGCGGCGAGGGCCTCCACGCGGTCGAGCGAGAAGCCCAAGGCCTTGGCCACGTCGCGCACGGCCGACCGCAGGCGATATGAGATCACCTCGGCCGTCATCGCCGCCCGGTGACGGCCATAGGTCTCGTAGACGTATTGGATCACCTCCTCGCGGCGCTGGTGCTCGAAGTCGATGTCGATGTCGGGGGCCTCGCGCCGCTCGCGGCTCACGAACCGCTCGAAGAGCACGCTCATCCGCGCCGGATCGACCGACGTGATCCCCAGGCAGTAGCAGATCGCCGAATTGGCCGCCGAACCGCGGCCCTGGCAAAGGATGCCGCGGCGGCGGGCGAACCGCACGATGTCGAAGACGGTGAGGAAGTAGGCCTCGTAGCCCAGTTCGGCGACGAGCGCGAGTTCGTGCGCAACGAGCCCGCGCACCTTCTCCGGGATGCCGTCGGGATACCGCTTCCGCGCGCCTTTCCAGGCCAGGTGGGCGAGATGCTCGGCCGGCGTGCGGCCCGGCGGCACCGTGGCCGTCGGATACTCGTACTTCAGCTCGTCGAGCGAAAACGTGCAGCGGCCGGCGATCTCGACCGCCTGATCCAGCGCCCCCGGCAGGGCGGCGAAACGCTCGGCGATCCGCCGGCGGTCGTGCAGGTGCCGTTCGCCATTGGCGAGCAACTCGCCGCGGATCGCGTCCACCGCCGCCCCACGGCGCACGGCCGTCAGCACGTCGTGGAGCGGCAGTCGCGACCGTTCGTGATAGCGCACGTCACCCGCCGCGGCCACCGGCACCCCCGCCAGCCGCGCCACGCGCGCAACACAAGCGAGCCGCTCGGCATCGTCACCCGCCAACGCCACCTCCGCCAGGCACCAGAGCCGGCCCTCGAACGCGGCCCGCCAGTGCTGCACGCCCGCGACCGCCTCCTCCACGGCCGCCGCGCTTCGCCAGTCGCCCGCGACCGCGGCCAGCGGCACGCCGGCCAGCAGGCCGCCGGAGTGCCGCACCACATCGTCGCAGGTGAGCGTGCAGCGACCGCCGCCACGATCCAGCGCGGCCTCGTCGGCATCGAGCCCCTCCGCCGCCAGGGCATGGCCACGAGTGAGCAGTCGACAGAGGTTCGCATAGCCCGTGCGATCGGCAGCCCAGAGGACCAGCGGCGCTGCGTCGCACGGCTCCACATGAACGCCGACCACGAGTTTGATGCCGGCCTGCTTCGCGGCGCCGTGGGCCCGCACGATCCCGGCAAGCGTGGCCCGATCGGTGATCGCCAGGGCCTCATAGCCGAGCGCACGCGCCCGCTGCACGAGCTCCTCCGGATGCGAGCCCCCCTGGAGAAACGAAAAGTTGCTCGTGCAGTGCAGTTCCGCGTAGCGGGGACCGTCCGTGAACATCGTCTCCATGATCATCTCCTCGGATCATCGCCTCAGTCATCGCCTGCTCACGCAAACACCCCGTGCAGGAACCAGGCGCCGTCTCGCAGCCGCCGAAACACCCAGAACCGTGCCCCCGATCGCGTCTCGACGACGTAGTAGTCGCGGCGCACGGTCGCCCCGCGCCACCAGGCCGTCTCGATCCGCTCCGGACCATGCGCCTGCGCGACGTCGTGCACATCGTCGCCGAGCCGAAAGCGCACCGGCGGCCCGTCGGGGGCCACCACCATCAGCCCCGCGCGCAGCGGCTCGAGCGGCACCGGCTTCGGCGGCATCCAGATCGGCCGCCGGCCGGCCGCCGCCTGCGGACTCGCCACCACACCGTCGCGACGCACGCGATCCCGCGGAGGCCGCTCTCGACCACCAGCCGCACTCCCGGCGGTCGGGCGGCTCCCGGGCGGTGTCGCGATCCAGGCGTGCTCCGGCTGGGCGTCGGCCACCGGCCGCGGCTCGAAGACGGCGGCCCTGCCCAGCCGGCCCGCGAGCCGGTCGAGCAGGCCGCCCACCGCGGCGGCCCCATCGTCGCGCCGTTCGGTGGCGAAGAGCGATCGCTGCCGGCAATCGACCGGCCCGACGGCCACAACCTCCACCGCCACCGCACCGATCTCGCCGGAGATCTGCACGCGGTCGAGCCGCAGCCGCACGAGATCCACCAGATGCCGCACCGTCGCGGAGGCCCGAAACAGCCCCACGTCGATCACGATCGGCGTCGCCGCCAAGGCAAGCAGCCCGGCGGTCCGCTCCAGCCGCACCTGTAACGCGAGCACGCCCTCGCCCCGCGCGGCGAGCGGCGCCACGCATGCGGCGACGAGTCGCTCGATCACGGCGTCAAGCGCCGGCCGAATCGCGTCCCGCGCCGCCAGCGGAAAGTCGAAGGCATGGGCTGCCTGCGGCAATTCCACACCGTGCGGCGCCGCGAGCGGCTCGGCACGGGCCCCGGAAAACTCAGCCAGACGCCGGGCCACGAGCGGCGGAAACCGCTTGGCGATGCTCTTCGCCGACAGCCGCAGCAGGCCGCCGATCGATTCGATGCCCACCTCGCGCAGCAGGCCGAGCGTGGCGGCGTCGAGCCGCAGTGCCTCCGCCGGCAGCCCGGCCAGCACAGCCTCGTCTCCGGATGCCAGCCGCTGCGCCCCTGGCGGCACCACGGCGAACCGCTGCCGGCGCGGCCGCGGCCAGGTCGGGCGCCGGTCCTCGGTGGCGGCATTCCGCACACCGACGAGATCGGTGTAATGGACCGCGGCCCACGATGCGGCGGGCGTGTCGGCGATGGCGGTGCGGGCGTGCAGGCCGCGAGCAGTGAGCGTCCAGGCGGCCGTGCGCACCAGTGGCCACTCCCCGTCGAAAAATCCGGCCGTGCCGGTCACGTCGATCTGGATGCATTCAGCCGCCGCGTCTCCTGACGGCTGCTCCAGGCCCACCGTGGGCGAGAACCGCCGGCACCAGCGCGCCAGCCGCTCGAGCGCTTCGCGATCGGCCGCGGAATCGTCATGCTCGACTTCGGCGGCATGGCAGGCCCGCGAGCCATGGGTCATCGCCAGCACCGCCATCGCCTCGGCGAGCGGCATGCCGTGAGCAATTCGCGGCCGGCGACCATCGCGCCCGCGGTCGGACGGTGGCTCGGCCCAGGCCCACGATACGACCGTCATCAGCCCGCGTCGTTCCCGCCGGCAGACAAACACGGGCACCCGCCGCAACTCCGGCCGCTCCACGAGCCGCCGTTGCACCGGCCAACGCGGCAGCCAGATCGTCAGGATGCGCGGCATGCAGCCTCCCGGGACTCGAATGCCCGCGCCACGCCCGCCGCGCCCCTGTGCCGCAGCGCTCCCGCCGTGCCCCGTGCCATATCGAGCACGACGTCGACCGCCGGCTCGCCGACATCCGCATCGCCCGCCCAGGCACCACCCACGCGCGTCAGCTGCAGCCGCCGCTCGAGCAACGTGCCACCCGGTGACGGCGCGACGGCAATCCGCGCCTCAGCCCAAGATGGTTCGCCCCGGGCAGTCGCGGGCCGCACGAAGAGCCCGACCGCACCGCTCGACCGCGCGGCCAATTGCCAGCGACGCATCGCGATCGTCCACGACTGCGCGGCGCACCGTCGCCCGGCGACAAGGCAGCCTCCCGGTGACGCCGTTGCACGCGGCCAGGCCAGCACGGCAGCCACGCCTGCGCAGCGCAGGGCCTGATCGATCGCCCAGATCTCGTCGTCGTCGTGCGCAGGCCGGGCCACGACCAGCCGCGCCACCTCGGCGCCGCAGCCGAGCCATGGCAGCACGGCGGGCGGATGAAACCAGCCCGTGCGATCGACCACCACGATCGTGCCCGGCTCGTCGCCGGTCCGGGCCAGCCGGCAGGCGACCGCACCGGCGAGCGACATGGCCCCGGCGCCGGCCATGCCTCCGGCCGCCCCAGCCCCCCCAGCCAGCCACTCGATCAGGCTGCCGCGCCGCACACCCCCGGCTGGCAGCAGGGCGTCGAGCGGCCGAAACCCGCTCGTCACCACCTCCCGAACGGCCTCGCGGGCTGCCAGTTGCCCGCCATCGAGCAACCCCGTCGCCTCATACCCGATCGTCACCATCGCCCGGCCTCCACGACCGCCACTCTCGCAAATGAACGCCCGTACAGTATACGGATCGCCGGCCGCTGTCAACCACCGGCGGCGATATGCTGACGGCCATGATTTGCCGCCGCGTCCGCGTCACCGTCGCCGCCGTCCTCCTCGCCGCGCTCGCGGCTTCCGGCCGGGCCGCCGAGACGGCCCCGCCGGACTTCGCCGCCTTTCAGCGTGACACCTCCCCGCAAGTGGCCGCGCTCGTGGGCTGGCCAGCGAAGAAGTGGGGGCAGATCGAGCCCGCCGTCTACGCGATCTCCCTGCGGTACGCCGCCGCCCTCGCTCCGCTCGACGCCACCGCCCGCGCGAAGACGCTCGCCGCCCTGGCCGGCTTCATCGACCGCCGGCGGGCCGCGACCGCCGCAGCCCCGGTGTTCGCTCCGGACCGCGCCGTCATCGGCCTGCTCGACCCCGATCGCGGTCTCGATCCAAAAGAAATCACCGCCATAGCCACGGCGTACGGCTGTGCGTCCACCGTCTATAAGAAAGATGCAGCCGGCGAAACGATCGCCGGCGTGGCCGACGCCTTTCTCGCCGCCGTTCGCGACGCCGCGGCCGCGTCCACGCCGACCACGATCGTCGTCCTCGGACACGGCCTGCCCACGGAAATCCAGAGCTATGCGATCCGCTTCGAGCGGCTGGCAGACGCCCTGCTCGACGGCGCCGCCCGCCGTCCGCCGGCTGCCAGCGCAGGGGAGGGCAGGGCGATCGACCTCGGCCACATCGTGCTCATCTGCGACGACTGCTTCAGCGCAGACTTTCTCGTCAACCTGCTGACGGCGATCGAGACCCGATGCCGTGACGGCAAACTCACGCTCGCGTCGCCACCCACATGCGTCGCCGGCACCAATCATGGCCGCGTGGGCTTCGCCGACTTCGCCGAGAAGTTCGTGCCGCACTTCTGGAAGGACGTGGTCGAGCTGTACTTCATCCGCCGACCGCGACCCGAGCGAATCGTGCTCGGCAACATCTTCGAGAACGTCGACCACATGATGTATGGCTACGGCCGGGCGCCGATCTTTGAGGGTGCCGCGGTGACCGGCTGGCGACTCGTCGATCCCGCGGCCGTGCAGGATCCCGTCACGTTCGTGCCGCTCGACGAAGCGGCCCGGGCCGAACTGCGCACCCTCCTCGGCCTTCCCGCCGACGCCCCGCTCGAGACCTGGCTCGACATCGGCTGACGCTCGAAAGACGACGGCCGGGCGGATGTGACTCCAGCGCCGACATGAAACCGATCCGCCCCTGCTTCGCCTGCCCCCGATTTGCCGCCGCCAGCCAGCTTCACCAGCCCGCCGATCTGCTCTGGCGATAGCCCGCGTTGGCCGTTAGTGTCCTCGCCCCCCCGCGAGGAAAGGCAACGCCTATGGACCGACGCGGATTTCTCGTCTCCACCGTGCTCGCCGCCTGCGGCTGCCGCACCGCGCAGTTCGCGCGGATCGTACAGCCGGGCGACGACCTCATGATCGGCAGCCACCAGGCGGGCCAAGAAACCTTCTGCCCGCTGGTGCAGGAGGCCGTCGCGAAGCTGCTCGCCCGCCACGTCGCCGGCCCCGTGGTGCAGGCCTCGTTCGACGGCGAGCCGCTGCCGCCGCCCGTGAAGCGGATCTGCTTCGTCGCCGTGGAGAACAAGAGCGCCGAGGAGATCGGCGACTTCAAGGAGCGGATCTACGAAATCATCGACCAGCGGATCCTGGAGTCGGAGGTCTTCGAGTCGATCAACCGCCGCTTCGTGGACGCCGGCCTGCGGGACTCCCGCCTGCGGCCGGACCAGTTGATGGTGCCGGAGAACCGCCGGTCTTTCGCCGCCCTCATGGAGCAGCAGGGCCAGCCGATCGACTACCTGCTCTATGCCACGATCACCTCGGGCACGACCCGCGAGAACCGCGACTACCAACGTGACTACATGCTCACGCTCGAACTCGTGGATGTGGCCACTGGCAAGTACGACAAGCAGTCGGCCGCGATCAGCAAGGGCTACCACCACAGCCGGCTGTCGCGCTGGCGGGCCACCAACCCGCTCGCGCCGAAGTGACCCGGCGACCGCCATGCGACCGCTCGTGCTTTTCCTGGTGATCGGCACCGCGAGCGGCTGCGCCACCCATGCGCAGCGGATGCGCGACGTGCGGGCCGCATTTCACCGGGGCGACCTCGCCGCGGCCGAGCGGGCGCTCGAGCGGCAACGGGCGGAGGGCGGCGACGCCGACGTGCTCGACCTGGATCACGCGATGGTGGCGCTGGCCGCCGGCCGGCCTGCGGAGGCCGAGCGGCTCCTGCGCCGGGTCCGCGACCGTTTCGACCACCTGGAGCAGGCCGACGCGGCGGAGACGGCCCTCACGCTGCTCGGCGACGACACCGCCCGGGCCTACCCCGGCGCGGACCACGAGAAGGTGCTCGTCCGGGCCATGCTGGCCCTGGCCGACCTGGCCCACGACGGCGACGACGCCGAGGCCTACAGCCTGCAGGTGAGCGACAAGCAGCGGCAGATCGTGGAGACGGCCGCCCGTGACGACGGCACCAACCCCAAGGCGAACTATCCACAGGTGGCCCTGGCGCCCTACCTGCGGGGCGTGCTTCGCGAGGCGACGCACCGTGACTACGACGACGCCGCCCGGCACTTCCAGCTCGTCGCCGCCTGGCAGCCCGCCTTCACCGCCGGCCCCGTGCACTTGGGCCGGGCCACGGACGGCGTGCACTCGCGACGCGGCAACGGCGTGGTGCACGTGTTCGCGCTCGTGGGGCACGGCCCCTTCAAGGCCGAGGTCGTGGAGATGCCGTCGTCATTGTCGGTGGCGATCGCGGGTGAACTACTCGCCGGGCCGCTCGGCAGCCCGCTGCCCCCCACGATCGCCCCGATCACGGTGCCCCGGATCGTGGCCGTGCCGAGCGGCGTGGCCGGCGTGCGGGTCTGGGCAGGCGACTGGCAGGCCGGCCGCACGGAAACCCTCACCGACGTCTCGGCGCTCGCCATCCGGCAGCAGGAGGCGGTGCATCCTGGCATCGTCGCCCGGGCGGTCGCCCGGCGCACGCTCAAGAAAGGCACGATCTTCGGCGTGCAGCAGGGCCTGGGGCTCTCCCGCGGCAGCCTCCCGGCGGTCGCTCTCGACGTCGCGGGCGTGGCCTGGGAGGCAGCCGAGCGGGCCGACACCCGCTGCTGGAGCACGCTGCCGGCGACGATCCAGGCCTGCCGGGTGGAACTGCCGGCCGGCCGTCACACGCTCGCGCTCGAGGCGGTGGACCGCGGCCAGCGGCCGCTCGGCCGCCCCGCGACGGCCGAGATCGACGTCGCCGACGGCCGCGACACGTTCATCGTCGTGCACGTGCCCGAGACGGGCGTCGTCGGTCGACCACTTGTGGGCGGACGTTGATCGAAGCCCCGCCGGGGCTTTTTGCATCCCAAGAAGCCCCGGGTGGAAACCCGGAGACACCGGGTGTGAAAACCACCATGCCATCCATGCGAATCGCAGCCGAGTGACTCCCGGGTTCGAACCCGCATGGCATGCCACCTGGGAAGGCCTTCCACCCGGAGTCCCCCGGCTTCCGCCGGGGGCTTCTTTTGACGGTCATGCGAGTCTCCACACCATGCCCCAAGTGGAAGCCCGCGAACACTTCTTCGCCGTGCTGCCGATTCCGGCCCCTCAGACGGAACTCCGTGACGTCGGCACGCTCCAGGGAAAAACGAGGGCCGAGATCGAAAACATGCTGCAGCAACGCGGCTATACGGCTGTGCCCATTAGGGCAAATGATGGCGGCAGGGTATGGACCAAGAGTTTCGCGGACGGATCGACTGCGGCGGTTCGGTATGCCCCCGGCAACATCAATCTTCCGCAAGGCCATGCTGGGCGGGTGGCGCATGCCCACAAGGAAATCGTGCCGTCAGCGAAGGTCGTCAATGGTGACTATCGCCCGCGTTTCGCAACAACGCTTAACGATCTCGGTAACCAATCGAATGACCCGTACTCAATTCATATTGGCATCATCTGGTAGATGGGGCAACGTCCATGCAACATGACCTGACTCAGGCGCGACTGGTGTCCACCGAACTGGCTTGCAATGGTGAGCCGGCCGTCACGAAAGCCATTTTGGAAACCGGTCTGGCTGAAACGGTTGTCGCTGATCTTGTACAGCTTCATACGCCCGAATCAGGCAGGCCGGAAGACGGCGTCAATCGCTTAATGATGTCGCTGGGGGGCTTCGCATTACGCTATCCCTACGAAGGCTGTCTCCTGATGGTCGCACTCTACCCGCTCGCGGCTGATCTGTACCTTCATGGAGAATGCGAGGCTGTTGACGAATACATCTATCATCTTCACCCTGCTGGGTTGGAAACGCGATTGAGAGGCTTTGCTGCACATCCATCGGATCCTCACGAAATGCGGAAGAAGTACCTGGAGTGGGCCGATTGCATTGCCGAGTCTGCGACGAAGAACCAGCCAGATCAAACCTGACACCGGACGCAGCGCTCGCGGATCGGCCCAGGCTCCGCCGCCTCGGTGACAACCTGAGACGCGCGGCAGGCGGCCACCCTTGCCACCCGCGACGTGCTCGCGAGCGGCGTCATCACGGTCGGCATGGTCTCCATGCTGCCGGTCGGCGCAGCCCTCGCTGAGGCCCTGGTGCTGTCCGGGGCCAATCGCTGGAATGAAGGCCAATCTGAACTCGAGGTCGTGTTCGACGCGGCGGCCGATACGACCGGCGTCACCAGCTTCTCGCTGGGCCTCTGGGGCAAAGACCCCGCGACGGGGCAGGAAGTCGCCCTCACGCCCCAGGCCGGCACCTATGAGCTGATCGTCGGCGCATCGAGCATCTCCATGCTCGTGGGCATGCGGTTTGCCAACGGCCTCCGCGGACCGACCACCCGGATTCCGGTCCCCAAAGCGCAGGTGCGGTTTCGTCGAGTCCTTCTCGATTGTGCGCGACACCGTGGTCGCCAGCCCTGCCCCCTTTCGGTCGTCACCTTGACGAAGGGAGTGATCGAGGGAAATCTGGGGGAAATCTGGGACGGGAGCAGATTGTCTCATCCCGCTGGTCAAACTGCGATCGCCACGGTGCCGCCGGGCGCGTTGACAGACGTGCGCCACAAAATCGGCTCCCGTCCCGAGTTTTCCAGGGAGGGGCTGCCCATGCCCCAGGAGCCGGCGTAGGTGGCCAGCGCAGGCAGGATGCCGGAGCGCAGCCACCTCCGAGAGAGCGGAGGGCATGATGCCCGCAGCGAACGTCCGGCGATGGGGCATGGGCAGCCCCGACCAGCGTCACGCGCGAGGTTCAACCGTGAGCCGCGGTCACACCCGGTACCGGTCGCGGGAGACGTCGGGCTTCACGCCCTCGGGCGTCTCGTCGCTGGCGATGTCGAACCACTCCGGCTTGAACTCGATCCGGGCCTGCGTGTCGGGATTCGCCAGCGCGATGTTGCTCACCAGCGCGATCACCGCGTCGGCGATGGCCACCTCCGGCTTGCACCGCGGCTGGTTCTCCGGCGAGGGGTTGCGAATGCACCACGCCCAGTGCTCCATCTCCTCCGTATAACCACGGGACGGCGGGGCGGAGTCGCCCCCCTTGCCGGCGACGGCCGCGCTGCCCGCGCCGCTCTCGGTTGTGTCGAGCGTGGGCGACCCGTCCTTGGCCTTGGCCACGGTAACCCGGGTGTCCTTGGCGGCGTCCTTGTAGAGCATCACGTCCTGCTCCCGCTCCAGCACGAGCGTGCCTTTGGTGCCCATCACCACTTCGCCGTAGTCGCCGAAACCGTTGCCGTTGATCGAGGAATAGGTGACGACGATCTTCTTGTTTTTGTCCTCGTCGTAGCCCGGGGCCGGATACTCGTACATGCAGTAGACGTGGTCGTCGATCTCCCGATCGGCCGGAAACAGGCTGCGGTTTCCCACCGCCGTGACAGTCAGCGGCTTCACCTTCTTCCCCTCGCCGTGCATCGCCGACACGAAGATGCCGGCCGCATCGAGCTGGTGGCTGCCGAGTTCGGCCATCAGGCCGCCGCCGGTGCGGTTCCAGAGCCGCCAGCGGATCAGCTCCTCCGTCGGCGTCCGCGTCGTGCCGTCGGCGAGCGTCATCGACGTGTAGCCGTACTGTGAGGCATCGACGACGCGGTCGGAGATCTGAGCCTCGAGCTGGGCGATCTGCTTCGTGAGCTTGTCGATGTCGCCCGGCTTGGCGGTCGTGAGATCCTTCTTCCAGCCGGCGAGCTTCTTCGCCAGCGACTCATCCTCCGGCATCGGCGGCTTCCAGGAGTCCTTGCCCGGGAGGTTGCCGCGGTGCCACTGGGCGCGGATCGAGTGCAGGTCGCCGAGCAGCCGGGCCTTGCCGATCGTGTGCACGGCGTTGTCGTAGAGCACGCTGTAGTGCCGCTGGTGGCCGGTGGCGAGGATCTTGCCCGTCTCGCGGGAGACGCGGCCCATTTCCTTGCACTCGTGGATGCTGTGGCCCATGAGCTTCTCGGTGAGCACGTGCTTGCCGGCCCGCATCGCCTTGATCGCCGCCTCGGCGTGGAGGTGCAGCGGCAGGGCGATGATCACGGCCTCCACGTCCTTGTCGGCAAGCAGTTCCTCGTAGGCGGCGTAGACCTTGACCTTGGCCCGGGCCGCGTCTTCGGTGGACCACTTGTATTTCTTCATCAGGCCCGGACGGGCCGTGTTGGCGCTCGGGCTGGAGACGTCGCCGTGGAAGGCACGAAACACGTTGTAGGGGCGGACATCCGCGATCGCGACGACGTTCAGGTAGTCGGGATTGTGGGCCCCGATGAGCACGCTCCCCTCGTCTCCCGTGCCCAGCACGCCCACCCGCAGCGGGTCGCCGACGCTCTTGCCGTAGCCGAAGTATATGGAGCCGAGGCCGGCGCCGGTGGCGAGGCCGGCGGCCACGGCGCCGCCGAGGAAGTCGCGGCGGGTGATGGCCACCACATCGGCGAAGTTCTCCTTGCCGATCTGCTTTTGCTGTTCCGAAAGGTTCATCGCTTCACCTCGGTCGGGGCGGCGCAGCCTCCCGCGCACCAGCGCGAAAGCGGGCACCACTGCTTGAGGAAGTAGTCCAGTCCGCTCCAGCCCCCGGCGGGCAGGGCGGCGATCGCGAGCAATGCCGCGAGTTCCACCCACTGGTTGTACGTCGGCTGGGCACCAGGCACCCAGAAGGGCTGCGTCGCCAGCACGCTGGCGAGGAACGCGGCCCCGCCCATGGCGTTGAACTTCACGAGCACGCCCAGCATCAGGCAGGCGCCGATCGTGAGGAGTGACCAGCTCACGAACCGGTCGGCCTTCCACAGCGGCGACCGCTCCACGACCGCGGCCCGACGGCGGTCGGCGTCGGAACCGAGCTGGGCGTCCCAGGCGGCGACGAGTTTGGTGCCGATGGCGTCGGCTTCCTTCATCCAGCCCGATGCCTGCCCGGCCAGTTCCGCCCGCTTCTTCGTCACCCGCGCCCGCTCGAACGGAATCGCCGCGGCGCCGGGCGTCTGCTCCATCGCCGCCAGCCGCGCCGCCTCGAGCCGGTAGGCCGTGAGATCCGGCTCGATCGATGCCCGCCAATCGTCAAAGGCTTGAGCGGCACCGGCCAGGCTCTTTTCCGCGGCGGCCTTGGCGGCGGCGTCGAGGGGCAGCCGCTTCATCCGCTCGCCGAGCAATTTCCGCCACGATGCGACGACGGTTTCCTGCCAGGCCTGCCCGGCCTCGCCGACCGATCGACCGTCGACCGCACCGAGCGTGCCATGCCAGTCGCCCGTCTGCGGCAGGGCGGAGCGATACCATTCGGCCAGCGGCCCAACGGCGGCCTTGCGGAAGCCGGCGCTCGACCAGTCGGGGTCGCGGAGGTGCGACAGCCCCTCCAGGAAGAAGTGAATTCCGACGACGATCCGCAGGAAGGCCAGGGCGGCGACGGCGAGGCGGGAAGAGCACATGGCGGGCACCAGGTCCGGAGCGGGGCTGCGGGGCCGTATCGGCCGACGTGCCCCCTTGAATTGAACCGCAGGCTCCGCCGACGGCAAGAGCCCGGTCGGCAATCATGCCCGGACCGTTACCATCTGGCAAAATCGAGCGTCTTTCGTCAGCGTTCCCCCCCCAGCCTCGCCTTGCCTGCGGACCACTCCCCCTGCGAAAACGTCTCCATGCGCATCGTCCTCTGCTACCCCGTTGAAGCCCGCCACGTCGCCCAAATCCAGGCCGTCGCCCCGGCCGCCGAGATCGTCGATGCCGGCCAGGAGCGGGTGGCCCGGGAACTCCCCGAGGCCGATCTGTTTTGCGGCCACCCCAAAGTGCCCGTCCCGTGGGACGAGGTCGTGGCCAGAGGCCGGCTGCGGTGGATCCAGTCTTCAGCAGCCGGCCTTGACCACTGCCTCGTGCCCGCCGTCATCGGCTCGGAGATCGTGGTGACCAGCGCCTCTGGCGTGCTCGCCGACCAGGTCGCCGAGCATGCGTTGGGCCTGGCGATCGCCTGCACGCGGCGGACGCGGCTGTTTCTCGAGCAGCAGGCCCGCCGTGAGTTCGTCCGCCGCCCCACCCGCGACCTCACCGACGCCACCGTGGGCATCGTGGGCCTCGGCGGCAACGGCCGGCGGCTGGTCGAGGTGCTCGCGCCGTTTCGCTGCCGGATTCTCGCCACGGACTGGTTCCCGGTCCGCCAACCGGCGGCGGTGGAGTTCCTCGGGCCGCCGGAATCCCTCGACAAGCTGCTGGCCGAGAGCGACGTCCTCTTTTTGTGTCCGCCGCTCACCGACCGTACCCGCAACATGATCGACGCCGCCGCCATCGCCCGCATGCAACGGGGCGCGATCCTCGTCAACGTGGGCCGTGGCCCACTGGTGGACGAGAACGCCCTGGCCGACGCCTTGGAGAGCGGCCACCTCGATTCCGCCGGCCTCGACGTCACCCCGGACGAGCCGCCCCGGCCCGACAGCCGCCTGTGGACGGCCCCGAATCTCGTGATCACGCCCCACGTGGGCGGACAGTCGGCCCGCCGCATCGATGCGATGACCGACTTTTTCTGCGATAATCTCCGGCGGTATCTGGCGGGGAGGCCGCTGCGGAATCTCGTCGACAAGCGACTGGGATTCCCCGAGCCACCTGACGCACCAAACCACTGATGGACGCCGCACCACGATGAACACCACCGTCCTTCGCGACGAGCCGCCGACGATCTCCGTCGCCGGTGACGTCGGCAGCCGCTGTCCGGACGAACTGCTCGCCCGCTACGGCGAGATTCTCGGGGCCGGCAGGCTCAACTGGACCGAGTATCACACTCTCTCCCGGCGACTCGGCGCCGGCGGCCAGGGCGTGGTCTATCTCACCACCCGCCGCGGCACCGACAACTTCACGCTCCCGGTGGCACTCAAGATCTTCTCGCCGGAGCGGTACGACTCCGAGGAGCTGTACATCGAGGCCATGAACCGGATCGCGGCCGTGGCCGCCCGCGTGGCCCAGATCCAGCACGACAATCTGCTCGACGTGCACAACTTCGTCGAACAGCGGCGGATCCGCATCATGGAGATGGAGTGGATCGACGGCTACGACCTGTCGCGGCTGCTCGCCCCGGAGCTCCTGGAGGAGACCCGGGCGAACGTCGCCGACGCGCGGTGGAAATACCTCAACGAGGTAATCGTGACGGCCGGCCCGCGGCAGTCGCGAATCAAGCCCGGCGTGGCGATCGCGATCGTGCGCGAGTGCCTGGCGGCCCTGGCGGCCCTGCACCGCGAGGGCATCGTTCACGGCGACATCAAGACGGCCAACATCATGGTCAAGCGAACCGGCAACGCGAAGATCATCGATATCGGGTCAGCCCATGCCGTGGACGAGCCGCCGCCCACGCGGACCTGCACGCCGGCCTACGCCGCGCCGGAAGTGCTCGAGGGCCGCGAGAACACGCCCCGCTCCGACCTGGCCAGCCTCGGCTACGTGCTCGTGGAGATGCTCTCCGGCCAGCAGCCGTTCGCGGGCCTGCAGTCGTTCAGCGACCTCCTCGAGGCCAAGCGATCGCTCGTGCACCGACTGCCCCAATTGCTGCCGGCCGACGTGACCTGCAACGAGCTGCTGATGAACTTCTGCCGCGGGCTGATCGCCGCGGACCCCGACCGCCGCTTCCCCAGTGCCGAGGACGCCGATCTCAAGAAAGGGGGCGCGGCGAGCTTCCACCGCCAATTGATCGTGGGCGGCCTAGCCAGCGAGTACGAGAACGAGATCCGAGCCTGGCTCGAGGAACTGGCGATCGACTGATCGCGTTCTACGGCCGCGCTTCGACCGCCTTGCGGACTGCGTCGGCGTTTGGCATGCCGCGGATCGCGTCGAACACGATCTGCCGATCGGCATCGTCGTGGGCGAGCCCGAGGATGGTACGGCACATCGCCACCCGCTGGGCCTCGTTCGCGGCGAGCTGCCGCGCGATCCGCAGGTAGCCCTTGAGGGCCCGATCGCGGTATTTTCCATTGGGCAGCGTCTTGGCCAGGTCGATCAGCACCGGCGCCGCATCGGCCGTCATCCACTTGCCGAGCAGCCGCGTGCCGGCGTCCCGCAGCGGCTCCTGATCGCTCTTCGCCGCGGCGTTCACAACGCCCAGGGCACGCCCACCGCCGACCTCGCCCACGATGTCGAGCAGGGCGATCCGCGTTCCCATGGGGGCGGTGGCGATGGCCGGCTCGAGCTTGGCCGTGCAGGCGTCGCGGTCGGGCATCCGCACGCAGGCTGTCCGCAGCGCCGCCAGGGCGGCGGCCGAGTCGCCAGCGTCGTCAGAGCCGACCGCCCGCTCGACGAGCACGTTCAGCCGCTCGAGGTCGATCGTCTCCCCGAGGGCGGCCAGGGCGGCCTCGCGAACCGCCGTGTCCCCGCTTTTCAGGGCCGCCAGCACGTCGGGCAGGGCTGCGGCGACGCGCCGCTTCCCCACCAGGTCGAGAAAAAGAGGTTGTTTCGCGGCATCGGCCCCGGCAAGTTTCACCCGCAGGGCCTCGTCCACGCTCTCTCCGCGCAGCTCGGTGATCGCCGTCTTCGCCACGGCAGCCAGTTCGGCGTCGTTCTCGGACGCAGCCACGAGAAGTGGGGCGAGACTGCCGTCGTCGCCGATGCGGCCCAGCGCCCGCACCGCGGCCAGCCGCACCTCTCGCGGTCCGGCGTGCCGCTCGGCAAACGCGGCCAGCAATTGCCGAACCCCTGGGCCGCCGCGATCAGCCAGCGCATCGACGACCACGGCGGCGCGGGCCGGAGCCGCGGTGCTCAACTCGGTTTCCAGCGCCGCATCGACTTCCGGCCCGCGCAATTCACGGGACACCGAGAGGCCGATGGCGAACAAGCGTTCGTCGGCGGACCGCAGCTGCTCCACGAGCAGCGGCACGCCCGCCGTGCCGCGGGCGAGGATCGCGCCGCGGGTCGCCTCGACAACGCGTTGCGGCGGCACGTTCGCCTTCCGCACGAGGTCGCACAGTGCCGCGGCGTCGACCGCCCGACCGCCGGCGGCCAGCCCCTCGGCGCAGACGACACAGGCCTCGGCTGCGGCATTCCGCACGGCCGGGTTCGGCGCCGCGAGCACCGGCCGCAGCGCCGCGGCGGCCGCCTCGCCACCGATCAAGCCCAACGCGATCGCGGCCGAGGAGGCGACGGCGGCATCAACGTCGGCGAGTCGGGCCGCGAGCATATCAACCGCCCCGGCGTCGCGGCGCGCGCCGAGTGAGTTGATCACGCCCACAAGCGGTCGGCCGGTGAGACCGGCGGCGGCCTGCCGTAGGGCGGCATCGCAGGCGGGGTCGGGAATCGCCTCGAGCGGAATCCGCGCCCACGAAGAGAGCCGCTCGTTGCCCAACAGCTTGGCCAGTTCGGGCACCGCGTCGGCCGACCCATAAACGGCCAGTTGCTTGCAGGCCATGGCCTTGTCGGCCTCGGCCGCGTCGGACCGGAGCACGGCGATCAGTTCCTGCTCGTTGGGGCTACGGCCATCCCCGGCGCAGGCGACACCAGCCAGACACAGCGCCGCGGCCACCAGCAGGAAAACTGACGAGCGGGTCGCACCCATCTCACATCCTCCACGGTTCACGAACAGCCTCACCCAGCAGCCGGTTGGCCTGGTCATCGCCCCCGAAACGGTTGGTCGCATTGTCGTACTTCACCGGGCGTCCGAGGAAAATGGCGATGTTGGCCGCATGGCAGGCGATATGGGCGTTGCAGGCCGCCAGCTCGTTGCCCTTGGGCTTGCCGCGCGTCTTGACACAGTCGAGGAAGTCGCGGACGTGGAATGTGGCGGGGTAGCCGCCGATCTCGGCAACCGTGCGGCCGGCGAGCAGGGTGGGGGATGAGAGCACGAGCTTCCCGCTGTCGCCGGTCTCCACCCAGCCGTTCTCACCTTCGAAACGGACTGGGCAGGAGCCGAGCGGAATCCAGCCCTGCTCGCGAAACACGAGTTCCACGCCATCGTCGTAACGTGCCACGAGCTGGCCGTCGCGGGGCGGGTCATACTCCACCGGGGGCGAACGGTCGTTCACGGCCCACTGGCAGAGGTCCACGCAGTGCGAGCCCCACTCGAGCACGCCGCCACCGACCAGGCCGCCTCCTTTTTCGAAGTTGAAGCCGTCGAGGAACTTGGCGTTGAACGGCCGCCAGGCCGCGGGGCCGAGGTAGAGGTCCCAATCCACCACCTCGGGATCCGGCGCGGGCTGCTCCGGCAGCCAGCCGCTCGTCTCCGCCTTCATGCCGGCCGGATGGGCGTAGACCCGCTTCATCTTCCCGAGCCGGCCGGTGCGGGCGAGTTCGCAGGCGAAGGCGAAGTGGGGCAGGTTGCGCCGCTGCGTGCCCGCCTGGAAGACGCGGCCCGTGCGGCGAATGATGTCGCGCAGGGCAAGGCTCTGGGCGATATTCTTCGTGCAGGGCTTCTCGCAGTAGATGTCCTTCCCGGCCCGGGCGGCGTAGGCGGCCATGGTGCCGTGCCAGTTGGGGCCGGTGGCGATCAGCACCGCGTCGAGATCCTGCAGGTCGAGGAGATCGCGGAAGTCACGGTGCATCGTGCAGCGGTCATCACCGTACTTTTCGTCGGCCATCTTCTTCACGGCCGTGCGCCGGGCTTCCTTCACGTCGCAGACGGCCGCGAAGCGGACGTCGGGCTGATTGAGGAAGGAGCCCAGGACGTTGGTGCCGCGGCGGCCGATGCCAATGCCGCCGACCACGACCCGCTCGCTCGGTGCCGCGACGCCGTCGAGGCCGAGGGCTGAGCCGGGGATCACCACTGGCGCGATCGCCGCCGCCGATCCGGCGGCGAGGAGGCGGCGACGGGAGATCCGGGCAGACTGTGGAACATGCCTGCCCGAGCCGGATGCGATGGCCATCGACCGCGGAACCCCTCGGCGTTGCCTCGGCGGCGCCTTTGGCCTGCGGATCCTGCGGTCGATCGAGTGGACAAAAGCTGTCCACGGACAGTGAGGGGCGGAATCCGATGCCATGCAAGCGTCCTCCAGAGGACTGTCGAGCCGTGCCAAACTAAAACCCCGAAGAGTCTACCCAAAGTTCGCTCATTTTGCAGCGAATCGCATGCGGCGCGGCTTCAGCGGTGCAGCCGTCGATAGATGCCCCGCACGAGCGCCGTCGTGGTCCGCGGCGCCAGTCGCTTGAGCCGCCACAGCCAGCGGGCCTGCGTGCCCACGACCACGTACCGCCGGTTGGCATGCACGGCGCGGAGCACGCGGCCGGCGACGCGGCGTGAGTCCCACCGGGAGGCATCCATCCGGCGCCGTGCCTCGCGGGCCTCCACGGCGCCAGTGAAGTGCCACGTGTCGAGGAGTCCCGAGCGAAAGAAACCGGCGCAGACCACCGTCACGCCCGGCCGGCCGCGCGGGCACTCCGCCGCGATCGCCTCCGAGAGCGCGACCACCCCCGCCTTGCTGGCGGAGTAGGCGGCCATCGAGGGCGGGGCCAGAATCGCCGCGATCGAGGCGACGTTGACCACGTGCGACCGCCCCGGGTTTGCACGCAGCCAGGGCAGGAACGTTTCGCAGCCGAGCGCCGTGCCGAGGAGGTTCGTGTCGAGCACGCGCCGCCACTGGACCTCGGGCAGGGTGCCGACTTCCCCCGTGGCACCGACCCCGGCACAGTTCACCAGCAGGTCGAGCGTCGGCCACTCGGCCCGCAGCGTGTCGTGCAGCGTCTGCCAGGCGGCGGAATCGCGAACATCGAAGCCGGCGATCCGGGGCGGCGGACCGGATCCGCCGGCCACGTCTCCCGCACCGTCAAGGGCCTGCGGCAGGTCGACAAGGGCCGTTCGCCAGCCGGCACGATGCAGAAGGACCGCCATTTCGCGGCCCAGGCCGCTGGCGGCCCCGGTGATGATCGCGGCTCCGGGAGCCATGGTGCGGCGGAAGAACACTGGCGGAAAGCGAGGGTGACGGGACTCGAACCCGCGGCCTCCAACGTGACAGGCTGGCGCTCTAACCAACTGAGCTACACCCCCGTGGGCCGTTGTCGGCCGTCGGGCAGTTTCGCCTCGCGTGCCGGAAGTATATCGGCAATTCTCCGCCGCAACAGCACCAGCCTTTGCCGCCGAAAACAGGCCGCTTTCGCGGTCCTTGAAACAAGGCACCGGGGCGCCTTGTCCACGGACAGCTCGCAGACTGTGCAACACGTCTGCCCGGAGCAGGATGCGACGGCCATCGACCCAGGCAACCTTTAGCGTTGCCTGCGGTCGATCAAGTGGACAAAGGCCATGGATGCAATCCCGTTCGGCACGGGATTTGCGCATCACACGCCTGGAGCCCTAGGCAAGACAGGCGGCTTGCGCCCTGGGCTTTGATCGTCGATAGTGTCCGGCATGGCAGCCGGAA
>Ga0315901_10000896_pt1 | contig 43201 bp, 59 predicted proteins | sample LakEriMetagenome_10_FD_203761 | JGI IMG/M metagenome (GOLD analysis project Ga0315901, IMG submission 203761) | Freshwater fungal communities from buoy surface, Lake Erie, Ohio, United States - Buoy 2 MA116 | ecosystem: Environmental > Aquatic > Freshwater > Lake | place: USA: Lake Erie, Ohio...
CCCTGGCTCTTGTGGCTGATGGAAAGTTTTGGGTCAACAACCACGCTCATATTTTGAGAGCAAAGCCGGGAATGGCGGATGATACGTTCCTGCTTCACTTCCTGAACTCAACCGACATTAAGCCTTTCGTGACAGGCGCTGCCCAGCCCAAACTCTCGCAAGCGAATCTTCGCCTTGTTCCAGTATTTCTGCCCCCACTTCCCATCCAGCACCGCATCGCCGGCATCCTCTCCGCCTACGACGACCTGATCGAGAACAGTCAGCGGCGCATCAAGATCCTGGAGGAGATGGCCCGCCGGCTCTACCGCGAGTGGTTTGTTTACTTCCGTTTCCCCGGCCAAGAGGGCTGTCGGATGGTGGAGTCGCCGCTGGGGGAGATTCCGGAGGGGTGGGAGGTGAGGTTGTTGCCGGATTGTGTTGCAATCAATCCTCGCGTTCGGGTTCCGCGGGAGGGCATCAAGCCGTTTGTGCCGATGGGCTGCTTATCAAACGACTCCATGCTGATCACTGATATTGAGAGTCGCGAAGGAAACAGTGGCTCCAAGTTCCAGAATGGCGACACACTCTTTGCGCGAATAACTCCATGCCTTGAAAACGGCAAGACTGGTTATGTGCAGTTCCTGCCTGGCTCGGATTCGGTTGCGTTTGGCTCGACTGAATTCATTGTTCTTCGGTCTAAGTCTCTTGCTCCTGAGTTGGTTTATCTCTTGGCGCGTAGTGATGAGTTCCGTGGCGTTGCGATCAAGAGTATGTCTGGCGCGACTGGCCGTCAGCGAGTACAGGAGAAATGCTTTGACGATTTTCTGGTGATTCAACCCACGCCCATTTTGCTTGATGCCTTTTCGGCAATTGTGAGGCCTGGTTTCGACTTGATCTACAAGTTGCACCTTGAAATCCAGAATCTCCGCCGCACCCGCGACCTGCTCCTCCCGCGCCTTCTCTCCGGCCAGATCGATGTCGAAGCTCTGCCCGAGCCAGCACTCTCTGAAGCATGACCACCATTCCACCCCTCAGCAAGCTCGAACGCGTGCCAGTGCGGGAGGCCTGGAAGCACGAAGCCAGTGATTTCACGCCCTGGCTCGCCGAGGACGGCAACCTGCAGGCGCTGGCTGAAGCCCTGGGCATCAGTGAGTTGGAGCTCGTCGCCACCGAGCACCAGGTGGGTGACTTCAAACTCGACATCCTCTGCACTGATGGCGACCAGCAGGTGGTGATCGAAAACCAGCTGGAGGCGACCGATCACAAGCGCCTGGGACAGATCCTTGCCTATGCGGCGGGTGACGATAGCCATGCCTGAATTGACCCGCTTCTTTGGCATCATCATCGCCATGTACTACAACGATCATGCGCCACCCCATTTCCACGCCAAATATGGAGCCGATCAGGCGGTGATCTGCATTGATACCGGCGAGGTGATCGAGGGCAACCTCAGCTCACGAGCCCTGCGTCTTGTGGAGGAGTGGCGATTGCTGCATCAGCAGGAGTTGCTGAACGACTGGGCCCTTGCCCTGAATCGTCAGCCTCTGATTAAGATCGAGCCACTGGAGTAGTCGCCATGATCCCACGGGTTGTCGAGGTCAAACCTCTTCCGAACTTCTGCCTCTGGGTGCGCTTTCTGGATGGCACCTCGGGCACGGTGGATCTGGCGCGCGAGCTGTGGGGCCCCATGTTCGAGCCCCTGACCAATCCCGATGTCTTCCATCAAGTCAGGGTCGATCCCGAGCTGGAAACGGTCGTCTGGCCCAATGGAGCCGACCTCGCGCCTGAGTATCTCTATCAAATGGCCCAGCAAACACCCTCCATGCTGGCCAGATGAATGTCATCACAGCTCAGATGCGTCTGCCGCCAGTCCTCGCTGCTGGGCTACGGCTGCCAAGCGACGATCCTGGGTCCACAGCCGGCAGTGGCTCAACCGCGCCGAAGCCAGCAAATGAGCATCGACGTAGCCAATGCCTCGGCCCATCAGCCGATCGCGCTCAATCAGCAGCAGCACTTCCGCGTCGCTGGCCACCGTTGCTGCCGGCAGGCCCTGAAGCAGCTCCAGCACCTGGGATCGGTTGCGCAGATTGCCGCAGGCCAGCTCGCCGATCACCCAGGGATGGATCAGCACTTCCCCTTCCTGCAGGAACATGGCGAGGCGAGGCAGGCCATGGCGCAGATGCTCCACCCAGACGGAGGTGTCAACCAGGATCACGCCGCGCTCTGACGACGGGGGATCGGCTCCAGCTCAGGTTCGCTGCCGCCCAGTGCTGCCAGGCGTTTTGCGCTTTCCCGTTGCACCAGCGCTCGCAGGGCTTCCTTGAGCAAGGCGCTGCGTTCCAGATCTCCGCACAGCTGCTCGGCCCTGGCCAGCAGCGCATCGTCGAGCGTCACGGTGGTGCGCATGCTTCCGCCCTGGGCTCGCATCACTCTAGGCATCATCTGATGACGCAAGAGATGCTTGCCGGTATGGGCTTGGTGAGGCCCTGGTGCTGACCATGCCCGACATCGCTCCCCTCCCCGCCGACTACACCGTCCTGCTGGCTGACATCCGCCAGCGGGTGCGCCAGGCGCAGACCCGGGCTGTTCTGGCGGTGAATGCCGAGCTGATCCGCCTCTACTGGGAGATCGGCGGCCTGATCGATCGGCGCCAGCGCCAGGAGGGCTGGGGGGCTGGCGTCATTCCCAGGCTGGCCCGCGATCTGCACAACGAACTGCCGGAGGAAAAGGGCTTCTCCGAGCGCAACATCAAGCGGATGCTGGCGTTCCATCGCGCCTATCCCCACCTTGCGGATGGGCTACAGCCTGCCGATGGGCCACAGCCTGTGGCACAAACGCCCGCTGCTCAAGATGGGCCACAGCCTGTGGCCCTTTTCCCAGCCGAGCTGCTGCTGGCCGTGCCTTGGGGCCATCACGCCGAACTGATGGCCAAGGTGAAGGACCATGCCAGTCGCCACTGGTACATGCAGGCAGCCGTGCAGCACGGCTGGAGCCGCAGCGTGCTGTTGGCGCAGATCGAGGGCTCAGCCCACCGTCGCATTGGCAGGAGCACCACCAATTTCGCCAGCCGTCTGCCGCCACCCGACTCCGATCTGGTGCAACAGACGCTCAAGGATCCCTACATCTTCGACTTCCTCACTCTGGCCGACGGCTTTCAGGAGCGGGAACTGGAAACGGCTCTGGTGGCCCACCTGGAGAAGTTTCTGCTGGAACTCGGCCAGGGCTTTGCCTTCGTCGGCCGTCAGTACCACCTCGATCTCGGCGGCCAGGACTTCTACATCGATCTGCTCTTTTATCACCTCAAGCTGCGCTGCTTCGTGGTGATCGATCTCAAGCGCGGTGATTTCAATCCCGAATACGCGGGCAAGATGAACTTCTACTGCAATGTCGTCGATGATCACCTGCGTCATCCAGGCGATGCCGCCACCATCGGCCTGATCCTCTGCCAGAAGGCCAACCGCGTCCTGGCGGAATATGCCCTGCGTGGCATGGACAAGCCGATCGGGATCTCCTCTTTTGAGCTCACCCGGGCCCTTCCATCCGACCTGCAATCCAGCCTCCCCAGCATCGAGGCGATCGAGCAGGCCCTTGCCACGGAGGCAGGTCCATGACCCCCAACCCCTACAACGAAGACCATCTGGTGGAGCAGCCCGCCCTGGCGCTGCTGGCTGAGCTTGGCTGGAACACAGCTTGCGGGTTGGAGGAAACCTTCGCGCCGGAGGGCGGCAGCCTCGGCCGCCGGGATCGCCGCGAGGTGGTGTTGCTGCCGCGTCTGCGGGCCGCCCTGGAGCGGCTCAATCCAGGCCAACCGCCGCAGGCGATCGATGCAGCCATTGAGGAGCTGAGCCGCAACCGCTCCGCCATGGGCCTGGTGGCTGCCAACCGCGAGGTGTACCGCCTGCTCAAGGACGGCGTGCTGGTGTCCGTGCCTGACCTGGAACGGGGCGGCCAGAGCAAGGTGCGGCTGCGCGTCGTCGACTGGGACCGGCCCTCAGAAAACGACTGGCTCGCAGTCAACCAGTTCAACGTGAAGGGGGATCTCTACAACTGCTGGCCCGATCTGGTGGGCTTCGTGAACGGCCTGCCGCTGGTGGTGATCGAGTTCAAGAAGCCTGGCGTCTCGGCCCGCGTTGCCTTCGACGACAACCTCACCCACTACAAGGCCGCGATCCCGCAGCTGTTCTGGAGCAATGCCTTCCTGATCGCCTCCAATGGCACCGCCAGCCGCATCGGTTCGCTCAGCGCCGACTGGGAGCGGTTCTTTGAGTGGAAACGGATCGAAAGCGAGGACGAACCCCGGCGCGTGTCGCTGGACGTGCTGCTGCGCGGTGTCTGCCAGCCCAGGCGTCTGCTCGATTATGTCGAGAACTTCATCCTGTTCAGTGACAGCAAGGGAGGTCTGATCAAGATCATCGCCCAGAACCACCAGTTCATCGGCGTCAACAACGCCATCGCCGCCACGTTGGAGGCCCGCCGCCGGGGGCATGGCAGGGCGGGTGTGTTCTGGCAGACCCAGGGGAGCGGCAAGAGCTACTCGATGGGCTTCTACAGCCAGAAGATCCAGCGCAAGGTGCCTGGCGACTGGACCTTCGTGATCGTCACCGACCGCACCGACCTCGATGAACAGATCGCCGAAACCTTCAAGTCCGCTGGTGTGGTGTCCGAGGCCGAGGGCGATCAGTGCCATGCCGGCAGCGGCGCCCAGCTGGCCGAGCTGCTGCGCGGCAACCACCGCTACGTGTTCACCCTGATTCAGAAGTTCCGCATTCCCGAACTGCTGTGTGATCGCACCGATGTGGTGGTGATCACCGACGAGGCCCATCGCAGCCAGTACGACACCCTGGCCCTGAACATGCGCACGGCCCTGCCCAAGGCGCTGTTCACGGCCTTCACCGGGACGCCGCTGATCGACGGCGAGGAGCGCACCCGCGAGGTTTTCGGCGATTACGTCTCGATCTACGACTTCCAGCAGGCGGTGGAAGACGGGGCCACCGTGCCGCTGTTCTATGAGAACCGCACGCCCGAACTGCAGCTGGTCAATCCCGATCTCAACGATGACATCTACGCGGTGATTGAGGCCGCCGATCTCGACGGCGAGGAGGAGAAGAAACTGGAGCGTGAACTGGGCCGTCAGTACCACATCATCACCAGGGACGACCGGCTCGAGACGATCGCTCGCGACATCGTGCGCCACTTCCTCGGCCGTGGGTTCATGGGCAAGGCGATCGCGATCTCGATCGACAAGGCCACCACCCTGCGCATGCACGACAATGTGCAGCGCTGTTGGCAGGAGGAAACCGAGCGGGTGCGCGCCCTGGTGGAGCAGCTGCCGCTGGAGCCCTCTGAGGAAGGGGAGGAGCTGCGCGAGCGGTTGCACATCCTCACCAGCACCGACATGGCGGTGATCGTGTCGGCTGCCCAGAACGAGATCGCCGACATGGCCGCCCTGGGTCTCGACATCGAACCGCATCGCCGCCGGCTTACCAGCTCCGAGCCACCGCTGGATCAGCGCTTCAAGGACCCCGCCGATCCGCTGCGACTGGTGTTCGTCTGCGCCATGTGGCTCACCGGCTTCGATGCGCCGAGCTGCTCGACGCTGTATCTGGACAAGCCGATGCGCAATCACACCCTGATGCAGACCATCGCCAGGGCGAACCGCGTGTTCCCCGGCAAGCACAGCGGCCTGATCGTCGACTACGCCAATGTGTTCGCCTCCCTGGAGAAGGCACTGGCCCTCTACGGCGGTCGCAGCGGTGGCGGCTCCAAGCCCACCCAGGACAAGGCCGTGCTGGTGGATCAACTGCGGCAGGCTCTCGACGACGCCTGTCGTTTCTGCGCCGATAACGGGGTGGATATTGCCGCCATGTCTGCCCTCCCCATGGCGAGCATGGGCCGGCTGCAGGCGATTGAGGATGCCCGCGAGGCCCTGATCGCCCCGGAGGATCTGCTCAAGCGCTTCCAGGAGCACCAACGGCTGGTTCAACTTCTCCTTGCCGCGATCAAGCCGGATCCTGCTGCTCAGGAATTCGCTGCTTCTGTGGCTGCGCTCAACACGATCGCTGCCTCTATTCGTGAGAAGCAGCATCCCAACCCGCCCGACATCAGTGCCGTGATGGGCCAGATCGGTCAGGTGCTCGATCAGTCGATCACCGGCATCGCCATCCGCGATCAGGGACCGCCCAGCATCGACCTCTCCAAGATCGACTTCCAGGCGCTGGCCGACAAGTTCAAGCAGAAGAAGAACAAGAAGACCGAGCTGGAGGAACTCAAGGCCCTGATCGCGGCCCACCTCGCCCGGATGGTGCAGCTCAATCCCACCCGCGCCGACTTCCGCGAAACGTTCGAAGCGCTGATCGCCAGCTACAACGCCGGCAGCCGCAGCGTCGAGGAGGTCTACAAGCAGCTGCTGCAGCTCAGCATGCAGCTCAGTCAGGAGCAGCAGCGCCACATCCGCGAGAACCTGAGTGAGGAGGAGCTGGCGATGTTCGACATCCTGCTGCAGTCCGCACCGGATCTCTCCGATAGCGACCGCGCCAAGGTGAAGCAGTCGGCCCGTGAGCTGGTGGAGCGGATCAAGGAGCTGCTGGTGCTCAACTGGCAGCAGAAGTTTGATGCCAGGGCCAAGCTCAAGGTCGTCATTGAAGAAGCCCTCGACATCGGTCTGCCTCGCGCCTACACACCGGAGCTGTACCAGCAGAAGTGTGAGGCCGTGTTCGCCCACATCGAGCAGGCCTATCCCGAGCGCAACCAGAGCGTCTATGCGCCCGCTGGCTGAGGGGCCGGTTTCTCAGCCATGTCAACCTCAACGGTGATGCAGACCCTGAATCGGCCCCGTCGTGAGCGCATCAGACCTGGAGCCCTTCCTGCCCGACTGGATCGAGGCGGCGGCCGAAGAGGCCCGCAGCGTGGCTCTGGGGATGCTGCGCGAACGGGGGCGTGGCGCTGTTCTGGTGGGCGTGGCCCGGGTGGACGCAGCCCTGGAGGCGTTACTCAAGGCAGCCCTGGCGCCACCGCGAGGTAGCGAGTCCCTGTTCCACACCGATCGGCCGCTGGGGTCGTTCGGGGCCAAGATCGCCCTGGCGGCGCGGATCGGGCTGATCGATGCCGCCGTCGAGCAGTCGCTCCACAATCTGCGGCGGGTACGGAATGCCTTCGCCCACTCCACCTCGGAGGTGCGGCTGGCGGATCCTCCCTACCGCGACCGCCTGCGGGAGAGCGTCGCGCTGGCAAGGCGCAATCTGCTCTGGGAGCCGATGCAGTTGATTCTCCTGAAGCACATGGCAGAGCGGGGGCAGGCCAGCCAAGCGGAGAACGATCCAGGTCTGGCGGACTTCGTGCTGTTGATCACGATCCTGGTGGCCTTTCTGGAGACTGGCGCCAGCACGGTGCGCCCGCTGCAGCCCTCGTTGACGATGACGTTGGAGACAGGAATCACGCAACGCGCCGGAATGGCTCACTAGATGGCGCCTGGAGCAGGAGGCGGTGATCTCCCAGAACCCTTGCCCTGACTGGCTTTTGAGAGATGGGGGTCGTGGGGATCGAACCCACCTAAGGCGGATTATGAGTCCGCTGTCAGAGCAGCTGCACAAATGAGTCCGCCGCTTGTCGTGCCTATTCCATGCCTAAAGGAGCGCCGAGCCGAGCCGAGTTGCGCCTTGGTCACCCGGCCTCAGCGACCGTTCCGCTGCGAGCCTGCCCTTGGTGCCACCAGCCAGACCAGCCGTCGAGCCCCGCACCGGAGACGGTGAATCAGGAGCGGCTGCCGACGGGTTTCCCATCGCCTTCCCCCGCATCAGCCACGATCCTGCCGTGATGACCGGCAAGCCCTGCATCCGCGGGCACCGCACCACTGTGGGCACGGCTGACATCGATGAGGCACTGGCCCCTGCGTTCCGCCATCAAGTGATGGCCTGTAGCTGCTGGTCTCGCCTCCAGTCCTTGCAGTCAGCCGCCAGCTCCTCTTCTGGCAGGCCCAGCCACTGAAGCTCGGCTTGCATCAGCCGTCCTGCTTCCAGCAGCCGCTCGCGCTCGCTCTGATCAGAGCCCTGGTGCAGGGGCACATAGAGCCCAACGGTGCGCCCATGACGCGTGATCTCGATCGGGGCGGGCGATTCGCGGTGGGATACCAGACACGCCCGGAGCTCACGGATGCCAACGGGGACAGCCACCACGGACCCACGTCGATGTGTACACCCCGCAGCCAGGACGGACGAATCCTTGCTAGTACAGACGTACGCATCTGGAGCGGTTCATGGGCGATCCTCCCCCCAGGCCTGTGGCCGAGGCCGCCAGGCTTGATCTCGCCGTGGAGGCGTGGCCCCACCTTGATGCGGGCACCCTGCTCAAGACCCGCAGCCGCAAGGTCTGCATGACCTGCCACTGGTTCCGCCACCACTCCGGCGTGAACGGCATCCCGGTGCTCACCTGCCAGCTGCATCAGGGGCTGATCGCCCATGGCGAGCACCTCACCAGCCGCTGCCAGGGCTGGACCGATGACATGGTGCGCCAAAAAGGCTGGGCGCCGGAGGTGGCCTGAGTGACCCATGCACGTTGGCGACCGGAAGCGCCCCCCGCTCTCGCCCCAGGAAGGCTGGCTGAGCGACGGCCGCCAGGTGCTGCACTTCAGGCCACGGCGTTACGACCGCTGGAGTCAGAGCCTGGAGGTGACCTTCGGGGAGGTGATGACCGGCGGTGAGCCGCCGCTGCTGAAAAAGCGCAGGGAGCTGACGCGCGAGCAGGCGATCAGGCTCTGGGCCCAGAAGCGCCAGCAGGGCTGGCAGCCCTGTGCCCCCCAGTGGCTGCCGCCTCCCTCCCCCGCTGAGCGCTGAGCCGCTTCAGAAGCGGGAGCCTGGCGTCTGCAGAAAGGCCAGCTCCTCCGCGCTCGAGACCCGCCCAAGGAGCGCGTTGCGGTGGGGGAAGCGGCCGAAACGGGCGATCACATCCCGGTGCCGGCGAGCGAAGTCGGCGGTGCGGGGATCGATGAACCGCTCAAACAGCGGCAGGGCCACCTCCTGCACCGCCAGGTCTTCGCATGTGCATCAGCGGCATCAGCCAGAACTGCCGCCGCGCCTGCTCGGGTTCCGCTTCCAGCCAGCCGCGCTCCACCGCCTTCAGGCTCAGCGCCAGGGCCTGGGGGTCGCCCGCGAAGGCCATGGCGGTATCGCGCCAGATCTGGCGCGGGAACTGATCCAGCAGCAGCACCAGCGCCAGGCCCCCGGCCGCTTGCGTGCCCCAGGCGTCGAGCTCGCCGCTGAGGGCCCGCCGCGTCAGGCCCAGGAACCGTTCCCGCAGCAGGGCGTCAAAGGCAGGGTCCTTGGCGAACCACTGGCGCGGCCGGCTCTGCACGAACCAGAACGCCAGCACCACCAACGCCTGGTCCCGCTGGCCATCCATCAGAGCAGGGCCTGCACGCTGGCCACCTTGTCCTCCAGGGTCTGGTCCTTGTCGGTGCGGGTGTTGATCTTCACGGTGGTGTAGACGCGAGGGCAGCCCATGGCGTGCACCGCCTGGTGGCAGGCCTCGATCGCGGCGAACACCGGCTGCCACTCCCCTTCGATCGCCGTGCCGTTGGGGTGCAGCTGGATCTTGAGACCTGCCTCAGTGAGCACCTTTTCGCAGACGGCGATGTAGGGCGCCAGGTGCACTCCGACACCGATCGGCACCACGCATAAATCCACGATCACCTTCATGGCTCAGCCCTGCCGCATGTCCCCCATCGTGGGAGCAGCTGCCCGGTCGCTGCGGTGTCTGTGTCCGCTACTGGTGATCGTCCACGCCCAGGCGGGCACGGTGTGGAACGGCGGCCATCTGGTGCTGGATCTGGGGGTGCTGCCCAGGGCGCTGCGGGCGCAGAGTGCGGCCCAGATGCGCGCGTGTCGCCAGCCTGGAGGAGATTCCTTATGCCCTCGACCTGATTCGCCAGTCGCTGGATCGGCAGCTTGAGGGAGAGGCGTGACATCGCCCGCCAGGCTTAGTCTCAAGTCGCGGCCCGCAGTCCTCCCGATTGCCTCAGCCCTATGACTCAAGCCACCCCTGCTCTTGCCACTGGGGCTCCAGGCCAGGCCTGGGAGGTCACGGCCGACAAGGTCAACGACGTGGTGAACCGTCTGGTGGCGGCAGCGTCTCCGCTGCGACTGATTGCCTTCGGATCGGCCGCCCGGGGCGACCTGGCCGCCGCCAATGATCTGGATCTGCTGGTGGTGGAGCCTGAACTCACCAGCCGTTACAGCGAAACGGTGCGCCTGCAGAAGGCGCTGCGGGGCGTGTTGATGTCGGTCGATCTGGTGGTGACGAGCCAGGCGCGCTTCAACGAGCGCTGCCGGATCCCCGGTACGTTCGAGTACGGTGCGCACCGCGAGGGACGGGTGCTCCATGACTCGCTCTGATCAGGCACGGCTGCTGCAGCGCAAGGCCTCTCAGGACCTGGCCGTGCTTGACCGACAACTGGCTGACCCTGCTACGTCTCTGAAGCCAGAATAGTGCGATGGCAGCGCCCCTCACAGCCGGAATCGCCATCCCGATCGACCCGCGCATCAGCGCCGTGGCCGCCGGGATCGCAGCAGCCATACCAGATGCGCAGGTACGACTCTTTGGTTCGCGTGCCAGGGGCACCGCCCGGCCAGACTCTGATGTGGATCTGCTGATCACAGTTCCCGATCCCTGGTTAGCCGATCACGACCGTATGCGCGTCCTGGGTGATCTCTGGCGCCGCCACTCCAGTTATCACCTACCTCTCGATCTGCTTCTTTACTCCGAAAGCGAAGTCATCGAGGGACAGCAGTCCCGATGCGCCGCCACTACCCGCGCCTATGAGGAGGGAATCCTGCTGCATGGCTGATCCCGACGCCATTCGCTACCTGCGCGCGGATCGCTGATCTCACCTTCTTTGCGGTACAGACGCGCTACGACGACAGTCTGAGCATCACAGCTCCTGATTGGCCATCTCTTCTGGCCATGACCTCGTCGCTGCTGACGGAGACAGAACGCCAACTGTTATGACCACTGACCCTTCTCAGTACGCCCTGATCGCCGGCCAGTGGCCGGAGCTGCACGAGGAGGCGCAGAAGGTCGAGCAGTTCGCCCTCTCGGATCCGCGCACCGCCTGCTTCTACGCCCGCCGCACGATCGAACTGCTGGTGGTGTGGGTCTACGACAACGATGCCCAGCTCCAGCGGCCACCCACTGCTCAGACCCTGGCGGATCTGATGTATGCGCGGGTCTTCTCCGACCTGGCCGGTGAGCAGATGCGCCGCTTCCGCCTGCTCAAGGATCTCGGCAACAAAGCCGTCCATCGCAGCGATCCGATCCGGGTCGGCGATGCGGTGCTGGCGGCCCGCGAGTTGTTTCAGATCCTCCGCTGGTTTGCTCTCACCTATGGCCGTGATCCACAGCGGGTGCGGGGCTGCAGCTTCAACGTTGACCAGCTGCCCAGCCGCGACGCCTCCGCCGCCCAGCAGGCCCAGAGCCGCGAGCAGCTGGAAGCCCTCGCCGAGCAGCTGGCCGACCGCGACCAGCAACTGCGCGATCAGCGTCTCGCCACCCTCGCCTCCCAGGAGGAACTCGATCGGCTGCGCCAGGAGATCACCGCCCTGCGCAGAGCCAATGAGGCAGCCGCCCAGCCCGAACCCGATCTCAGTGAGTTCGACACCCGTCGTGGCTACATCGACCACTACATCGAGGAAGCCGGCTGGGTGCATGGCAACAGCTGCACCCATGAGCACGCGGTGCAGGGCATGCCCAATGCCACCGTCCAGGGCTTCGTGGATTACGTGCTCTGGGGCGACGACGGCAAGCCCCTGGCCCTGGTGGAAGCCAAGCGCAGCAGCCGTGATCCGATGGAGGGGCAGCGCCAGGCCGAGCTCTACGCCGATTGCCTGGAGCAGCGCTACGGCCAGCGGCCCCTGATCTTCCTCTCCAATGGCTATCAGCACCGCCTCTGGGATGACCTTCGCTACCCACCTCGGGACGTGCAGGGCTTCTACAAGCAGGATGAGCTCGCCGCCCTGATCCGCCGTCGCGACATCCGCCAGCCCCTGGCCCAGGCCATGATTTCCCGCGACATCACCGATCGCTACTACCAGCAGCGGGCGATCCGGGCGATCTGCGAATCCCTGGAGCAGGGCCGGCTCAAGGCCCTGCTGGTGCAGGCCACCGGCACCGGCAAGACGCGCACCGCCATCTCACTCAGCGAAGTCCTCACCCGCTGCAACTGGGTCAAGCGGGTGCTCTTCCTCGCCGATCGCACCTCGCTCGTCCTCCAGGCCGAACGCGCCTTCCGCCGTTTCCTGCCCGACTGTTCGCCGGTGAATCTGGTGACCAACAAAGGTGGTGAGGGGCGCGTGTTCCTGTCCACCTACCCCACGATGATGAACCTCATCGATACGGAGGATTCACATGGGATCAGGCGCTTCGGGGTGGGACACTTCGATCTGGTGATCGTCGATGAAGCCCATCGCAGCGTCTACCAGAAATACGGCGCCATCTTCGCCTACTTCGACTCACTGCTCGTCGGCCTCACCGCCACCCCACGTGAGGAAATCGATCGCAACACCTACGAGCTGTTCGATCGCGAGCTGGGCATGCCCACCGATGAATATGGGCTCGATCAGGCCATCAATGATGGTTTCCTGGTGCCCTTCAAGCCCATTTCCGTTCCGCTGCGTTTCCCGCGTGAGGGCATCAGCTATGCCACCCTCAGCGCCGACGAGAAGGCCCAGTGGGAGCTGCTCGATTGGGAAGAGGATGTGCAGAACTCCGGCCAGATCGACTCCGGTGCCATCAACGCCTGGCTGTTCAACGCCGACACCGTCGACAAGGGCCTGAAGGTGCTGATGACGGAAGGCTGCCTTGATGCCGGCGGAGATCGCCTCGGCAAATCGGTGATCTTCGCGCGCAACCACAAACATGCTGAGTTCATCCGCGAGCGCTTCGATCACCACTACCCCCACCTCGCCGGCAAGGCCGCCCGGGTGATCGACAACCAGGTGAAGTACGCCCAGTCGCTCATCGATGAGTTCGCCGATCCAGCCAGCGATCTGCGCATCGCCATCTCCGTCGACATGCTCGACACCGGCATCGACATCCCCGAAATCGTCAATCTGGTGTTCTTCAAGCCGGTGCGCTCCCGCACCAAGTTCTGGCAGATGGTGGGGCGCGGCACCCGCACCTGCAAGAACCTGTTCGGGCCCGGCCGCGACAAGGAGTGCTTCTGGATCTTCGATCTGTGCCAGAACCTCGAATACTTCCTCGGAGAGGGCGGCACCGAATCCACCGCCGCTCCTGAAAGCCTCAGTACCCGCCTGTTCCGCAGCCGCCTGGCGCTGATCGACACCATCGACCAGCAGGCGCTGCAGCGCAGCAGCGCCAGCAGCAATGGCCTGGACACCCACCGCCGCGAACTCTCCGAGCTGCTGCGCTGCCATGTGGCCGCCTGCCCCGCCGACAACTTCCTGGTGCGGCCCCATCTGCAGCTGGTGGAGCGGTTCCGCCTCAGCGAGGCCTGGGCCAGCCTCAGCCCCGACGACCACCAGGCCCTCAGCGGCACCCTGGCGCCCCTGCCCTCCGCCTACGCCGAGCAACAGGGCGATACCGATGCCGATGCCCGCCGCTTCGATCTGCTGCTCTACAACCTCCAGCTCGGTCTGCTGCGCGCTGAACCGCGCTTCGTTCGCCTACAGCAGCAACTGCGCGAACTGGCCGCCCAGCTGGAGGCCCGCGCCAACATCCCCCAGGTGGCGGCGGAACTGGAGCTCATCCGCGATCTGCTCAGCGACGCCTGGTGGCAGGACCTGACGGTGCCGATGCTCGAGGAGGTGCGCCGGCGTCTGCGGGCCTTGATGGGGCTGATCGAACCCACCAGCCGGGAGCCTCTCTACACCAACTTTGCTGATGAGCTCGGTGAGTTGCGCGAGCTGGACGCCGCCGCCATGCTCAGCCGCGATGAGTTCCAGCAGTTCCGCCTCCGAGCCAGGGACTTCCTGAAGGCCCACGAGGATCACCTCACCATGCAGCGCCTGCGCCGCAACCAGCCCCTCACCCCCGCCGATCTCGACGAGCTGCAGCGCTTTCTGCTCTCCCATGGCGTCGGCAGCGAACAGGCCATCCAGCGGGCGACGGTCGAGTGCAACGGCTTCGGCCTGTTCATCCGCTCCCTCGTTGGTCTGGATCGCAACGCCGCCAAGGAACTCTTTGCTGAGTTCCTGGCGGAAGGCACGCACACCGCCACCCAGATCCGCTTCATCAACGAAATCATTGACGAGCTGACCAGCCGTGGCGTGATGGATCCAGCCCGGCTCTATGACCCGCCCTTCAGCGACCTCGCCCCCACAGGTCCGGAGGGTCTGTTCTCAGACGACGAGGTGGACAACATTTGCCAGCTGCTTGATCTGATCAGGAGCAGGGCCCTGGTGGCGCAGGCTGCATGATTGTTCTCGCAACTCAGTAGAGCAACCGGTTGCCCTCGTAGCGGGCCTGCAGCAGCTCCAGGCGGTGGATCAGCTTCTGCTGGCGCTGCTCCTGGCGGGCACGGGTGCTGGGGCTGCCCTCGAAGTGGGTGAGCTCGTTGCGCAGCAGGTAATCCACGAAGTCCTTGGGTTCGCAGGGCCGGTTGCCCATCCACTTGTGGAAGTTGCGGTGCAGGGCTGAACTGATCACCAGCAGGTTGTCGTCCAGAGCCGCCAGATCGGGCCGAGTGGCGGCATCGAACAGGTGATGCGCCTCCAGCTCGATCGGGTTGCGATCGGCGGCATTGGGTTTCTGCTGCGTCACCGCGCAGGCCTTGGCCTTGCTCCGCGCACGCTCCATCGCGGCCTTCACTCGGGCCTCATGGCTCTCCAGCACCTTGCGCTGCACCTCGAAGCAGTCCTCCGCCACATCGGCCACGGCCTTCACCCAGGCCTTGCGAGCTTTGGTGATGCGTCCCCGCTCGTGCATCGTGCGAGCGAGCCGGGCGATGCCACGCTGGCTCCAGTGGCGCCCCTCCACGTCGTCGAAATCGGCGAAGTGCACGTCGATCTCCAGCCCCTCGGCGCCATCGAGCCCGGCGCTCTCCTCGTCGATTCGCCGCAGGGTGCCGCTCATCCCCTTGCCGTTGGTGCCCAGCACTCGCACCACAGAGCGCTGCTGCAGAAACACCAGATCGCCCTTGATCACCAGGGTGGAGCGGTCCTGCGTCACCTGGATGATGCGGCGTTGCACCAGGGCACGGGTCACGCGGGCGCGGTGGTGCGTGAAGAACTCCTTGAGCCGAGCCAGGAAACTGCCGCCCTCGGTTTCCTCCAGATACTTGGCGATCGCCATCACGCCCTCCTCATAGAAGCGGCGCTTGCGGGCCTGACCCGGTTCGTACTCGAAGAACTCTCCCTCGATCAGATCCCAGGCATCATCAGGATCGGAATCAAAGAACTCACAGATCCGGTAGAGCTTGGTGACCGGGATGCCAAGCATCTTGGCGGCTTCCTTGTCGCTGAAGGCATCGCGCTCACGCCGCCGCCGCGAGCCTGCTTGAGGTGTGGGTGGAGTGGTCGCCATGATCAGCGGAAAGCCAGCAGGGAATCGCGCATCTTCTGTAGCCTTTCCATCACCCGTGGATCACCACCCACATCGGGATGATGCTCCTTGGCCAGGCGGCGGAAGGCTTCTTTGATGTCATCGGCTGTGGCCGTAGATGGTTCCAGGCCAAACACATGCCAAGGCCGGAAGTTCTCCAGCACATCGATGCCATTGATGCACGTAGCGCCGCTGCGATTGCGTTCCGCCTGGGGAACACCCACCCACTCGCGGTAGAGCTTCTGCCAGTCGGCCTTGGTCTTGAGATCAAAGCTGCGGCCTGCCATCGCCAGGTTGAACTCGCTGGACTGACGTAACTCCTTGGCGTTCTCGCAGCCGAACACTTTGCACACCTCGCTTTTGAGCTGGGTGAGGGTGAGCAGCGGCTCAGGGAAGGGCTTGCCGTGGATGAACTCGGCAAAAGCGAGCAGGGCTGAGGCATCTGGAGGCCCCTGGGCCAACAGCTCAGCAATGCGCTGCTGAACGGCAGGCCGATCCAGCTTCTTGCGGGTCGTGCCTGCAGGCGATGGTTTGGGGGTGCTGCGACTGGGCACAGGCTGAGACGGCCGGATGCAGTGCTCCAGAGATAGCGCAGCCATGGCCCGCAGCGCTGAGGAATCAGCCTGTCTTTACGAGGAGCAGCATGACCAGAGCCCCAAAGTATGCAGCCAGTGCATTGAATCGCGAGACGGCCTTGATGGGGTATGGGACTCCTTGTCACCCAGTCTGCATTTGATGCAGCCAGTGCATCGATTTCGGGTCAAGCTCGTTCTGGCTCATTGGTCTCTCTGGCTTGGGTCCTGATGGCGCCCCCATCAACGCCCGACGGCTCAGGCAACAGGAGGGGAACGCCTCCACTGCCATGAACCACCTGCTGCGGCTGCTCGGCGCGGCCGCTTCCCATGGTCTGCTCACCGGGCAGATCGTCTTCTCAGCTGCCTTCGTCGGTGCCTGTGAGCTGCCGAACTGGATCCATGCGCCCCGACAGGTGAATGCCTGCCGGTCGCGCAGCCCAGCTCTCGCCCTGTTCTTCCCCTCCGGCATGCAGACCGCAGTGGCGAGCAACCAGCCGGCTCTGGCCCCCGGCCGCCGGGGGGTGTTCCGATGAGCCGAACAATCCCTGCCGGCGACTACGTCGAGCACTTCGATCCCGAGCTGCCCCACCACCGGGCCTGGTTGCTGGCGGTGCTGGAGCAGCTGGTGGCCCATGACCCCCAGGCCCTGGAGGAGGGCGGCACCCTGCGCCGTCTGTGGACCACCCGACAGGAGGCAGGGACAGCTGTCACATCTCCATCACCGTCGCCATCAACGCTGGCAGTCGGTTCCAGCAATGGCAATCCGCTGTCAGTGCCCTGGTTCGCCCAGCTGGATTCCGCCACCGACCAGGGCCGGCGGATGTGCTTCTCGTCCAGTTGCGCCATGCTCCTGGCCTTCCTCAGGCCAGGCGTCCTCACCGGGTCCAATGGTGACGACCAGTACCTGGCCAGGGTGCGCCAGTTCGGCGACACCACCGACGCAGCGGCACAGATCAAGGCCCTGGCCAGCTACGGCCTCAAGGCTCGCTTCACCAGCAAGGCGAGTTTCATCACGCTGGAACGACAGATCGCGGCTGGCATCCCCATTCCCTGCGGCTACCTGCACCGCGGCCCGGTCAGCAGTCCCGCAGGGGGTGGCCACTGGCTGATCGTTGTTGGCATCGCGCCGTCTCACGTGATCGTGCACGACCCGTTGGGTGAGGCCGACCTGGTGAACGGCACCACCCTCGGCGGAACGGCCCGCTTCTGCCGTTACAGCCGCGCCAACTTCGGGCGGCGTTGGATGGTGGAGGGAGAGGGCAGCGGCTGGGCGGTGTTGGCGGAGGGGTGATCGGCTGGGGTGCTGTCGGCCCATGTCAGGCAGGCCTGCCTGGGCCATCCGACGGGTTCAGCGCTTGGACCCGGGCCTGCGGGGGATCGGCCCGACCACCGGCCGCAGGGACTGAGGGAGCTGCAGCTGTTGATCCGCCCAGTGGGCGGTGAGAGCGGCCAGCAGGCTGATGCGGTCGCCGTGGATGCGGAGCATGGCGGTGGCTGAATGGGCTGGCCAACAGGCTGATCCAGCCGGCGGAATCCAGGCGGCAGGAAGCGACAACGGCCCGCAACCGTTGGCACAACGGCGCCGATCATCGAGGCGGTTCTGAGGCCTCGCCTGGGGGGACCGCCTCACTGGGGCTTGCGCCGGCCCTCTCCAGTTTGAGGCCCTCCTGACGTCGGGCCTCCACTGGGATCGGTCCCGTCGCTGCGCCCCAGGCGCACTTCGCCATGGCCAGTTCCGCCCTGTCGCCCTTCTGCCGGCCTGAGGAGGATCCGTTTCTGCTGCTCGAGTCCAGCCTGCGCTGCATCGAGCGCATCCTGCTGTTCTCCGAGGGCCAGCCGTTGCGCCGCACCTGGATTGAGCATCCCTACGGGGAGGAGGAGATCGCCCTCCTGGAGGAGGAGGTGCTGCCAGCGTTGCAGCACTGCCTGCAGCGGGTGAATGAAATCGATGCCGCCCTGCAGGAGGAGCAGGATGCGCGCATCGCGATTGCCCAGCTGCTGGAGATCTAGGTAGCCGGCAGGGCAACCGGAGATCTCTGGTTGCCCTGCTGGCCGCGTTGGCCTTATTGGTCCCAGTTGATTTCTAGATGCTTTCGTTTGGCTTGGCTCATTCGATATTCTTTTGCTTCGGCTAGCAAGGTCAGGCGGAGCTCAGAGTCCAACCCAATCTGCTCTTTCAGTGCTTCGAGTTCATCACGAATCTCCTCTATCGTGACATGAAAAAACTCCTTTCGCTCGTTCTCCAGGTTTAGACGTCTGTGATTGAAGTGTTTGTGCAAGGCATTTTCCAGACTGGGGGCGTCAGAGGTTCTAATCAGTGCATGAACATCGAAGGGGAATGGAACAGAGGCATCTCCCAATTCCTTGACCCGATCCATTGGCTCAAGCCTGCGGGTCATCCCAATCTTGTAGACGTTCGCGCCGAAGCTACCCACATTGCTGATGATGTAGACATGTCCGAGCTTGGTCAACATGGCCTGGCTAATAGCTCGTTTTTTGTCTTCGATCTCGGCAATTCGCTTTTGGAGCTCATAGATCCTGGTATTTAGGTGTTCCTTTTCTGTTTCGCTGGCCACCGCCGCTTCGCCTTGCGCCTTCTCCAATAGGGCTTGATATTGCTTCTCTTCCTTGTCGGCTTGCTGTCTTGCTCTTTCAGCTTCCTTCGCGGCTTTCTCTTCTTCCCTCATTTGCTCTCGAATCCTGGCCTGCTCCTCCTTCTCTTTTTGCTTCGCTTCTTCGTATTCATAGACAAGTTCCAGTTCGGCAATTCGATTCTTGAGGTAGGCGCTGCTGATGCTGCAGTGCCAGGTCTCGGCCAGCTGGTTGATCTGGTCGTAGGAGGACATGATGCGCTTTTTCATCGCTTCAATATTGCGGTAATTGACCCTGGCGATAAAGGAGTCGCACTCGCCGTTAAAGGCTCTGAGCATCAGTCGAAGAATTCTTTTGAGAAGTTGTCTGCCTTGAGCTTCGGATCCGTTGTAGGTCAAGGGACTCGTGGCAAAGGCCGCGCCACTGCGGTCTCCACCCTCTCCGCTGATGCGCAGCAGTTGTTTTTGCTTGTCCTTGATCTTTCTGAGCTCTGTTTCGTATCTGGCTAGATCCTCAAAGCCGTAGACAGGCTCGTAATATCCAACTTCAAGTAAGAATGCTTCATCTGATCTCAGGCTGAGCCCTTCGTTGATCATCATTAACTTGGCTTCAGCCTGCCTTGACTGGGCATGGAGCTTCTCCAGCGCCTGCTCTGTCTCTTGCTTTCTTGTCGATATGCTGTCGAGGATTGCCTTTGCCTCTTGTCTGGCTTTCGAGAGGTCTGAATCGGCGAGCTTCCTTGTCGTTTTTGCATAGGCTTCGGCGTCCGCAATCGGCTTCAGTCTTTCATCGAGCTTTTTCAGCCTGTTGGCGAGGCTTATGCCCCAGGCAAGTAGTGCGACAATTAAAAAAAGAAGAATGAATGCCATCTTGAACGATCAGGGTTATCCCATGCTCTCGCCGCAAGCGTGTTGTAGCCTCACTTTGAAATATGTTGATGCACGCAGAGTCCGAGATGCACATTGGGGTATATGCGCTATTGATGGCAGTGGGAGATCCTGTTGACTGCCGGGCAAAATTAAGAGCGATGCCACGACGGGCCTTTCGTATACCTGAACTTGCCAGATAGGAGGGTAATCAGCTGGCGGCTCAGGTCAAAGCTGATCAGCCCGATGGTGCGTTGAGCCGCTGAGTCTCTGGGGCTTTTGCCCCGGATTCGCCAGGAGCCCGGATCCCGGCTTTTCTGCCGCCCCAAGCCAGGGGAAGGGGCGGGACAGGCAGCTGGAGTGACGCTGCTGTGGCGTGATCGGAACTCGGGATGCTCCTCAGCAGGGCCGGCAGCGACCAGGGCGAACAGAGCGATGCGGGGCCTTCGGTGCCGTCGGGACGGTTCGGCTGGCCGGGTCGGCAAACGCCGTCTGGGCCTGCCCCGGCGCGGGCCGGCCGTCAAGGGCTGACGTGAATCCCTCGCAGGCTCGGGCCCCTTGCCGGCCGTCTCCTTGCCGGTGCGGTTCGGCCCGGTCGTTCGCCTTCCCGGCCATGGCCTCCCTCTCCCCCTCCATGCCCTGCTGCCCCATCCGCATCGTCTCGGTGCATCTGCTCGATGCCGCCGGCCAGCTGCTGCGGGTGCTGTTCCTCGATCGCGAGGGCCACATCGGCGCCCAGCCGCACTACGTGCCCCGCGCCGAGGCCCTGATCCTGGCCTCGAATCAGCAGATCGTGCTCGGGCCTCAGGCCGCCGTGCGGGTGCTCTGAGGCCCTGTGCCCCTGCGGTGCCGGCCTCTCGGGGCCCGCCCGCAGGGGTTTCCGGCATCGGCAGCGAGGCGACATCGAAAACTGAGCCGCTCGATGGCCATCCCGCTGGCCTGGCTTCCGGCTCGATGGTCCTCGGGTGGCACGGCCGGGACCGCAGGCCGCCCCAGGATCCGCGCCGCTGCAAGGGTCGGGCCTGGCTCGCCTCTTGGCGTGTTGGGCGCTGACGCGCCAACGGGAGGAAGCGAGCCCTTGACCTGCGGCGCGGTCGGGGGCGGGGTCCTGCGTCCCCTCAGCCGTGGCCCCTGCCGAGTCCCATCGCGCTGCCCTCAGCTTCCCCAGCGGCAATGCCAAAACCGGGCCGATCGCCGTCTCCAGCACCAGCCGTCTCACCTGCCCCTCCTCCTGCTCCCTGGCGGGCGAGCAGGGCTGCTATGCCGAGGCGGGCTTCCGCACGCGTCTCCACTGGGATCGGCTCAGCGCCGGGCGGCTCGGCACCACAGCGGCCGCCTTCATCCAGCAGGTGGCGGCCCTGCCGGCCGGCGTCATGTTCCGCTACTGCGTCGCGGGCGATCAGTGGCCCGATCCAGCTGATCCGCTGCGCATCGATCAGGCCCTGCTGCTCCAGCTGGCCCGGGCCACGCGGCACCTTCGTGCGGCCTGGTCCTACACCCACTTCCCCGTGGGCCCTGCCAATCAGGCCACGCTGCGGCAGGCGGCTGAGCGGGGCCTGGTGGTCAATGCCTCCAATGAGTCCCGCTCCGTCGCGGCGGGCCTGCAGCGGCAGGGCATCCCGGCGGTCTGCGTCGTGCCGCCCGATGCCCCGGCAGTGTTCCGGCATGAGGGCGTGCGGTTCGTGGCCTGCCCGGCCACAAGGGCCAGCAGCGGTGTGCAGTGCAGCTCCTGCGGCGGCCGCTGGGGGTTACCGCTCTGCGCCCAGGCCACTCGGTCGTTCGTGGTCACCTTCCCGGCCCATGGGGCGCGGGCGGCGGCGGCGGCCAGCCACTGCAGCTGAGGGGCCGGGGGTTGGTGGGGCGCCATCGCCCCCACTCAGCGTTCAGCCCGCAGACAGTGGCTTGTGGTTATCCATCACCCACCGCGTGAAGCTCTCTCGATCCATGGCCCCGCTGGCGACGGACAACACCGCAGCCTCGGCAGCGTCGACCCCTGCGGTCAGCTCCAGACCGTTCAGCACCAGGGTGATCTCCAGGGCGGCGTGTCCAATGCGCTTGTTCCCGTCCACGAAGGGGTGGTTCTGGATGAGGGAGAAGCCAAGTGCGGCCGCTTTGGCGATCAGGCCGGGATAGAGATCAGCACCGGCAAAGCTCTGTCTCGGCAGGGCCAGAGAAGCCTCCAGCAGCCCCAGATCCCGCAGGCCAGGGCTCCCTCCGCTTTGCGCCAGGAGGCGCCGGTGCAGCTCCAGCACCTCAGCCAGCTGCAGCCAGCGCATCACGCCAGGCGCCGATACAGCTCTGCGTTCTTGCCGAGCACCCGCTGAGCGGCGGCATCGAAGTCGTCAGCCGGCTGGGCGATCAGATCCCTCACCGCAGCGGCAGCCAGGTCGGCTTCCGAGACCTGCAGGCGAGCAGCCGCCTCCGCCAGCGCCTGGGCCTGGTGGTCGCTGAGATCAATCGCGAGCGCCATGACGTCGGTTCCCGTCTGTACCAACGATGGCACCCTCCGCCCGTTGGCAGCGTGCCCAGGAGCGCAAGAGAGCACCGTCCAGCCCTTGGCGGCGGCACTCACCAGTTCGCACTGTGGTTGACGACGGCGGTGCAGAAGGTCAGCAACTCCTCAGGGGTCATGTCGTGCTTGGCATCGCTCGTCCGCCAGGCGCAGACCACGAAATCAGGTCCAGGCTCCCCGGAGCGGTGCGCAATCGTCGGCAGCATGGCGTACTGCTTCCGGTGCTCGCCCTTGTCTGATGCGGCCTCCTTGGGGTCGTAGGTGCCGATCAGCTCCCAGGCCAGCGATTCACCGGTCCAGTGGTCACGCCCCTCTGAGGCGAGGACCGCCTGATGGATCGCCAGGCGGTACTGCTGCACATTGCCGTTGCCGCCGCGTTTCTGGTCCCGCTTGCAGAGCGTCACGGCCTTGCGTTGCACCCAGCCGGGATAGGTATGCCTGGAGGAGACGGGAATCCAGTCGGGGGCTGGGGTGTCCATCAATGAGCTGGCTGCCTGCTGATCAGCCTGCTGCAGGGACCGTCGGGTGTTCAGCCCCCTGGGCCATCACACCCCCCGCGGCCAGAGCAGCCCCGAGGTGGGCCTGGCCAGACCACCGCTGCCATCGCCGCCCTCTCCGCCGCCGCCGGTGCTGTTGAGCAGCGGGCCCTGCTGGGGGTGCTGACGGGCGCCCATCGCGCTCATCGGCGGGAAGTGGCGGATGAAATCCGCCGTGCCGGTGATCAGCTGAATCCCCTGCGGAGCCCGGCCGGTGATGAAGTGGAGCTCATTGCATTCGCGCCACTGGCTGAGGGCAAAGGGCGACATCCAGGGACTGGCCTGGCTGTGGCTGGTGCCTGTGGGCAGCCACAGCCAGACGTCATGGCCGCTGGAGCGCTGGCCCAGCTGCAGCATCACCCCATCAGGGCGGGTCACCTTGCCGAAGTGGGTGCTGGCGCCGCGGATCGAGGTGGCTCCGATGAACAGCGGCGCCGGCAGCTGGATCAACGGCGGTGGGCTATCGAGCAGGCCCTGGGGCTCGAGCATGAAGTCGTAGTGCCCCAGGGCGATGCCGCTGCGCAGCTGGTGACCGTTGGCGTGGATGCTGGCCGCGATCGCTGAGGCAAGGCCGGAGAAGCGGCTGCCCGAATACCCGTGCAGGATCGTCTGGCCATAGAACTGGCGCACGGTCCTGGGGAACACGGCGATCGAGCACCAGCCGTTGGTGCCGGGGCTCTTGTAGAGGGCATGACAGCAGTCGCGGTGCAGCTCGTCGTTCCCCCCGAAGGTCTTGAGCGCCCAGCAGAAGAATTCCTGGCCGGGGGTGGTGTCCTGGGCGATCAACAGGATGGCGCCGATAGCGGTAGCGCCGCTGAGGGTGCTGTCGAGATAGGCCAGCCCGGTGTAGGTCACCACGGAGTTGCTGTAGGAGCCGTAGCCGCCGTTGCTGGTGTTGTTGGTGAAGGTGCTGGCCAGCGCATTTCCAAAGACAGCGCTGCTGCTGCTCTGGGTGTCGCCCTGGGCGGTAATGCTCTCGGTGAGGAACCAGAGGTGCGCCGGCTCGATGGGATGGCCGAGCTGCCAGGTGTAACCCCAGCGGCTTGCGGTCGCATCGGCATGGGAGCGCACCACGCTCAGCGGTGTGGTGGCGTTACCCGGCAGGGCGTTGACGATGGCTGCAAAGGAGCGGAAGGCGGCATCGAGGCGCATGCCGATTCCAGCCGGGTCTTTGCTGGTCCACTTCCAGCTGCCAGCCGGGAAGGACTGGCAGAACACCTGATAGGTCACGGCGCTGTGCCTCCCTGTGTGGCAGGTGCGTCCTTGGTGCGCAGCAGCAGGCCGTGGGCACCGATCGCCAGCCACTCGTTGCCATCAGCGGGCTTGAAGTAGCTCATCGCCGCACTGCTGAGATTCAGCGCCGCGAAGTCGGGGGGAAGGATCAAGGGCTCCCAGAACTGTGCGGGTTCGTTGGCGCTCTCGTGGTAGCTCCAGTCGGTGGTGGCAATGACGAGCTCTGCCGGACGGCGGATGCAGAGCGCGGTGCCGAGCGGCTCACGCAGCAGGGTTCTGGAGCCAGCGGGCTGGCCGGAGTGGCGGTTCCAGCTCACCGCTCGCAGGGCATCTGTTGTGGACGTGGGCGGTGATGCCGCCAGGATCCAGTGACCGGACACCTGATCGCGGGCGATCAGCAGCGGCACCGCCTGCCGGTTCGTGAAACGCGACTGGGTGTAGGCGAACACGAAATACTCCTGGCCGGCGGTGAGTGACCAGCCGACCTGGGCATTGAGGGGCAGGGGCGTGGTGCTCCAGCTGCCGCTGCTGCTGCCCACATCGGCGGCGGGGAGGACCCAGCTGCTGCTGGTTTCAGCGCCCAGGTAGGGCTCACGGTTGCCGATGCCGGGGAGGATCGACACCACCGTGCCGGTGAGCGCGTAGTCCAGCAGCAGCACGGCGGGGGCACCGCCGGGGGTGAGCTGGGCGAGGGTCGCCTCCAGGCGCCAGCCGCAGGGATCGGTTGCGGTGGCAGCGGGATTCGGAGCGTTGAGCACCCGCAACTGGTGCTGGCTCACCTGGGCATTGGCGGCGGTGATCCAGTTCTGCAGGTAGCCGTTCACCTCGGTGGCGACTGAGGGCCAGGTGACGGCGGTGCCCTGGCGGCTGATGTCGATCAGGGTGCGACTGCTCATGGGACGGGGCTCATGGCGCCAGCACGACGGCGGTGACGGTCAGGGCGATGGCGGCCTGGGCCGTGCCGGTGTTGCGCACCAAGGCCCGCAGCATCAGCGAACTGTTGGGAGCCGCGACTCCCTCGCTTGAGAAGTAGGTGCCCCCCGGCGGGGCAGTCACGGTGAGAGAGGCAGTGGTGGTGACCAGATCGAGCAGCACTCCGCTGCCGGGGGCCGGGTCCTGGGTGATGGGGCGGCTGCCATCGGCCTCCCGCGCCGCCGCCGAGCTGTAGAAGCTCACCCACCCCGGCGCATCGGTGCTGACCGCCAGGAAATGGCCGAGCCGTCCCAGGCCCTGCAGATCGAGCAGGGCGCTGGCCCCTGGGAGCAGAGGCGTGGGGACGGCGCTCACGCTCAGCCGCTGACCGGGAACCTGGGTGCGCGGCAACCAGCTGGCCATCGGGATTCACTCCGCTGCACTACGACCGCACCTCGACGCGTCGGATCGCACGCACCGCGGTGGCCGACGACAACGTCTTGCTGTCGGCGAACTGGGTTCCCATGAAGGTCGTTCGCTGGAACGCCGTGCCTGATGCGGCCTGGGTGGATGTCCAGTGGAAGAAGGGATCGTCCCCGAAAGCCTCATCGAAGTGCTTGAGCGTTTCGGCACCGCCGGCCCGGAAGGCGAGCACGGAGGTGAGGGCCGGGTTGCCGTCGGTGTAGTTGCCGGCCTGCGGCACCGCATAGGGGTTGGCGCCGTAGGCCGTGCCCGCATAGGTGCCGTTCGCGGTCGCCTCCGGCTTGAAGGCCCGCCAGAGGATGTCCCATTCCTGGGTAGCAGGGAGATACCAGTCGTCGTAGCCGCCGATGATCAGGCCGCAGCAGAACTGCGCCGCCGGATGGCTGGCGTTGTTCATCGCCTCGCTGTTCGCCCACCCGTCGTAGACGCTCGTCGTGCCGGTGGAGGAGGTGTTGGCGGTCTTCCAGGCCAGGTTGAGCGCCATGCCGCTGGCACGCGGCGAGACGATCAGTGCATGGGTGGGCACGCCGTTGGCGGTGTGGCTGATCAGGCCGGCATAGAAGCCGCCCTGGAAGGAGGAGCCGATAGCGGGAAGCCCGACGGCAGTGAGGTGGTGCTGCTGTCGGCGTTAGCGGCAGCGCGGCGCTTGGGGATGAACAACCAGCTGCCCACGGGGAGCGGGTCGGAGGGACGCCCGGTGAGGCTGGGGTTGAGCCCCCGCAGGGTGGAGACGGTGGTGAGGTGGCGCTCCGCCAGCAGGTTGAGGCTCTCGCCGCTGGCGACGACCACGACGCGGTTGGGCTTGAGAGCGGCCTGGATGCGTTCGCCCAGCAGGGGTTGGGTCAACGAGCCGATGCCGCCGGAGCCATAGAGGCCGCCGAACTCAGTGACCGAGAATGCAGCGAACTGCCCGCGACTGGGAATGGGCAACCGGCCGGGCGTGCGCAGCTCTGAGAGCGGCCCGAGCCACACCGCCCCGAAACAGGGCGCCAGCAGGGCAGGCGTGGTGGCGGAGACAGGGCGGATCCCGCTGGTACTCCAGCTGATCGGCGCCGCCAACCAGTCCCAGTGCCCTGAGGGCGTCAGCGGCAGCACCGCCCCGCGGGTGAGGTAGCCCTCGTAGGTGAAGTCGCCGGTATCGACGCCGGGTGAGTTCTCTTTGCTGGAGATCCCGCGTAAGCGCTTGATGAACCCCTCGAACAGGAAGCGCCCGGTGCGCTCCGAATCCAGCACGCCGGGGATGGCATTGGAGAACAGCAGGATGCGGGCGTTGGCGTAGGGCTGCAGCGCCGAGGGGGGCAAAGCCCCCGCCCCTGGTGTGCTGGTCACGGCTCAGCCTCGCTCCAGCGCCGCGTTGAACCCAGTCCCCTGGCCGCTGAGCTGCGGATCACGGCTCCAGCCCGCCAGGGAGGGAAGCATCAGCAGCAGCGCCTGGGCATGGCTGCCCCGCTGGCGCCGCAGGGCTGCCTCGATGGAGAGACCCTCGCCGTAGCGGGTGATCGTCTCCTCCCGAAGCAGCTCGGTGTCGTACGCGATCACGTCGGCTTTCCTGACCGGCAGGGTGCCGTCCTCAGGCAGGGCATCGGCGGGGACCGCCTTGCGACGCGTCTCGATCGGTGCCTGCAGTTGCTCGGGGCCAAGCCCCGCCAGCTCGGTGTCGATGGCGGCGATGGCATCGAGCTCCCGCCGGGCGGTGGGGATGGCATCGGGGTAGAGCTGCTCGAGATCCGCCATGGCGTCGTTGATGGCGCGGATCGCCGGCAGCCGGGCCGGGATCGAGAGCGCAACGCGGATGGCTTCCAGATCCGTGGCCCGCCAGACGTTGGGTGCGGCGATGGGGGTCTGGCTCATGCGGCAGCGGCAGCTGCCTCCTGTTGCCGCCGCAGGCCACGGTCCTGGAATCGCTGCCAGACTCCCATCAGGAGGCCGGGCCATGAACGAGATCCTGTTTGTTGTGGAGGAGGCCGACGACGGCTCCTATCGGGCCAGTGCTGTGGGAGCAGCGATCCACACCGAGGCAGACAGCCTGGAGGAGCTGCACCGCGAGATCCGCGATGCCGTGCACTGCCACTTCGAGGAAGGGGAAGCACCGCCTCTGATCCGGCTGCATCACGTCCGCCAGGAACTGCTGGCCCTGTGAAGATCCCCGCGACCTCAACGGTGCGGACCTGGCGAAGCGACTGGCGGCCTACGGCTATGTCGTCACCCGGCAGAGCGGCAGCCACATGCGCCTCAGCCGTCAAACAGCCGATGGGCAACAGCACCTCACCATCCCGGCCCACAAGCCAATGCGGGTGGGCACTCTGAGGCATATCCTCAAGGACGTGGCCAGCCAGAGCGGAGTGAGCCTGGAGGAGGTTGTTCAGGCCATCGGTGGCTGAGCAGCTGCCGGTTCCTGAGCGACTTGAGCCTGGCTCCCCTCCCCCGCCTTCCTGACCGGACTGTCATCCAGCGTCGGGCTGCTGATCGCATTGGCTGTGGCCAGGGCCAGCTGGTGCCGCAGCTCTTCCCGGCTGATCACGCCCTTGTCGAACAGCTCGATCCATTCCTTCACCTGGGGTTGGGGCTGGATCGGTGGGGTGAGTGGGCTCACCGTCACCTGCAGGCCGGCTCCGGGGGTGAGGGTTTCGCCGGTCAGCGCGCACCAGTGCTGCAGGAGTGTGGAGAAGAGGGACGCCTTCTGGATCGCCATCGCCTGCAGCAGCGCATAGCTCTGGGAGGCGGTGAGGCTGATCTCCATCTCGGTGCGTGCCGCACCACGGTTCTGCGAGGGGATCAGGGCATCGCGCCGCATGGTGTCGTCAAGGATCTGCAGCCAGGCCCGGTGCTCGGCCAGGGACCGGGCACGGATCTCCACGAACTCAAAGGATGCGTCCGAGGGAAGGTCCATGCAGGAGTTGGGGCCCAGCACCACCGGACCGGCCTGGCTGTTGCCCATGGCATCGACCATTCCCTTGCGCACCCCCACCGGCAAGGCGGTGCGCGAGAGGAGCTCCTCGTACTCTGAGGTGGGTGCCTTTTACTGGACAGTTCCGGCCCCTGACATCGTTAACTCCGGGCGGGAGGAACAGGGTTCGGTCTCAGTGTAGACCTCATGGGGAGTTCTGCCTCCCAGTGAGCTGTGAGGCCTTACATGGCAGTACCTCCAGAGGAATCGGGCCAGGCTGATCTCAGCCTCCCAACCATCGCGGTAGGCATGCAGGTCCACCTCCTCGTACTTGACTGTGCGCCACAGCCGTTCCACCAGGATATTGTCGTAGCAGCGTTTCCTCCCAGACCAACTGATCTTGATCTCCTCCCCCTGCAGCCTGGCCACGAAGTCAACAGAGGTGAACCGACAACCCTGATCGGAGTGGAAGAACTCTGGTCTACGGCCATCTTCCAATGCCATCTCCAGGGCAACCAGACAGAATTCCGTGTCAAGGCTGTTTGAGAGCTTCCAGCTGAGGACGTTTCTGGAGAACAGATCCACGATCGCCACCAGGTAGAGGAATCCCTTCTGCAGCGGGATGTAGGTGATATCAGTGGCCCAGACCTGATCCACAGTCGTGACCAGCTGGAGATCAACCAGGCAGGGGAATCGCTCTGATGGGTCTCCTGGTTCTGTCGTGCGTGGTTTCAGGTAGATCGCCCGTAAACCATGCGCCACATGAGGTTTCGCACCCGATCGCGGCTGATAGGGATCCCTTCTCGAGCCAGGTAGTCCACCATCCGGCGGCTGCCGCTGCAGGGATCCTCCAGGTACAGATCATCAATCCTGGCCATGATCTGCAGGGTCGATTCACGCACCGGCGTGGGCTGGTAATAGAGCGTGGATCTGGGCAGGCCCAGGAGCCCACATTGGCGGCTGACGCTGAGCTCGGGGTGGTTGTGATCGACCAGCTTGCGCAGTTCACGGGCATCAGAGCAGCTGAGACTTTTTTTTGAGCCACTCCAGCTCCATCTGCAGCCGCCCAATCTGCTTGAACAGCTCTGCCTCCTTGGCCTGTCCCTCGTCCTTGTCCTTGGTTTTCTTGCCCCTGGTGAACAGCTCGCTGGCACCGTCCAGCAGCTGCCGTTTCCACTGGCTCACCTGGATCGGGTGGATGGCGTGGTCAGCGGCGATCTCCTGGATCGTCTTGCGGCCACTGATCGCCTCCATGGCGACCTTGGCCTTGAACTCGGGGCTGTGGGTGCGGCGCATGCTCATCGGTGGGAGCCCCCTTTCAGGGGTGGTGCTCCGCCTCAGAGGTTAACGATGGGGGCTGTCCAGAAAAACCAGTCCACCTCAGGGTGTGCTCGGTGATCACCAGCCTCAACAGATCAGCGCAGAGGCCTCGCGCCAGAAGGGAGCTCACCAGCACATTGGTATCAAAGAAGACGCGCACGCGGCTCAGGATTCAGGGCCTGCTCAGGAGATAGACGCAAAGCCGTCCTCATCCGTGAGCCAACCGGCGGCCTCCCCGAAGGGCAGCGCCTGGCGCCGCAGGCGCTCAAACCGCATGAGCTGGAGCTGGCGCCTGAGCGCGTTACGCACGATTTCGCCCCGGGAGCGACCGGTTTCGGCGCAAGCGGCTTCAAGCCCTTGCTCCAGCGCCTCATCAAGGCGGATGGTGAGCGAACGGTTGTTCATGCAAGAGATTGCAGTGCATCTGCCGGTCCCGCCGCTCCCTCAAAGCGGCACCGCCTCGGCTTCCACTTTCGCCTGCAGTTCCGGTCTGAGATTGCGGCGGCGGATCAGATCAACGTTGTGGTTCAGCAGCTCTTCGAGCGCGAGTTTCAGATCGGCGCGATCAAACAGGCTGGCCTGCTCCGGAAGGTCCACCAGGAGATCGATATCGCTGTCGGGCCTGGCCTGGTCGCGGGCAACAGAGCCGAATACGGCCAGGTTGCTGGCGCCATAGCGCTCGATCAGCTGGTGGAGCTGTGGGGCGAGCGCCTGGAGTTCAGCAAGTCGCACCAGCCATCCTCTGAACACGTCTTCACGCAGCCGCAACCACTCGCCCCATTCTGAAGCCCCTCCCCTTGCTCAAAGCGAAGCGGGCGCTCCGGACCGCCGATGACCAGGGCCTCCACCGCTAGCGTTGAAAGCATTGCTAGCAGGAGGGATGGATGCCCACGCTCACGATTCGCAACCTCGATGACGCCACCAAGCAGGGCCTGCGCCTCCAGGCAGCCCGCCATGGGCGCTCCATGGAAGAAGAGGCGCGCACCATCCTGCGCCAGGCGGTGGGTGAGTCGCCAGCGCAGCCTCCGCTTGATGGGGTGGGCACCCGCATCCACGCCCATTTCGCCCGACTCGGCGGAGTGGAGCTGGACCTGCCTGAGCGTGCCGATCAACCGCAGCCACCGGACTTTGGCGAGACGGCTCGGTGATCGTGCTCGACACCAACGTGCTTTCGGAGCTGATGAGATCGCAACCTGATCCACGCGTGCTCGCCTGGGCCAATGGCCTCGACCCGCAGGCCATTGCGATCACGGCAATGAATGAGGCCGAGATCCTGCAAGGCATCGCGCGCCTGCCCGCTGGTCGCCGCCAGCAGGGCCTTCAGCAGAGCTGGCAGGAGCTGATGGTCAGCCTGTTCGGAGGGCAGGCACTGCCATTCACCAGCGAAGCGACCCATTGGTATGGCGCGCTGGTGAGTCGGCGAGAACGCCTGGTAAGGCCAATCAGCACGGCGGATGCCGTGATCGCTGCCACCGCGCTGGCCCATGGGGCCCAGCTGGCCACCCGCAACACCTCCGACTTTGAGGCCATCGGCCTGGAGCTGATCAATCCCTTGGCCTGAGGTCTCCCCGTCACCCCCTGACCCATGGCCCTCCCCGGCATCCACAACGCCAACGACTTCTATTCGGCGCACTACCTCGAAAGTGTGCTGACGGGGGATATCAAGAAAGTGCGCAAGCGCTGGGCGGAGCAGGCCAGGGCGCAGCTGGACGCGGATCCAACCGCCGAGGTGAGCACCCCGGAGGCGCGCTTCCGGGCGCTGCGCAAACCCTGGCAGAAGCTCAGGGAGGCGGAGTTCGGGATCACGGGGGAGCCAGCCGAGCGGCTGCGCCTGCAACGGGAGCTGTTCTTCCAGCCGCTCTGCGAAGCCCTGGGCTACCCCTTTGCCCCGAAGCCCGAGCCGGTGCTGATCGGCGGCGAGGCCTATCAGATCCCGCTGCTGGCGGAGGTGCAGAACGCCAAGGGCGAACCCTGGCTGTGGGTGGTGGAGTGCTTCAACCCCAGCGATGAAAAGGTCAATCCGCTGGCGCTCACGATCGAGACCTATTGGGAGCTCAACAAAGCGAGCCAGATCGATGATCCATCCCTGGGTCAGGTGTTGGTGGATGCCGACGGCCAGGGCCTGGAGACCTGGGAACAGCTGATCAGCGAGCGGATCTTCGCGCAGGAACTCCCGCCGCCCTGGGTGCTGGCGGTGAGCCGCGACCAGCTGCTGCTGATCGACCGCCAGAAGTGGGCGGCCTCACGGCTGCTGCGCTTTGAGCTCAACGAATTGCTCGGCGAGAACAATCCCGATGCCGTGCTGGCGGCGGCAACGTTGCTGCACCTCACCCAGGCCCAGATATTTCACATTAGGCTTAAAGCCTCTCTTCTTTCATGGCTGTCAGGCCGTATCCCTTGAACGCTCAAGATCAGCGGCGAGGAGCAGCCCAACGCATTCACCTGGCACCTTTGGCCTCGGCCGCTGTATCTTGATGTTAGATTTCTTGCGCATCAACAGGTTCTTCATCGTCAACTGAAGTGGCTACTGCGCGGGCAGTGTAGGAAAACTTGTATAAGCCAGGAGGGAGGAAAACTCCATAGTCATCTGACTTAAGATGTACATTAAAATCATGCCTAGTCCCCGTACCTGCGCTCATTCTGTATCCTGGCATTGGATCCGGCGATTCAATTAGCCGAATGTTTAAGGCGGGTGAAGAGTTGAGAATGGGTTCAAAATGGCCTGTAGCTGTAAACTTATATGCTGGTCGAAGAATCTCAACAGTCAGAGTGCCATCACTTACAGCCAGACCGCATCTATGAATCTCTTGAGAAACGACTCTGACTATTGGGCTGGTATCAGGCCGGCGGGCCTCATCCACTGCACGTATTTCATCGACTGCTGCGTCATTGACAGCTCGTCCCATGCGTTGACTTACAATTTCCACGAATCTGGTGGTTTGGTAAATCAGAACCTTCTGCCCTGAATACTCATATGCTTCTCTTTGAAGCTCTTGCCTCGGTCCAATTGTCTTGCCTGAATGCTTTTCCCACCAATCTTCCTTGCGCTCTGATGTTACTAGAATCATCGACTTTGCTTCTTTTTTGGCGTTGTTGAGGACTTGTCGCCACAAGAAGAAGTCTCCCAATGACCTGGTCCCATTCTTCTCTTTATCCAAATACCCAGGTGGCACTTGATCACGCTTTCTCTCCTCTCCTTCTTTGATTGCCTTTGCTAAATCATCCTCGGCGAAAGGCTCGCCAACACGGCCCTCGAAGAGGGAGAGAAGGCGTGCGAGAACGGGGTCGGTTTCTAGGAAGGGAGGATGCCTGGATTCGATTTCTTCAATCTTGGACCTTGCTTCATGTATAGCCTTGCCTACGTCTTCGCCAAGAGTGTCGCAGATCATGCTGTCGATTGTTCGGCATGCCTTAAGGTCATCAAGAATCTTGCTGAGCTCTGTTGAGAGCCTTTCTAGTTGCTTTTTTGCAGAGCCGTATTCTGTTGAAGCTGATAAAATAACTTTTGCTCGATTTCGAATAAACTCATCAGCTGCCTGTCTTGATATCCATATCCGGCCGCGGAATGATTCCAGGCAAGTGAGAAGTTCTTCCCTTGTTCCTTCATGATATCGGTAAAGATCTAGTAATACGTTGGCATCGACTGTGAGAATTCCATTGTCCCAGGGGTCTCTGGCCTGCTCCTCAGACTGCCAAAAGTACCACTGGTAGATCTGCCTCATCTATGTGCTGGTGGCATGCCTTGAACCCACCCTACTCCCAAAAGAGCAAATCTAACGCTGGCCATCACCTGGCCGCAAGGAGCGCTCGGCTGAGTACAGAGCCTTGCGGTGGCGGCTCAGGTGAATGGCGGTGTTATCCATTGTCTTCTGGCATGGGCTGAGTCGGCGTTGCTGGTATCGCCTCAAAAGCCTCCTGCTCGCCAAGACTTATTTTGTCAAGATCATTAATTGTTCTTCCATTCGTGTCGGCCCATGCCGACCGACCATTAACAGAGCCGCCGTAAACTACAGCTGCGGCAAGCGAAGGTGAGTTAAACGCGTGATCGGCAGCGAACAACAACCTCCCGCCTTGCTCTATGAGAATACCATCCTCTCGTATCTTTTGCCTGAGAACACGAACATTTTCAGGGCAACTAGGTACTTCATTAATGCGGCTTACTGAGTCTTTCTTGACCACGAAGCGCTTGCGGGCTTCATATCTTGCGATTGCAGAAAGATCAGCGCCCGGTCCGGCATACTGGAATTGGTACTGAGCGAATCTAAAAGTAGTGTCAACTGGTGTTTCCGCGGCAATCTCATCAGGAGATTGATCGACAATTTCAAAGGCCGATAAGCCTGCCATGCCAGTGAGCATCAATACATTTTCTAGAAAGCGTGTAAGGTCCAGAAGGTCTGCTCGACCAAGGCGGGGAATTGGGGGAAACTGGACGTTATCAAGCCTTGCTTGCCCGGCTTGCTTTGCTCGATCCAGAAGGGCTGCCTCCAAATACTGAATATGCGTAAGCGTCAGGGAATTATCTGAGGTAGTAAAGCAAAGGCAGGAGTCCCACCAATCACGCTCTTTGACATGATTATCAATGCGTGAGCGCAGTTGGTCTGCTCTCCCGATATAAGTTCTAGTTGAACCGTCTCCACTGGGATCGGGTCCTGTGAGTATATATACTCCTGTTCTTTCGAATTCGGGCTCGCTCCTTAGCTCGAGATAGCGTTCACGTGGCGACAAAATCGCAATACCGGTCCAATTTGCAATCTCAAGAAACCGAACGCCCTCAACCTCGCCGTCTTGCAGGAGAATCCTGACAGAGAAGCCTGGTTTATTTGTTGACATAAAAGACAAGCCTTTGGGCGCGAGGTCCTAAATTTGCAAACCATAGCATATTGAGGAATATGGATAACGATTATGGATAGATCGTGCGCAGCCACGATCTTATCCGAAGTTGAACAAGCCTGCAACTCAGTAGCCCTTGGCCTACTGCAGAACAATCAGGCCATTCGTTGGAATTACTTTGGCTTCTGCCCTAGGTGAAATGGCCTACCCAGGACGCCACAGGCTCTCCGAGCCATCTACCTCCGCAGTTTAGGCGCGCAGGCGGGCCAGCAGGTCGGTTCTGGTTAAGAACGGACCATCATCGGTTGCGATTGCTACTCGCTACGATCTATTCCCTGCCCCTGTTGATGGTTTCAAGCTGGCGCCGGTGGGTTGATCTCTCGCACCCGCACCGCAATGATCGCCATCACACCACCGCAGTGCGGGCAGAGGATTGGTGGCCTGGGCTGTGGTCCCCATGGTTCCGGCAGCACGACGCGCAGCAGCAGTTGCACCACCTGCAGCAGCTTCTGGCTGTTGCCATGGAGCAGGCCGTAGTCGCGGGCGCGGCGGAAGCGCTTGGGCAGCACATGGCGCAACAGCATCCAAAGGAACTCCGCGCCGGGTAGGCTCTGGATCAGCACCGCACCGCTGTTGTCGCGGATGCGAAAGGTGATCAGTCCATCGCGATCGCTGAGGATGTCCTTCTCGGGCAGCACACCGCGGTAGAGGTAGCGCCCCAGATACACCAGCGCCTTGTTGCCACTGCCGACTGATTGGCAGTGCACCACCCAATCCCTTGGGATCGTTGCCTGCACCTGCAATCCCGCTCTGCGCATGCCGTCCAGCCATTTGGCGCGGAACACCTTGGCCAGGTTGGCTTCCGGGAACAGATAGCCCCTCTTTTTCCACTGCCAGGTTCGCCTCTGGCCTCCTTTTTGCCCTGCCGCTGCTGTCTGGCGGTGGATGGCACCAGCAGGGACGATCAGGTGCACGTGGGGATGGAAGTCCAGGCGGCGGCTGTGGGTATGCAGCACAGCATGGGCACCGGTAATCCCCTTGAGTTTTGGATCTCTGCGGGCAAAGGAGTCCACCGTCTGCCAGGCGGTTTTGAGCAGCAGGTCGTAGCAGCTGCGCTGCTGGCTCCAGAACAGGGCCCGCAACTGGGCCGGCACCGTGAAGGTGATCAGGAAATACTCCACTGGCAGCAGCTTGGCCAGCTGCCGCTCGATCCAGCGCTGGCTGTCGTAGTGCTGGCAGTGGGGGCAGCTGCGGTGGCCGCAGGAGTGGGGAACCTTGAGGCTGTGGTTGCAGTCGCTGCAGCTGAGCACCATCAGGTCACCGCCCTGGCGGCGGCAGCGGCGCATGGCCTGCAGGGCCTGGCGATGGCTTGGCAGCAACTGGTGGCCATGCAGGCGCTCCAGTTCGACCTGGTGCCGTTCGACTACCTCAGAGAGGAGCACCATCACACACCCTCCTCCCAGCTGAGCTGAAAGCCATCGAGCAGCATCTCGATGCGCTCACGGCTGTTGTGGCGCACCACCTGAGTGATGTGGGCGTAGCGGGCGGTGGTGTTGCTATGGCTGTGGCCGAGCAGCGACTGAATCAGCCTCAGGTCCATCCCCTGCTCCAGCAGGTGGGTGGCATAGGCGTGGCGCAGGCTGTGGACCGTGAGTTTCTTCTGGATGCCACAGTCCAGCCGTGCTGCCCTCAGGGCTGCCTGTACGCCGCTGGCATCCATCGGTGCACTGGCGATGCGCACGATGAATTGGTGGCCCGCCGGAGAGGGAAACAGAAGCCGGGGATGGCGATGGCTGCTCCAGAAACGGCGCATTGCCTGCAGGGTCATTGCCGGCAGGGGGACGTAGCGATCCTTGCCGCCCTTGCCATCGCGGATGTGCACCCGCCGCTGACTGCCATCGATGTCGGCCACCTCCAGAGCAAGGCCCTCGCTGATGCGCAGACCGAGGCTATAGACCACTAGCAGAAAGATCCGGTAGCGCAACTTACGCACCGTATTGATAAGTAGCTGCACTTCTTCCCTGGTTGGGATATCAGGCAGAGTGCGCACGCGCGGCGGGCGGATGATCTTGATCCATTCCATCTCCCGCTCTAGCACGTAACGGTGAAAGAACTGCAGGCTGGAGAGGTCGACCTTGATTGTGCTCCATGAGTACTGCTCCAACAGAGTGGCAAAGTACTCTTTCAACTCCTCGGGCTTAAGATCGTCAGGGCAACGGCGAAAGTGTCCTGCGATCCGATAGAGCGTGCGTCTATAACTGTCGATCGTCTTATCGCGTAAACCATGCAGATGCATGGCTTGAGTCATTATCTCTAAAAGCTTGTCAAACCTGGCTTGATTAGCCGCGTCCATGGGCCATGCCTCCGGAAGGGAAGATGAAGGAACATTGCGCATCTGTGCATGCGCATTTCTCAGAGTCTTCCTCTGCTGCCTGATCACCACAAGCGCTCAGCCAAAGGCAGGCATGCAGCCTCCATTGACCAGTGCCTCAGACATGCGACACCTGACTTCGGAGGAAATTGGGCTATAGTTGGCTGTTGCAATCTGCCGCGGAGCGGCTTAGTTCAACGCCCCGGTTCAGCGGCGGCGCCCGAGCGCCGTCCGCTGCAACCGGTTGTTAGCTGGCAACATTGCTAAGCTACTTGATCAACTCGAACTCACCAGGGCGCCACGTCTTGTCGAACCACGGTTCGGTCGGACCGTAGAGTCGCAGGAGCGTGAACCAGCTCTTACCCGGCATAGTCTGAACCCAATTGCTTTCCTTACCTTCGGGCGCGGTCGGGCCGAAGTACACGTCTACCGACCCATCTGGATTCGCCTTCACCGTGCCGGACTCACTGGAGAGCGCCGTGTCGCGCTGATCGGTCTGCAGCACTGAGCGGGTCTGTGTGTCGTACGGGATGAGCGACCAGAATTGCTTGACCGGAATGTTCGGCGGCAGGCGGAGCCGGTAGGTCTTCCCGCCGTCTAAGTAGTTCTTGTCTTTGTCTACTGAGTTGAAGGCGTACTGCGAACCGCTGCCCACCATCTTCACTGCCATTGCCGGGGAGATGCCGGTGGCGAGATAGAAGAAGGCAGTGCGGGCATCAAGTAGCACGGCGTTGTTCTGCAGGAACTCATGGCTGCCGCCGACGAACCCCGCATACCACCCCGACTCACCAGGGTAGAAGTAAGTCGCAGGGTCACGCGGACGGAAAGAGACGGCGCGAGCCGTGGCGTTGCCGATGGCCGCGGCGTCGGTAAGAATCTTCTTCATGCGGGCGTCGGGTGCGAAAGGCTTGCCCTTCACGATGCCGATGGCCGCAAGCTGGCCGAGAATCTCCGGATCAGTGGCATCAGCGGGCTCTTCCTGGATGACGCGGTTCATCTCTTCATAGAAGTGGTAATCGGTCCTGTGGATGGTGTTGAAGTACAGGCCCGAGCCATTGATAAACTTCATCTTGGGCGCGCTTGCTTGCTTACCGAGCGGGTACACCTTCCACTGCTCCTTGAAGGCCTTCACAGCGGGGCCGGTGTCCCCTTTGACGCTGAAACCGCGGGCCCCAAGCCACACGTTGTAGGTGCGGGAGCGGGCGATGTGGTAACCATCGGGCACCTCGCCGGTATAGCCCGGGGGGAGGAATAGGTACTTGCCCCCCTTGCCTTGGTCCGGTCCGGCAAGGCCAAGGTCGACGATGAAGCGCATCCAGGCATCATCCGCCAGCCCCAGTACGCCGGGAGGAATCTCCACCACCAGCGGACCGTCCTTGAGGTTCATTTGCGCCCACAGCGTGGCAGTCTGGGTGTTGGGGGTGAGGAGGAGCGTCTTGGCGTCGACGCGGTCCTCATGGATGACGGCCGCGTAGTTGTCGCATCCGACGCTCTTGAGGCCGTCGATGTTCGCGAGCGTCGAGGCGGCGGCCAGCCCGTTGAGGAACACATCCACGCCGCGGATCAGGTCGAGGTTGTCGTACAACTTCTGCACGGTTGCTGCGTCCGGCAGACCGTCGGTGAACCTCAGTGTGCCCAGCGAGGTTTCGACGGTATCAGGAGTGGTGATCCCCGCCGGAATCTCTGTCGCCATCTTCGGCCGGGACTGTGCCTGCGCGGTTGTGGAACTCACTGCACAAGCGAGCGCAACGATTGAGAGTAGATGTGTTTTCATATCAGCCTGCAGTCCTGTTTGGGTTTTGGGAGGGTCTTCTGTTCTTTCAGCTAACGCCCATCATCACCCCGCCCGAAGCAACTACTGCCGAATGCAAGACCCTTGGGCCGGGTCGGGTGCATGATGATGTTGGACGGCGATACTTCTCATAAAGGTTAAGCTAATTGCATTTGACCTAATCCGGCGTTAGTGTTATGTGCTACAGCTGGCATCTCATCCCACGTTCGGCCATCTAACAAGCGGCCTGTCTTCTTCTTATTTGTTCCTCCCCACTGCTTGAAAAAGAATGGAACAGAAGCAATTAGGCATTGATTTCTAATATCAGCTACCCACTTTGGGTCCATGGGCCTCGACTGAGGGCCAGACTCCCCACCCACGATGACCCAGTCAATCCCGAGAAGATTTAGATTGGGTAAGGGTCCAAGCAAGGGCTCAATCGAAAGGAACTTAATGCAAGCCCCAGTATTTCGTAAATAGTCAATGCGTCTAATAACGTCCTTATTCTCAATACTTACCCCCATCCATATGTTCGGTGCCCACTGCAAAGACGAGGAAAGGCTTGAAAGCCGTGTGGCACGCTTAGTCAGAACCTGAAACCGGTGCCAATGAGCTTCTCTCATAACGTCAAACACCCTTTGAATAAACTCCAATGGAACGTCCTTATGAAAAAGATCACTCATTGAGTTTACAAATATCGTTTGCGGTTTCTTCCATGAGAGAGGCAAACTAACCATATGTTCATGAAGGGTAAGGCTAAACCCATTACGATAGTTAGGCTGCCCCATAGCTTTGAGTCTGCCTGCCATTCGCTCGGCATAACAGAATCTGCAGCCAGCGCTGATCTTGTCGCAACCGGTTACAGGATTCCAAGTCGATTCAGTCCATTCAATACTGCTTGCAAGTCCCATGATCACCTCCGTGGGAAAATGGCAATGACATCATCAGCAAAGCCCCTGTTTGACATTCGGCCAGTTGTCGAGATGACTCCATCTTTTTCCATCTCAGAAAGCACCGCTTTGTAGTTTTTCTTGACATACCGGCGACCAACTGAATGTTCTTGGTAGATGTCAATCATCTTAATTGATTTTCCGGCATAATCGCGCAACATCATTTCCTTTAGATCGTCCAAAGGCCGGTTAAGCTCAAACAACGTCGGCTGCCGTTCGCTGTCTGCTGGTGAAAAAGTAAATGTTGGCACCCCTTGGTCTTCATCCGAACTGCTGTTTGCCATGATATCCTTCATCACCTCATAGCCCCTAAAATGCTTAGTTACCAGAATAAGATGATGTTTGGTTCGCGTTCCGGTGTTATTCTTAAAACAGAAAGGAAGAACGTAACGGGCCTTCCCACCTGTAGCTTCCTTTAATGCCTCAATCAGGTTCTCCACAATTGTCGCTTCTCGCTCATCTGGATTCATTTCCTTCATTTCTTCCCTTAGAGATACCGACCTTTCATCGCCGAACAGCGCATTCATATGCTCTCTCACTTTTTCATTATTAAGGCCCGCATTAATTCGGGCATAATTAAAGAAAAATACACAGTCACATCCCCAATCCTTTAGAAATGCTTGAACCAGACGAAGAGTCAGCCCCTTATAGCCCCATGGATCTATAAAAGCCAAAACTGGTATCAGACGGAGTGATTCAAACTGTTGAGCGATATTCGTGCCGACTTCCTCATTCCAAATGTCTGGTGGATACTTGAGAAGTCGAATCTTAGGTATGGTGCTAATCTCAGCGGCAAGTGTGCTCACATTCTTAGGGTCTTTGTCATTGAATATAGTCAACAGCCGCTCGCAATAGTCTTGATTCTCGACCGCCTTTTCTAGGATCCGCAGAGGGGTGGAAACTGCACCACTTTTATATCGCCCGGGCCCTGCAAAAAGATCAACATAGCCAATTTTATCACCTATTCCTGTCTTTTTCTGGGTTGATATTATGATCTTTGCCCAGGCGTCAAAGTATTTTTCTACTATTGTTGCCTTTACAATCGATTGCTCTCTGGTTTCATCAAAGAAGTCATGGGTCACTTGCTGTCTTCCGTTTTGTGGGATGGTTTACTTGGTGGCTCATAAGGCAAGGTATACGATAAAACATTTTATGGCAAGGCAGGAGTGCCTCGACCGGCCAACTCTTTATTGGGAGGTTCCGAGAACCACGGGACCAAGCCAGCTGCTTTCTGCAAACCACTCCGGCCTGCTCCCCAGCGGCTGTCGAGGACCCATGGCTTGCAGCAGCTCTCAGCACCACCGGCCTGAAGCGTAGCCCTGGTTTGCGGAACCGAGAACCACCTGTTCCGCCTGCTACAGACACGAGTCGAGCGCCATGCCCCACCCCACCGCAATCGAGCCAACCGCATACCGCTGGATCGCAGGAGCCTTTCCATCCCCTGCGTCACCCCCAGGTACTCCAGCGATCCGCACCAGCCGCGCTTCCAGCCCAACCAGCCAGGCCTGAACCCCTGCAACGCTTGTCTCAGCCCGACCGCAGCTGCTCCATCAGCAGCGCCACCGCCTCACTCAGTTGCAGTCGGCTGCGGGCGGTGTCGGCGAGGAGGAATCGGGTCTGCGCAACAAGGTATCGAGCCTGGAGTTGAGCTCCTTCAGCCGCTCGGTCTCGCGCCTGAGCTGCTCGGTTTCGTTCCTGATCCGCTCGGTTTCGCTCTCGATCCGCTGCCTGTCTTTCCTCAAGGCGCTCATGCGCCTCTCGTAGTCGGGATCGCGATGCCAGTTGAGCGTCGCGCCCAGGTGGCGCGCTGTATTGCACAAATGCAACAAGAACTGTCGCCACCGAGGCAACGATGAAAAGGACCCCCCATTGCTGCTGACGCCTGAAGCTGGTGCCGGCGAGGGTGATGTGGTCATAGGGCCTGGGTGAGACCAAGGCGGTCGAGACCCCAGAAGAGCCGCCGTGTGTCACTCCAGTCTGCCGGAGGCGGCGGCTCAGCGGTGTGGCCTGTTGGCGCTTGGACTGATGGCGTGTTGCCTGGTGGCGGGGAGGAGGTCAAAAGCCGATGCAGAGGCCCTACCCACCAGTGCCACCATCCGGGCCTGCTGTCTCAGGCCTCCACGCCTAAGTGACCAGCGATCCGCACCAACAGCGCCTCCAGCCGATCCAGCCGCGCCTGAACGGCCGCCAGTTCGCTGCTGGTCGTGGGCGACGGTGTGGTGGCGGGGGCCATCTTGGCCAGCGGTAGAGACCTGGCCGGCCGTCCCCCAACGGCGCTCCCTGCAGCCCGCAGCCGCTGGATCAGCTCCGCCTTCTTCAGGTTGCTGGTCCCCTTCAGCCCCAGCTGCTTGCAGCGGTCCTTCAGCTGCTTGAGGGTGAGCCCGTCCAGCCCATCGGCGGGCAGGGCGTCATCCAGCTCGCGCAGCAGGCGGGCATCCGCCTGGGCGAGCTGGCGCAGGTTGCTGCGCAGGGCGTCAGCGAGTTCACCCATCGCCTGGCTCCTGGATGGGTTGTGCGGCTTGTGGTGCCGCTTGAGGTGCAGAGGTGTCGTTGGCCTGGCCGCCGTCCGGCTGCTGCTGCGGCTGCGGCTGCGTCTCCAAGGCCCCCCGCAGGGCCTCGTGACGCGCCGACAGCTCTGCGAAGCGCTGTTTGCCCAGGCGCCAGCGGTTGAGGAAGCGAATCACCGCCTGGATCAGCCTGGCGATGCTGCCGCCGCCGTTGTAGGCCCTGCGACCCAGCTGGTACTGGCCGAAGGCGTTGCTCAGCTCATCGCCGGAATCCTCCAGGTGCTCCACCACATCGGTGACAATCTCGAGCATCGCGTAGGCCTCCGCCCGCACGCTCGCCTCCCGCGTCGCCAGATCCCGCAGCCGCCTGCCCAGTTCCTGCAGCTGCTCGCCCTGGCGTTGGGATCGGCTGCGGTGGATGCCGCGGCTGATCATCAGGCTCTTGTAATTGCCGCGCAGCTCCAGATACAACGCATCGAGCCGTTCGCGCTCCAGAACTGTGGGATCGCTGGGATAGGCCGTGGTGGGCGGCAGGGCCAGGGCAGGCATCAGGGACCGTGATTCAGGTGGGCGTTGGCTCCATCCTCGCCGATAGCCCATTCCTGGTGGAATTGATGCAGTGACTGCATAGGCGAGAATCCTTGATCCTCACTGACTTTGCCTGTTCCTGCGTCAGGCCGATCGCTGGCTTCTTCGGCTCGGTGGCGTTGTGTCCAGATGGCGGACTCAGCTCAGGCGATGCCGGACTTCGGCATCAAGCCCCTGCAGCAACTCCAGCAGCCGCCTGCGATCAGCCGGCAGGGGAGTGGGTTCGGCGTCGTAACGGGCCAGCAGCGCGTCCTCAGCCGGAGATAGGCAGCTCCCTGCCCTGGCGCAGCGCCCGTGCCACCACATGCCAACGGGAACCCGCCAGCCTCTCGGCATCGGCTACTCCCACCACCACCAGATCCACGCCCACCGACAACGGCAGGGGCCGCAACGCCGCCCGCAGTGATCGCAACGCCTGCTGCCGCTCCTGCGGCGTCAGCGTCGCCTGGGGCAGGACCACCAGCAGATCGAGGTCGGAATCGGGCCGTGCATCCCCCCGAGCACGGGAGCCGAACAGCACCAGCCGCTTCGAGCTGGGCTCCACCGCTGCCAGGGCGGCCGTCACCGCCTCCAGGTCGGCGTCGCTCGTGGGGGCTGGGGTCACTATCTCTGCAGGCCAGGGCGAGTCTCCGGTTCACAGCGCTGAGCGCCCGCTTCGCTCGCCGCAGAGCCGCTGCCACCACGGGCCGTCGCCCCCCGCCAGTCCCTGGGCAGTCGTCATGACGCCACATCCGCAGCACCTT
>Ga0315901_10000905_pt1 | contig 43053 bp, 32 predicted proteins | sample LakEriMetagenome_10_FD_203761 | JGI IMG/M metagenome (GOLD analysis project Ga0315901, IMG submission 203761) | Freshwater fungal communities from buoy surface, Lake Erie, Ohio, United States - Buoy 2 MA116 | ecosystem: Environmental > Aquatic > Freshwater > Lake | place: USA: Lake Erie, Ohio...
TCATCTTACCAGGCTTTCCTAATTTCACTCGCAGATCGCTATTGCGATTCTACTTGCCAATCAGCAACACTGGCTGGTGAGGGCATGTGTGGCGAGCGTTCGATGAGCGCCTTTTTCGTCGGCGCAGCACCACTGGTCGCCACCCAACGGTTGACGGGCGGATCTCGACCATACGAAACAGGACACTCAGCCAATTGGCATCCGCTTCGAAATAAATAACGGCGTCAGCGGCCACGCATTTATGTCTGCTCGACCGTTCATAACGGCGGCGAAGATGACGGACGAAACATGGAAAAAAACAGGATAGTATGCTGTCTCTGCGTTTGGGCCACTCTCTCGCGTCAACGACGATGCGCACGATACATCGCAAATCGGCCTTGATTGAGCCATTGTGTTTCAATCCGCTTCAGCGATTCAACAAACCGATACCGGAAAAAAAGGTTGGAGCGTTATCTCGCAATCTACGTCGACGTCCCATGGATTTGCATTTCAGTATCTTTGGTAGCATTACGCTTTGAGTAATCGCAGCCCGTTGGCGACAACCAACAGTGATGCACCCGTATCGGCGGCAATAGCTCCCCACAGCGACGATGTTCCCATCAATGTGAGCGCAACAAATATTGCTTTGACGGCAAGGGAAAAAATGATGTTCTGACGGATGATTTGCATCGTTCGTTTGGAATGACCAATCAGCCATGGCACCTTGGCCAGTTCATCCGACATCAAGGCGATATCGGCGGTCTCGATCGCCGCGTCGCTACCGACGGCACCCATCGCAATTCCTAGTGAAGCTCTCGCCAATGCTGGTGCGTCGTTCACGCCGTCTCCGATCATGGCGACCTGTCCATATCGCGAGACCAAATCGGCGACTGCGTTTACCTTGTCTTCCGGTAGCAATTCAGCTTTAACTTCGTCGATGCCGACTGCTTTTGAGACCACTTGCGCTGTCCCCGCATTGTCGCCCGTCAGCATTACGACCTTTTCAATCCCGAGCCGGTGAAGTTCCTTGATGGCTTCGACACTTTCCTCGCGAATTGCATCACCCAACGCAATGAACCCGCAAACATGCTCGTCATTGCCTACCACGACGATCGAGCGACCGGCGTTTTGCAAAGCTTCCAACCGATTGTGAACCTCGGGCGTTTCTTGACCGCGCTCTTCAAGATAGCGATGCGAACCTAGCCAATAGGCTTTGCCATCGATGGTGCCTCGTGCCCCCTTGCCTTGAATGATCTCAAACTGTTCAGGCAACGGAAGCGCGAGCCCTCGCTTCGAGATTTCGGCGAGGATCGCTTGGGCAAGAGGATGCGAGCTGCTTTGCTCAAGAGCACCCGCCCGTATAAGCAGTTCGGTTTCGTCATGTCCGTTCATCGGGACGATTTCTACGACCGTTGGTTTGCCTTGCGTAATGGTTCCAGTTTTATCGAGTGCAATCGCTTTCAACCGCGACGGGATTTCCACATACAACCCTCCCTTGATGAGCACACCGTGTTTTGCAGCCGAAGCAAGCGCCGCGACGATACTGACCGGCGTAGAGATCACCAGCGCACACGGGCAAGCGATTACCAACAACACCAGGGATCGATAAAACCAATCCGACCACCAGCCGCCAAAAAATGTTGGCGGAATGACAAAGATCAAGAGCGCCGCGATCATAACGGCCGGTGTGTAGATCGCGGCGAACTTCTCGACCCACATCTCCGAAGGAGCACGTTTTGACTGGGCATCGCCGACCATGTTGATGATCTGAGCCAGCATCGTATCTTCGGCTAGTTTGGTCGTTTGCACTTCGAGCAATCCATCACCATTGACCGTTCCCGCAAAGACCATGTCGCCCAGCTTCTTTTCGACAGGCACGCTTTCGCCGGTGATCGATGCTTGGTTGATACTGCTTGCACCCGATACGACTTTACCATCCAGCGGCAATTTATCGCCGGGGCGAATGACGACGATGGAACCCACTTCGACTTCGGTGGGGGCTACTTCTTTCGATCGACCATCCGGTAGCTTGACATTGGCCATCGGCGGACTGAGGTCCATCAGCTTGCTAATGGCATTGCGAGCACGCCCAACGCTCCATGATTCCAGCAGTAACGACAGAGAGAACAGAAAGGCGACCGTAGCTCCTTCGGACCATTCACCGATCGCCGCCGCACCGATGACAGCAACCGTCATTAGAAGATTCATGTCCGGTCGTTGAGATACCAAAGACTGCCATGCTTTAGGAAAGACCATACCGCAGCCAGCCAAGATCCCAACCGCATAAAAGGCGTTTGCGAACCATAACAAAGCAAGGTTTGTAGTCCCGCTTCCAAGCCACTCGATCAGAAATCCAATCAGTCCAGCCAGTCCACTCGCAAACGTTAAAAGCGTTCGTTGATTCCTAGTCCAATACGAATCGACTGTCGTCTCAGACTTTGCTGACCAGCGTACTGCCTTTAGCCCACTTCTCGCGATCGCCTCCACGATCTCACGTTGTCCAATCTTTGAATCATTCGTCGTTACCGTAAGCTTTGCATTGAGCAAGTCGAAAGCTATCGATTCTTCTCCAACCAGTGGAACAAGTTCACGCTTCAAAAGCGCAACTTCTTCAGCGCAGTCCATTCCCTTAATATAATATTGCAGTTTCATAAAGTATGCTTCTCTTGTTGATTTGTCCACAATGTCGGCATCATCTCTCGATGCCTATACCATCGTCAACGATCTTTGCAGCCTCCAAGGCATCGAGAAGGATGCTTGAGGATTGAGTACCAATGAGTCGTTTCACTTCGATCCCTCGACTAAAAATCAATACCGTTGGATAGTGGTTGACCTGATACTTCTCCTTGATGAATGGGTTTTGATCGACGTTCAATTCAGCAACAATTACTTTACCCGTCAATTGCTGGGCAAGCTCTTGAATCGTAGGTTTCATTCGAATGCATGGCCTACACCATGGTGCCCACATGTCGACCAACACAAGTTGATCACCTCCTCTGATCGTGTCTTGAAACGTCCGGTCGGTGAGTTGAAGAGGTTCGACGCGAGGTGAAGAATCTTGTTCGGTGTATAACTTTTCCTGACGATTCACACATCCAAACTGGCAAAGCGATAACGTTATAGCCAAAACGGTTTGAGGAAATGCAAATCGCGAGAAGTTTCTTTGCACAGTTAGGATTCTCAAAATGTAAGCACTCCGAACGGACGCACTCGTACACCCTTCACCCTGTGAAGCACAGGACGAAGGATGCACGCAGTGACAACCACTATTTCTTTGGTTTTGATGTGAAAGTTCCACCAGGGCCAGTCAGTTTCACGGGCTCCTTGCCTGCTTTCTCGATCGCTTCCCATAGCTGTAGCGGCGACAATCCTAAATTCTTCTTTGGAGTCACGACAACTACCTTCGACTTGACATCCGTTTTGACCGAATCAACGCCTTCCACTTCAGACAGCTTTGCAGCAATCTTCTTGGCGCAACTCTCGCAGTCGAGCGTTTTCAAGGTAATCGTCGTTGAACCTTTCGTATTCGCAGCTAATGCCTCGGATGGCTGGATCGCGATAGCAGTCGTTGCCAAAACGAACAAGAGACATAGGGAAACACGGTGCATTTTCAGAATCCTTTCATTGGGTGGAAAAAAACATAAGTTTAGCTTTCGAATCATGCAAAATGCGGCCATTTAGGACTCCTCCGCAGGACCGCGATTTTGCAATGATTCGTACTGGATCTATTCAGCAGGTTTTGGTGGCTTGTGTCCGGTTTTTGCTTCGTAAGTCGCGGCAAATTTCTCGAATCGCTTTGGACCGCAGAGGAAACACTGCGACTCTGGGCGATCGTGTTCCTTGCACCAGTCTCCGGCCGCTTTGAATTTGGCGACCAAAGTTGAATCGCATCGGGCGCATTCACTCTCCGGTACACCGTGCTCGACGCACCACCAGCCACCATGACTGTGATCCACGTCAGACGCGGTCGTCGTTTTTGCGCCATCGGACGTTGTCTTGCCGTTGCATCCACTCAGTCCAATCGCGCCCATTGCGAGCAATCCGATTGCCAAGCAGCGGGTTACAGTAATCAAACGCATTTAAATCTCCATCGGCTTTGCCGAAACAAGGGGTTAGACTGTCGATCGCTCTCGCTTGTAAGAAGCTTCAGACGGACCGTCTAAGCTCCATTCGTGCGAGACCTCTGGTTCAGTCGGGGGAACAGGTTTGAAACGATGACCATCATCGTTTCCACCATCTTCGTCGTGGCTAGCACTCGGAAGATTAAAGACTACGTACAAGACTCGTAAAACAAGTAAGCTCATGACCATCGCACTGCACACACCTCCGATGACAACGGTAGCAAGGGGCCTTTGTACTTCTGAACCCATGCCATCGCTAAACGCCATAGGAACAAAACCGAGACTAGCTACCAACGTCGTCATGAGGATTGGTCGAAGCCTGGTCATTGCTGCCTCTTCAACAGCGTCATCAAGTGATTTTCCTTGGCGGCGCAACTGCCGAATCGTAGAGACCAACAGCATGTCGTCGAGAACGGCGACCCCAGACAAAGCAATGAAACCGACGGCCGCCGAGATCGAGAACGGCATGTCGCGAACCCAAAGTGCAAGAATGCCGCCGATCCAAGCGAACGGTACGCCAGTGAATACTCTCAGGGAATCAACCCAATTGCGATAGGTCATATACAGCAGCGACAAGATCATCAACAGTGCAATGGGGACGACAATCATCAGTCGCGTTTGTGCTCGTTGAAGATTTTCAAACTGCCCGCCCCATTCGATTCGGTAACGACCGGCAGGCAATTGCACTCTCTGTGAGATGACTTGTTGGGCTTCGGCAACGAAACTGCCCAGATCGCGACCACGAACGTTGGCTTCGATCGTGATCCGTCTTTGATACCAATCGCGTTTGATCGTGTTCGGGCCTTGGACCTTCTCGATCGTCGCCAGACGCGAAAGCGGTATTCGTTCGCCACTGGGGGTCGCCACGAGTATTTGACTGATTGCTTCAGGATCGGCCCTTGCCTTTTCGGGCAATCGAATGATCAAAGGAAATCTCAATTGTCCTTCGTAGACTTCGCCGACATTGTGAGTTCCCAGAGCGCGGACGATATTCATAACGGTGCTCGCGGTAACACCGTATCGAGCAATTTCATCTTGCTTGACTCGGATTTGCAACACCGGTTGGCCAGAGACTTGTTCGACTTTGACCTCTGCCGCACCTCGTATCGAGTTCAAAGCACGTTCGACCTCCGATGCTTTGGCCACCATCAGATCCAGATCGTCACCATAGAGGATAGCGGCAACGTCTGAACGGACTCCCGAGATCATTTCGTTCATCCGCATTTCAATGGGTTGCGACATCGCAAGCCGAGGGCCAGGGAGATCTCGTAATTCTTCTTGAACGAGCGTCGTCAGTTCCTCTTGTGTCGAAGCTCGCTTCCATTGTTTTCGTGGATGCAGTGTGATAAACAGGTCCGTCAACTCCGTTCCCATCGGGTCCGTGGCTACCTCCGCCGTTCCGATCCGACTCCAAATCTGAGCAATCTCGTCCGGAAACTTCTCCAGCAGCACTTGCTCCATTTTAGTGTTGTATCGAATCGACTCCTCCATCGTCGTTCCAGCAAGTCGCACAACGTTGAGTGTGATGGCACCTTCAGAAAGGCGAGGAATGAACTCTGAGCCAAGGTTAGGAGCAACGAGAGCGAATACACTCACGAGCAGCAAAAGCGCCGATCCGATCACAATCGTTTTATGGTGCATCGTAAATCGGAGCACCGGTGCATAGAGCCGCTTCAGTACTCGAATCAGCAGCGGTTCTTTTTCTTCGATCTTTTTCGGCAGGAAAAGACTTGCCAACACCGGCATCAACGTCAGCGATAACACCATCGAACCAGCCAATGCCAAAATGACTGTCATAGCCATAGGGCGAAACAGCTTACCTTCGACTCCTTCCAAAGTTAGGATCGGAAGGTAGACGATCATGATGATCAACTCCCCAAACATGGTTGGTTTGCGGACCTCAATTGCTGCATCGCGAATGATTTGCAGTCGGCTTCGTCCATCTCGATTGTGTGCCAAGTGGCGAACACAGTTTTCGATCATCACGACCGAGCTATCGACAACCAACCCAAAGTCGATCGCACCCAAGCTGAGCAGACTGGCTGCGATCCCAAACTTCAGCATCCCCGAGAAGGCGAACAACATTGAAAGTGGTATCGCCATCGCCACAATGATTCCCGCGCGTAGATTGCCAAGAAAGACAAACAAAACAGCCACGACGAGTAGACCGCCCTCGAACAGATTCTTTTGAACGGTGTGAATAACATGATCGATCAATTCGGTCCGATCGTAGACAGTTTGCAGCTTTACTCCCGGAGGCAAACTCTCTCGAATGGCATTCACTTTGTCTTTAATGGCCCACGTGACATGGTGGCTATTCTCGCCCATCAACATGAAACCCAGACCCAGTACTGCCTCACCGCGACCGTTTGCAGTAACCGCACCGCGACGAATTTCGTGACCAATCTCCACATCTGCAACATCACGAATGCGGACGGGTACGCCATCCTCGGAAGTGATGACGATGTCTTCGATCTCTTTGAGGTTTACCGTTCTACCGATTCCGTGAACGAGCAGCATTTCGCTTCCGTCGTTGACGGTTCCACCGCCGACATTTTCGTTGTTGGACTCAATTGCGTCAGAAACCTGTTCAAAGGTCAGGCCGAATTTGAATAACCGTTCGGGATCGAGCCTAATTTGGTACTGCTTCTCGTAGCCACCCCAACTATTCACTTCCGCGACTCCGCGTACGGACCGCAACTGAGGCTTGACGATCCAGTCATGTATAGTTCGCAGTTCTGTAAACCGCTTTATGCGTTCTTCCTGCGAAACCTTTGAGAAGTCAACGCCATCGTAAACCAATACATAGTGGAATACCTCACCCAATCCGGTCGACACCGGCCCCATCTGAGGACGCTGAATACCATCCGGAAGGACGACCGTCGAAAGACGCTCGTTGATCAACTGTCTCGCAAAGTAGACATCAACGCCATCATCGAAAATGACTACGACTTGTGACAACCCGAATTTAGATATCGAACGGAGTTGACTCAATTTTGGGAGGCCACTGATTGCCTGTTCAACTGGGAACGTGATTTGGCGTTCAATTTCTTCGGACGCTAGCGACGGAGCAACGGTGTTGATTTGAATCATCACCGGCGTCGTATCGGGGAACGCATCGATGTCAAGTTGTTGGAGCGAGAATCCACCGATGACCGCGAACAATACTGTCACAAGGATGACGAGAGCACGATGTTTAAGTGAGGCATCAATAATCCAGTTCAGCATTACAGTCTCCTATTTAGCGACGCAATCGCAGCCCGCGCCGAGATTGTTCTTAAGAAGTTGAGCCCGCAACACGTCGCTGCCGGCAGTTGCGATTACTTCACCTGGTAATACACCAGCAATCACTTCGGTGTACTTACCGTTGGTTGCCCCCAAGCGAACCGATCGGACGTGGAAGACTTTGTAGCTATCGGGACTGTCGAAGTAGTGCTTGTCACGAACGAATACCACTTGGCAACATCCTTCCCAATGTGACGAACCGGCGGGTATGACGATTGCGTCGGATTCCGAACGCAAAATGACTTCCCCGGTTCCAAACGTTTCATTACGAAGCCTTCCGTCGAAATTGTTTAGCACCGCGCGGACTTGCAGCATACGTGTCGTTTTATCCGCCGAAGTACTGATCCAATCCAGCTTGCCCTTGATCATTTCGCGACTTCCGTCGGCACGAAACGTGACGGTTTGCCCGATCGCCAATTGATTCATGTTTTCTAGCGGGACATTCAGTGTCATCCACATTTGGCGAACATCGGCAATCTGAAAAAGGATGCGGGTCGAGTCGACTACTTCTCCCGGTGCAACCGTGCGTTCGAGGACGACACCGTCCAGCGGCGAAAAGATCGGCATCAGATTCGACGAGCTCAATTGACCGTTGAGTCGAGCACGAAATGAGTCCGGGATTCCGATCAATCGCAGTTGGTCAAGAACCTCTTGTTCGGATAGCGTCTGCAACGCTGTCACTTGCACGGGCAAGCCAAGATTTCTAAGAGATTGTTCCGCACTCAAGACATCAGCTTGGGCTTTCGAATAAGCAGCTTGGGCGTCAAAAATTCGAGATCCCACGATTGCTTCTCGGGCTTCGGTAAGTCGAGAGACGTTTTGACTTTGTAGTTTTCGCTCAGCAAGTGATCGCATCAATGCAGTCTTTAGTCCGCCGACTTCAGCAGCATCGATAATTGCAAGCACTTCGCCTTTCGCCACGGAATCGCCAACATTCTTTTCGACAGTCCAGACACTACCGGCCACGCGAGAAGCCAAACTAGCCTTTCGAGTTGGGTCATAAACGATCGCCCCACTGGTATGAATCGATTCAGCAATAGGCTGACGCTCGACCAACTCTACGTCCACACCCGCTTGCCGAACCGATTCTACCGAAGCGAATTGGATGCGCGTTTTGTAGATTTCGCAGGCACTATTGTTCTCTTTTCGTGGGACGACGGACATCGCACGTGCCGCCCGTTCAAGGTCAGACGGAAGTACACTGGGTACCTCTTTGAGTTGTGCAACTTCCGGGTGATGCAAAGGACAATTGTGAATTCCATGCTCAGGGCACCATCCAAAGTCAGGGCCCTTAGACATCAATGAAGGATCGCACTCGACGCAAATCGATTCTGGCACACCATGTTCCTCGCACCAATCCTTGGCTGTAGGTTTTACGGTTCCAGTTAGAGCTCCAAACTTGGGGATCTTCCAATCGTTATGGTGTCCGAAGTAAAAGACCGCCGCGAATCCAACCAGAACGAGCGTCGGCCCCAACGCGTTAAGGAATTTCGCCAGCGTTTGCTTTGTATAGTTCGGCTTCGTAGATGGAAACGTCTCGCTCGCTGGCAACAACGACTCACCGCCATTTTGGCTTTTAAGTGCATTGTCTGGTTCCTGCAAAACGGAACCGGAGGGATAGCGAATCATAGCTAACTCCATATGTTTAATAATTGACGCGATGTAGATTGCCCTGTCCGCAGTCTGTAGCACCCTCATTAAATGAAGACGGACAGAACGCTAGACGAGCTACATGAATTTGACTTTCCCAAACACCAACGTGCGTTTGAGCCGCGAAGAAAGAGATTCGCTAGATTTGAAGGACGCAATAGGCGCAGAGAATCGCGCGCCCAAAAATCAACGCCCCGTCCGCCACATGCTCGGCAGGCTGAACGCAGTCAGTGTGCTCCGTCGTAAACGCACATTGTGCGATCGTAGCAACATCTGATACAGCAAAGTGAATCGGAAGGTAAACCGAATCGGTCTCCGAAACAACAGCACCACCGCAAAAGCAATTGCAGCATTCGGACGAGGGATCACAGGGAGCGTTCGATTCATTCTCAGGACTCGCGTCAGAGCCACAACAATGACATTGGAGAGAACCCTCCAGATGGGACGAGGGGCCGTTAGCCTGTTCGTGGAGCTGGCAAACGTCGATGCAGAGCGCTGGACAGACCAGCACTTGAAGACACATCAAAATTGCGAGCAGATTTCGAACCAAAGCTAAACTCCTTGCATCGATAGTACTTGACCGTCGGTTACGAGTCAATGTTACTGTTGCGCTTCTCCTGTTTCGTTCCCACTCTGACTGAGTCAGGGTCAGAGTGATTTCCCAGCCCGCCAGAAACCTGCTGACCATTTACTCCTTACAACAACCCTTGGTGCAAGTCGCTGGTTTATCTGTGGGGTTGGTTGCGACTTTGTCGGTGCAGCAACCAGCCAAGCAGCCGGTTGCTCCCTCGGCGCAGCAATCGCATTGGCAATCATCACAAGAGCAAACGCCGGTTTCACAGCAGCAACCGCCATCGGGACAGCAGGTTTCGCAGGCACAAACCTTCGATTCGGCATTCAAGCTTGACTTGCATGCGTAGTTTGCCCCCATCGCCACGCCAAGACCAATCAAACACAACACAACCAACGATGCAGCAATCTTCATTTCATTTTCCCGTAAAAATGGCACTGGTATATGATATCATTCTTTGGAAGCTTTAGTGCTTCTCAAGTGTTGGATGCCGAGAAGGCTGCAATACTTCACGGAAATTTCGATCCGTTGCCATCTACTTCGCATCCTTCTTCTGATCATCGGAAAAGCTCACATCGTGCTTGCGGGTAATTACCCACAAACCAGTTTAAAATTCCTTGGTTTGACTTAACGTCTCCCGCAAGCAAGCCAACTCGTTGAAGCCTCCAGGAATTCCCAAAAAGCAAATCAGCGGATTGAATAGTCAACCCGCTGAACGCTAGACATTGCATAGTCTGTCGCAAGAGCAGAAGCCCACCCCAAACAGACTTGGCAAAAAATGCTACTTACTGTTTTTGTTTTCAGTACCGCCGTGATCGTGATGCTCATGGTCCGATGCTTGGTGTTCATGAGCCGCGTCTTCGTGACCAAGTTCCTTCAGAAGCTTATCGTGCTCTACTTTCATTTGATCGAGCGATGTATGGATTTTGCTGCACATCTCTGCGCACATTTTTCCATCTGGCGATGTTTTGCAGCACTCTTCATGGAGAGATTTTTGCACGGTGGTTGCCTGCCCAAGTTGCGTCTCAATCTTCTTGACTTGCTCGACAACTTTTGGATTGGATGCGTATTCTTGGCGTACGATTGCCATGTCACGCTGGATCGCTTGGAGTTGTTGCCCAAGCATCTGCGATTCCGCTTGAGTCACCGTTGGCTGGATGACCTGGGCTTGAGTTGCATAACGTTGAATCCCGCGAGAATAATCTCTCGCATGTTGGATGTTTCGCGAAGTGCGCTGGTTCGCGAAGAAAGGTGCTCCATTGTTTCTGGATACCTTGTCATTGACTCCAGACTGAGCGTGTACTGCTTGCGGAATAGCTAAAGCCAAGCCCGCAACAAACGCTAACGAAAGCACAAATTTTCCGATACTCGCAATACTCATCATCGTTCCTTTCGAGAACATGCCTTCGGTGCCATCTGTGATGAGATACCGAATGAAATGGACATTGAGCCGCCACTCGGCCCATGAATATCTGTTAGATGCCCAAAGAGATTGTTTCCTTCAACAAAACGGATGATTTAGAATCAGTTTTGCAAGTCGAAGCTGCGATCCAAGACCAAACAGCCAGCGGTGGGTGTTAGCAATCGCCAACGTATTTGCCGAGTTTGCTTGGCAGAAAAGATGCACTTACCTCGTACCGTGCTCGTTTCCAACCAGAAAAAGCTGAGAAGCTAGTTCTTCCGTAAAGCTCAAACCCCATTCGTTGTACTGCTTTAATCGAAGAACTGTTCCTTATATCGGTCGTAAGAATAATTCGGCGGATGCCGTCACCAAGGATCGTTGAAGCGATTCCAGAAGCTAATACTTGGTACAGTCGTTGGCCTCTGCTGGACGAAGTCACATAGACTGAGAACAGGTAAGCGGTCTCCTGATCAAGGTAGATGGGAAGCCCAGTCCATTCGTGTCCATTACAATTGTGCAGCGCAGGAATATCACCACTGCCAAGCCAAGCGTACGCTACCGTGCGTCCGTCTTTTCGTACTGTATAGCAGCGAAATCGCGTACCATCGAGCGATTGAAAGTCGGCTAATCGGAACTCAGGGTTACATTCCCTAAGTGAGCCGCATTGATCCTGCCGAAGCATACAAAACTCCTGGCCGCTTGGAAGTACGTACGGTAGATTTGCTATTGTTGTCGTGTCGCAACCAAATAGCAGACTTCGATCCGCAATGCCAATACGTCTCGATAGCGAGTAGGCGAAGGTATCGAGCTTTGACACAAGACCATTCAAGCTTGGCATTTCCAGCTTGCCTCCAGAAAGTTCATCGACAACAACTGGAACCGCAAGATTCGCTCGACGACTGAGCAGGCATCTCGCTTTTCCCAGGAGACACGGATGTGCTCGCATCAGCAATCGAAGGCGGCTTTGAGAAAGACAACTCGCCTGCGGTTGATGCGGTCGATGAAAAGGAGGCAATTGGTACTGGCGATGCCGCAATCGACTTGTAGCCTGGCCAATTTGATCGGCATCCAGCGTTGTGCGTTATCGCTACTACGAAAAATAAGAGCATCCCTCTCTTGAAACTTTGCATATTCACCTTCCTAGTGTTTGATCAGCATTAGCAAGTGGGTACACTCCGTTGCACCCATGTAGTAGAGAAATATGTCCTGCAGAAATCGCTTCAGTGATGATGTCCCACAACTGAATTAGACAGAGCAACTGGGACACCTGTACTTAAGGGGTTTGCTTTGAAACAGTTGCCCTGGGAAAGTCGAATCACAAGACACTTTCGAGAAAACTAACTCAGCTTCTTGGGGCCTTTGGTTGGTGATTTGGGAGGGCACTTCGGACAAGTGCCCTGCTCAACACTAGAATCGTTCGAATGGGATGCGCCAGACTTGTTATCACAGCAACCTGCATTGCAGCCCTTGGAATCAGCCGCGCAGCAATCGCACTTACAGTCTTCGCAAGTACAGACACCCGTTTCACAGCAGCATCCGCCATCTGGGCAGCAGGATTCACAGGCACAAACCTTCGATTCGACAGACAAACTTGACTTGCTTACATAGTTTGCCCCCATAGCCACGCCAAGTCCAATCAGACACAACAACACGAACGATGCGGCAATCTTCATTTCAATTTTTCCTTGTAAACAGACTCGATTCTTTCGAAGCACCTAGGCTTCACATTAGTCTGATGCAACTGCAAAGCTGTTTCTTCACGCAATAGATCGATTTTCTTTCTGTGCCCAACCACCAGCTACGTTTGAGTTTCAACCAGCTTGCTCTCTTTGCTTCTGTCTTTGGCAGAGAATTTGACCAAAATGGCTTAGATGCCCGAAACTGCCGAATCTTCATAAGACTTCCGAAGTTCGAAGCGATTGAGAATGCGCTGATTTTCGAGCTTTCTTGAAATTGGAAGTCCTGAGTTTCTTGAAAACGGGTAGATTAGCCGTAATCCCTACGATCGATGGAGACTTCCACGCGCCGTAGCTAAAATTATGCAACGCTCGTGAAGGAAACGGCGTCCGGCAGCATCCAATCTGTGTCGCCCCCGAGAAAACCTGTATCTGACGTGCGTTATGTTCCGAACGATTCTTCATTCTGTTTTGCTGATGGCGGTTGCCTACAGCCAAATTCTGGGTGGGGTTTCGTGTTGCTGCTTAGGTCGATCGTTCCTCGAGAGCATTAGCGGAAAGCAGTCTGCGACTGCTGAAGCAGATGTTGCGTCATCGAAATCACTTGCCAGTCAGCCGGCCCGATGCCCCAAATGTACTGCTCGTCCGACAGTAAAAACGAGTGATTCTGTCCGGTCGGCGGCGAAATCGTTGTTTCCGTCGTGTTTAATCTGTCAGGGTGCTCAATGTATTTGCAGCAAGCAAGTTCTGAGTGCAAGCGAGCCACCAAAGTCGGTTTCTGTACCCGCGAAGTCCATCGCTTGGGCATGCGTTGCATTTGCATCGATTAAACCTACAGCGACCGCCGTATCGAGCTTTGGAAAGTTCGAAGTACCCATTCGCTTTGGCGGACACTCTTGGCAGTCGATTGCCTGTGTTTGGAGGAATTGAGAGTCCAAATAAATTCTCTTTGCGAGTTTGTTTGGAAGCGTTGCTCATCCGCTATTGGATGGCAACATATCTCTCTCAGTTAATTCAAAAACCATAGGTGAATCATGTTTACGAAAATTGCATTGCTTGGTCTCGTCACGTTGGCTTCGATCGGTCTTTCTTTCAGCGATAACGCAATCGCAGCGAACGCGTCTTCGATGTCGGCAAAGGGGCAACCCATCTGCTGCATGAAGAATGCGTACTGCTGTCTCGACAATCGTTCCTGCTGTCGCCGTTAAACCTACGGCATAGCTAAGGTCAGCCTGCCTGAAGTCTCAAAAGAACTTCGGGCAGGTTTCACTTTTTTTGCAGCATGGAGTGAAGAATGCATCGAGCAGAGTCATCCAACTTTTCAGATTCGACATCTGGCAGACCGCCCGATGACGAGTTGGCAGTTTGGATCAAAAATGCAACGAGCGGAAGTCGCGAGTACCAGAAGCGAATTTATGAGCTTCTGGCTTCGAGGATTTATCGAGTGATTCGAAAGATTGTAGGGACCAGCGACGCGGACGATGTGATGCAAGATTTTGTCATCCAGTTGTTTTCGAAGCTTGATCAGTTCCGATTTGAATCCTCGCTAGAGACTTGGGCTCATCGAATGGCGGTCAATCAAAGTTTGCAGTACTTACGAAAGACCAATCGAGAGGCACAGAGAGCATATAAAGTCGCATTGGGAACCGAAATGTCTGAAAATCCAAACCGCCAAACCCAAGTCGATGAGGCAGAGATTTTGAACCTTGCGATGGAGAAAATCTCGGGCGAACAGAGGGCAATTCTGCACATGAAGGAAGTCGAAGGGTTAGGATACGAGGCAATTGCAAGTGTGCTTGGTATTCCTGAAGGAACGGTAGGTTCAAGACTGAACAAAGCAAGAAAAGAACTTAGGACTTCGCTAATCCAACTGGGTTGGGAGGCATAATGAAAAATTGCGATTGGATTGAAGAACGATTGTCGGCGTACATCGATAACGAACTCGATGCACAAGAGCGAACGAATTTCGAGTCGCACTGTGATCATTGCAACGCCTGCCGCGCGTCGATTGTCGAGTTTCAAGCGATAGGTACGCTCATGCGGCAGTCCGAGGCGAGTGTTGACACCAATTCCCTTTGGGAGCAGGTTGCTCCACGACTGGATAGTGATCGAATCGTCTCGATTCCTTCTAAGCCGTTGCCGAAAAGCTGGATCTATGCGGTTCTAGTGACGGCCGCCTCTGTATCACTGATCTGGTTTTTTGCGAGGAATCCGACGTCGGATCATGATGCAGGAGAAGCTTCTCATGAACATGCTGCATTGGCTGTTGACTTTCAAGAGGTCATCCGTGCAGCTAAGTCGGAGCCTAAGGTAGCAATCGCAAAGTTGGTATCAAAGTATCAAGGAAAGGAACTCGATGCCAATGCAACCGAGAGCTACCTTGGCTATGAGCCGGCTGTTTTTAAGGGCATTCCCGAAGGTTTCACTCGAGTATCAACGCATGTGCTCAATATGCCTTGTTGCAAATGTTCGGCGTCGATATGCGAACGTAATGATGGTACATCGCTGATCCTGTTTGAGCACAAAGATGAACAACCTGTTTGGTTTGGCAGTCTGCCAGCCATTGAGACCCAGTGTAGCGGCAAGACATGCAAGATTATTGAAGCCGCAGGACAGCTCGCCGTGAGCTGGAAGAACGAAGATCGTCAGTTGACAATGATTGGCGCAAACGATATTGCCGAAGTCAACCAGTGGGTGGCTTCAACGAAGTTGTAGTTAGTGTTCGTTTTCAAGTATGAAGAGGTTAAGATGATTCGTGCATTTGGTAAGTTTTTTGTGATCGCTGTTTCGGTTTGTCTGGTTGGATTTTCCTTTGCGGATGAACCACAAAAGGAAAGTCCAGAGCAACGCCGCGAGCGACTAAGAATCTCAGTACAAGCAATCTGTCCAGTCTCCGGCGAATCGCTGACTAGCCATGCAAAGCCAGTCAAGATGACTGATCCAGAGACCAAGGAAATTCTCTATGTCTGTTGCGCAGATTGTTTGAAGTCAAAGCCCGACGCAAAGTATCTCGACAAGATTCGGAGTAACTTTGCGAAGGCTCAAGGGCATTGTCTCGTGATGACCGACAATGAAGTCTCCGAGAAGTCCAAGCATGGGATTGTGGAAGGTCATTTCGTTTATGTTTGCTGTCCTCCCTGTGTAAAGAAAATGACGGCTGCGCCAGAGAAATTTCTTGCCAAGCTTGACGATCTTTACGAAGCCTCGCTCAAGAAATAGTTCCATTCCACAAATAACCAGGGTCCAAAAATGACAAAAAGCAAATGTCTTCTTTTAAGTTTGGTTGCGAGTTCGGCTCTAGGCGTGCTGTTCCTCGCTGGATGCAAACCAACGAATCAACAGGACGTTTCGGCCGCTAAGAATTCTCAGAAAGATATGGCTCGAACAAGCCTAACTGCGAACAACAAGACATCCGAAGCGTCGCTGGCTTCGTCCGTGCCGGGAGATTCCGACGCCGAACACGGGCACAAAGCCGGTGCACATGGTGGAATCATGGTTTCGTTAGGGCGAGACAGTTACCATGTTGAAGCAGTTGTCGACTCTGAAGGGGCGATTCGACTATACACTCTTGGAAAGGACGAGAGTCGCGTCATCGATGTCGAGAGTCAAACGCTGAAGGGATTCGTGAAAGCGGACGGTGATGCGGATTCTAAAGCCATTGCCTTCGAGCCGACTCCGCAGGATGGCGATGGCAATGGAAAAACGTCGCTTTTCGTTGGCAAGTTGCCAAAGGAATTAGTCGGCCGAAAACTGGACGTGACCATTCCGAATATTCGAATTGATGGCGAACGATTCCGGCTTGGATTTGTCTCGGGTGAAGAGAGCCATGGAAATTCTCCCGATATGCCCGATAAGCTGGCGGATGATGCGGAGAGGGAACTCTATCTTACTCCCGGCGGACGATACACAGCGGCTGATATTACGGCTAACGGAAACGTAACAGCGTCCCAGAAGTTCAAGGGGATCAAGTCCGCACACGATATGAATCCAAAGCCTGGTGATCGAATCTGTCCCATCACAGAGACCAAGGCGAACCCGAACTTTACTTGGGTTATTGACGGCAAACCTTACCAGTTTTGCTGTCCACCCTGCGTTGACGAGTATCTCAAAACAGCCAAAGCTTCATCCGATGCGTTGCCTGAACCCGATTCGTTTGTGAAGTAGTTTGCGAGGTAAGTCGTGAGCATATTGAAGAGCGGTCTTTTGAGCATATTTTGGCTAACTACAAGTTCAATATGCTATGCCCACGAGGGTCATCAACCACTTCCGACAAAAGGAGTTCAAGTCGATACTCAGAACGGTTATGTGACGCTTTCTGGGCAAGCGCGAAGTGCGATTGGGCTTCTGTCAGAAGAGGTTGTTGTTGGCACAGTTGCTTCGAAAATGAACGTATATGCGGAATCAGTGACTCCTTGGCAGGCCAAAGCGTTTGGGTCAGCTCAGATAGCTGGACGCATCTCCAAACTTCTTGTTCGACCAGGAGATTTGGTTGAAAAGAATCAGGTAGTCGCCGAGATGAGTAGCAGAGAACTTGAGTTGGTACGACTTGATTTTCTCCAGGCAAAGAATGATTTAGCTTTAAACCTTCGCCTGTTGGAGATGACAAGACCTTCTGCGCAAGCGGGCGCAGTACCAATGCAGCGTCTTTTGGATATCGAGAATGCGGTAGAGCAAAGCCGAAATCGCTTGGAGGTATCGGAACTGCGAGCGCGCACGCTCGGAGTTTCACTTCAAAGTTCTCAACTCGATCCCTCGAGCGAACTGCTTTTCCCTCTTCGATCACCGATTGGCGGACGCATTCTCCACTCCGACTTAGCTGAAGGTAAGTACGTTGAAGCGTTCGAGCATCTTTTTGAAATCGTGAATACCGACGAAGTTTGGGTACGCCTCCAATTACTTGAGAAGGACATATTCAACGTTAAAGTGGGCAATCGAGTAAGCGTCCATTTTCCGAGTTCATCCCTATCTGTAGAGGGAGTCATCGATCGAATGGACGCGGTTCTCGACTCAAAAACGCAAGTGATATCAGCATGGGTGACATTGAATCATCCTTCGGTCATTCCAGGGCTTGTAGGCTCGGCAACGATATACACATCGGAACAAGCGGACACGATTGCAGTTCCGCAACGGGCTATACACAGCGACGGTCTACAAAGCTATCTTTTTGTCGAGGAAGCATCGACTCGGTCGACCGCTGAGTATCGTAAGAGGACCGTGCGGCTTGGTAGTCGCAAATTGACGGATGGTCATAGCTCCGAATCAATGGTTGAAGTAATTCAAGGGGAGATATTTCCCGGCGATCGAGTCGTTGTTAGAGGCGGCCACGAGCTTTCGAGTTTATTCTTCCTCGGTGTGCTAAGACTCTCAGCCCAAGAACAGCAACGCTTGGGAATCCGAACGGAGGCTGCTGGTTATCGCGATGTATCAAAAACACTTCAACTTCCTGCGGTAGTTACCTTGCCTCCCGAAAATCGAAGTGTCCTTACGACGCAGTTGAACGGAACTGTTCAGTCCCATTCGCTAAGTCCTGGCCGGTCTGTGAAAAAAGGCGATAAACTAATGGAGATCACCTCACCTGAATTCTACAAGCTACAGCTTGACTTGATTAGTACCTCGTTGGACTCAGACTTGTCCCGTCGTCGCGCCGATCGGCTGGAAAGCGTCAAGGGAGACGCGGTCTCGATGCGCTTGGTTTTGGAGACACGCGCACAAGCGGAGCAACTTGAGATACGTGCCCAAAGCCTGCGACGACAACTCGCCACGTTGAGTTTATCAGATAGCGAAATCGACTCCATCGCCAATCAACGACGGATACTAGACTACCTGCCAATTCGTGCCAATATCAGTGGGAGAATTGCCTCATCTGTGGTCACGCTCGGTGAAACCGTAACGGCCAATCAACCTCTTGTAGAAATCCAAGATTTGCAATCGTTTTGGATCGAGGCCCAGGTACCTTCGAGAGAGGTTGCTTCTATGTCTGTCGATGCAGTTGGAGTAGCATCCCTGCTCGCCGACTCAGAAGTAAGGCTTCCAGTCGTTCTTTCGCGAATTGGGCCAACGCTAAGCGAGTCCACAAGAACGCAGCGAATATGGTTCACTCCAAAAACTCCCCGCGTAGACGATTCCAATATCCCACAATTTAGCTCCGGCGCGTTAATGACAGTCGGCCTGCCAGTGGGAACCAAGAGTTCGCGTTTAGCAATTCCTGCATCTGCAATTCTCCGTGATGGACTGCACCTTTTTAGCTTTGTTCGAAAGAACGACGGCAATATGGAGCGACGACGCGTAACTATTGGTCAGACCGATGGACAGTATACCGAGATTGTTTCTGGTATCGAAGCTGGTGAGTCGGTTGTAACCGTTGGTAGTCGAGAGCTGCAGACGGCCTTCGCATCTTTGAGGTAGTTCACTTGCTCGATACCATTATACGTTTTTCACTTCAAAACCGCGCCATCGTCGCGATTGCGTCTTTGCTGGTGATGTTAATTGGAGCATCACTACTTCAGACAATGCCAGTCGATGTTTTCCCCGATCTAAATCGCCCGACGGTCACGATTATGACCGAGGCACCGGGATTCGCGCCAGAAGAAGTGGAGGTGCTAGTAACTCGCCCCATCGAGTTGCTGCTAAATGGTGCGACGGGTGTAAAACGCGTTCGCTCTTCTTCAGCGATTGGTTTATCAATCATCTGGGTCGAATTCGAGTGGGGCACGGACATATTTATAGACCGTCAGATCGTCAACGAAAAGCTTCAACTAGCCCAGTCGAAACTACCACCTAACACGAATCCTACTCTTGCACCCATTTCGTCAATCATGGGCGAAATCATGCTGTTAGCATTGCGTAGCGATTTCAAACCAAACACACCGGATGAAGCCAATGCGAAAGCGATGGAACTTCGGACGATTGGCGAGTTCACGGTCCGAAATCGTCTACTAGCGGTTGAGGGCGTGTCTCAAGTCTCCGTAATGGGAGGAATTCTGAAGCAGTTCCAAGTGCTAACTTCCCCCTCGCGTCTAGCTGCTCGCAACGTGACATTGGCACAACTAACAGATGCAACGACGAAAGCCAACGTTCTCGCTGGCGGTGGTGTGATGAGCCGCGGTGAGAAAGAATCGTTGCTTCGAATTCAAGGGCAGTCTCTAACGCTGGACGAAGTAGCAGCGACTCCCATTCTCTGGCGCGACCAAGTGCCAATTCGCATCGGCGATGTGGCTGACGTGAGGCTCGGTGGGCCAGTTAAACGCGGCGATGCTTCCGCTGTAGTGAAGATCGAACCGGACGTGAACTTTGCGGTGAGTCATGACGCTACCCATGCGCACATGAACGATGGTTCGCACCTTTCTCCCAAGTCGTCAAGTCAACAGTCGCATTCCCATGCAAAGCCCTACCAAGAGTTGCGAGGCGGTACGGCGGTCATGCTGACGATACAGAAACAGCCAGAGGCTGACACGATCAAACTTGATCACAGGATCAATGAGGTGCTCGTCTCGCTTCAAAAAGAATTACCAGACGATATCAAAATTGAATCCGAGATTTTTCGCCAAAGTCACTTCATTGAAGCAGCGGTTGACAACGTCAGCGAAGCGGTACGCGACGGTGCGATTTGGGTCGTAGTGATTCTGTTCCTTTTGATGGGCAACTTTCGCACTAGCATCAGCTCACTAACGTCTATGCCGCTATCGATCCTATTGACAGTAATCGTTTTCTATATGTTTGGAATCACGATCAACACGATGACTTTGGGGGGGATTGCCGTTGCGATTGGCGACCTAGTGGATGACTCAATCGTTGATGTTGAGAACATTTACCGACGATTGCGTGAGAATAAGCAGTTACCTTCAGATTCTCAGAAACCGGCTCTAGAAGTTATCTTCTTGGCTTCCAGTGAAGTCCGTAACTCCATTGTTTATGCGACGCTAATTGTGGTTCTGGTAGTATTGCCGTTGTTTATGATGGCAGGCATCGAAGGACGATTGTTCGCTCCTCTTGGGGTCGCTTACATCGTGGCATTACTCTGCTCCTTGGTGGTTTCATTAACTTTCACACCCGTACTTGCAAGCGTTCTACTACCTCGCGCACCGTTTCTCGCTGAAAAACGCGAACCATTCATCATGCGTTGGTTGAAACACTGGGACGAGCGCGTACTTCGCTGGACGCTTAACCGCCCTCGAACCGTACTTGCTGGTGTTAGTGTTTTCGTCTTATTGAGTTGTCTAACACTGCCATGGATGGGAGGCGAATTTCTGCCTCCGTTCAATGAAGGAACAGCAACTATCAATTTACGTCTTGAACCGGGTACTTCGCTGGATGAGAGCCAGCGAATCGCTAGTGGGGTAGAATCGATTTTGCTTGAAGTACCCGAAGTACTGTCAGTTGCACGCAGGACGGGGCGCGCAGAATTGGATGAGCATGCAGAAGGTGTGAACAATACAGAGTTCGAGGTGCGATTCGCTCAGCACAAGACAGAGAAAGCAGGTTGGCTGAACACTATCCTGCGAGCCATTCCGATCGCGCATCTTTGGAGTTTTGAGTACCATGGGCGACCACAGGAAGTTGTGATCGCCGATCTGCGAGAACGAATATCGAGTATTCCTGGTGCGGCAGTAAATATCGGCCAACCGATCTCGCACCGACTGGATCACATGATGTCTGGAATTCGTGCTCAGATCGCTGTGAAGGTGTTTGGCCCGGACTTACGAGAATTGCGAACTGCGGCATACGACGTCCAGGCACGCATGCAAGAGATCGAAGGGGTAGTTGACCTTCAAATCGAACCTCAGATCGAGATCTCCCAATTGCAAATGCGGGTGAAGCGTGAAGAAGCTTCGCGTTACGGTCTCGCACCCGGCGATGTCGCCGAAATTTTAGAAACGGCATTCAAAGGCACCATCGTTTCGCAGATCATTGAAGAGGATAAATACTTTGGTTTGGTTGTTTGGTACGACGAGGAGTCTCGTCGCGATCCGAACGTGATTGAAGAGACAATTCTCGAAACGCCCTCAGGAGCGAAAGTCGCGCTGTCACAAGTTGCAGAAATCCTGGATACGACTGGTCCTAATGTGCTCAATCGTGAACATGTTCAACGACGAGTCGCCGTTTTCTGCAATGTCCAGGGGCGAGACTTGGCGAGTGTTGTACGCGATATCAAACTAGCACTCCAGCCGGTTGAGCAATCTCTTCATGCGCTGCCAGGTGAGTATTATCTCGACTACAGCGGACAATTCGAAGCTCAGCAGCAAGCCACCTATAGACTATGGGGATTTGCACTACTGAGTATCGTCGGCGTCTATCTGCTGCTGATGAAAGCCCTCGGCTCGCAGCGTTCTGCACTTCAGGTAATTGTGAACGTTCCATTGGCAGCGCTGGGCGCGATTGTGGCGCTCCTGATTGTGAATAAACCGGAAGCTTCGGAGTTCGCGGGCCAAGCATGGTATCTCTGGCCTGGTATCTGGATACAGGCAACTCATTTATCTTTGGCGCATTGGGTTGGATTCATCACGCTCATAGGCATTGTTAGTCGTAACGGCATCATGATGATCTCGCATTATCAACACTTGATGGAGGTTGACGGCATGCCATTTGGGAAAGAAATGATTATCCGTGGAAGCCTAGAGCGCCTTGCACCAGTGATGATGACAGCGATGACCAGCTTTGTAGGACTGCTTCCTTTATTGTTCGGGTACGGCGAACCTGGCAAGGAGATTCTTTATCCGCTTTCCGTCGTATTGTTTGGTGGCATGATTGCATCAACCGTTCTAGACCAAATCGTTACTCCTGCACTTTTTCACCTTTTTGGCTCTGGGCTATCCAGGTCAGACCAAGTGAGTTCACCGAATGCTTAAGACTACTTTGGCAGCTCTTCTAATATTTGTTCCCGCTTTGGTCTCTGGTTCCGAACCTTTCACGATCTTCTCGGGAAGCAGCGAGAGATCACCGAAACAACCGCAAGCGAGTATGGACTCGAGGGGTGTCGCACATGTTACATTCGGCGTTGGAGATGACGTTTATTACTGCAGAGTTGGATCGGACGAGAAGCCCTCACCGCTCGTCGCCTTTAGGGTACCTAACATGTCTCTCGGAATGCGAAGAGGTCCTCGGATTGCTCATGCCGGCGATTCTATTGTCATCACTGCAATTGGAGGTCCGAAGGGTAAAGGCACTGATGGGGACGTTTTGGCGTACCGCACACTGGACGGTGGAAAGAGCTGGCTTGGCCCAGTAAAGGTCAACGACATTGAGGCCTCGGCGCGGGAGGGCCTGCACGCAATGACATCGAGTAACGATGGAACATTGTGGTGCGTTTGGCTTGACCTCCGTGCGAAGCGGACTCAGCTCTTTGCCTCGAAATCGATCGATCAAGGGGCAAGTTGGAGTAAGAATCAGTTGGTTTACCAATCGCCCGATGGAAGTATCTGTGAGTGTTGCCATCCATCGGTTGTGGCCGAAGGTAATTTCGTTCACATCTTGTTTCGAAACTCTTTAAAGGGGAATCGTGACATGTATCTTGTTTCTTCCAACAATCAAGGAGAGACATTTGGCATCGGAGAACGACTTGGACTCCAACATTGGAGCTTAAATGCTTGCCCAATGGACGGAGGCATGTTGGCGATCGCACCGAAGGGCGAAGTTGTTTCCGCTTGGCGTCGTGGCGGTACTATCTTCACGTCCGTTGGAGAGGCCTCGCTGGAAACCATGTTGGAGCACGGTGAACAACCGTGGATCGCAAGCGGCCCGAGCGGGACTTACGTCGTTTGGCTCACCAAACGCGACGGCCAATTGCGACTGGTGAAGCTTGGAAATGGCAACTCGAGAATAATTTCTGAAAACGCTCGAGATCCAATCGTCGCGGTTGGTGACGGAAATGAATCGCAAGTTTTCGTGTTTTGGGAGCAGCGGTCCGGCGACCAAGTATCTATCCAGTGCCAGTTAGTCAAGTAGCGTCGAATCGATCGATACCAGGTTGGCTCGCCCGGTGGCGAGCGTGGAGAATCCGAAACATGCACGCTAATCTAGCTGCTTTCCAACAAGCGTTGCTTCCCAACTATGGAAAGAATAGCAATTCAGAGCGTCGCTTTGATCGAATGGCTTGGCAATAGGCTGGTGAAGACAAACGGGGAAATGGCTAACAGATCGCGTCTTCCTCTTGATGCGAAAGAGCATCGTCGCTAAAATCATCAACAGAGGGTGTTAACCCATTGTTCGAACCTCTTCGTAGAGAAACAGACCGAGCGGGTCTCGAAATCCGCAAGTCCTTTCAAGTAAAGGGTTTGCGAATGTCGAGCGCAGAGAGTATTGTTACGAAGAGGGTTGCGCTCGCGGAGCTAAAATTCCAGGCTCGGAAAGAGCCACCATACTGGTTAACACAAAACGCCGTGAGCCCAAGCTTACGGCGTTTTGCTTTTATACCTAGTCTTTTCAAGGGTTTGTGTCGATTTGGATCCGGCGGGTCGGACTCTCTTTCCGAACCGGTTGCTCTCAGGGTCCGAGAGCAAACATCATGGTTTGGTACGCACCCCGAGAGCAACCCTCCAAAACTCTCGCAATCTCTGTTTAACAAGCGTTGTTACTTAACAACCCGGTTGCTCTCGCACCCCGAGATAGAGTTGCGGAAAAGCGACCGGCGAGTGAACCCTTGGGCCGAACAGCAATGGCGATTTCAATGCGGGGATCGAGGCAGAATTATTCCCTCGAGTCGCTATGCAAAAAGCTAGAAAGCATTTCGTGAATCAAGGGGCTGCCGCATGTGCAAATACGGTCTTGCGGCTGGCTGCCAACGAAGTCGGGTCTCGACGGAGTGAGGAAAGTTTCTAGATATCCAACTCCCTGCTCCATCGCTGCGAGTTGGGCAGCGTTGAGAGCTCTAATCGAGGCCAGATCTTGATCGCTTCGGCTAATCCGACGCCTCGCTTGTGCATCAGTGGTCCGCGGTACGGCGAGGACACGGCCCTCGTGGACTGTGCCCCAAACTCCGATCTCGCGGATTCTCATGGGTTCGCAGGTCACAGGATTCTCGTCGAGAATCGTAAAGTTCGCCAACTTGCCAGAGACAATACTGCCAATTTCCTGCTCCATTTTCAGCGAATAAGCAGCTTCGATGGTTACGGCTCGCAGTGCGCCCTCGCGACTTACTCGCTGGTTTTCTCCAGCAACTCTTCCCGAAGTGGTGATCCGATTGACTCCGCACCACATCAGGAACAATGGATCAGCCGGGGCCATCGGCATGTCAGAGTGATAGGAGTAAGAGATCCCGGCACGTTCGATATCGCCCATCCGAACCATCTCGTTTGCCCGCTGCGGCCCCAGTCCCACTTTGCTGTAGTTGTCCGCCAGTGATGTCACATAATACGGGTTGCCGCTTACCAAGCAGCCCAATTGCTTGATCCTGGCGACTTGGTCTTTGGCACTGACCGCAAAGTGAACAATCGTTGTGCGGTGGTTGAAACGGGGATTTCGCCGCATGTTCTTCTCTAATGCGTTGAGAACGCGATCGAGGCCGGCATCGCCGTTGACGTGAATATGGATTTGGTAGCCAGCGTCCCAGTAGATGCGGAATGCCCGCTCGAAGACGTCCAAGTCCGTCATCCACTCACCCTGATGGCCATCAAGGTACGGCTCGCGAACCTGCATCAACTGGGAGAAAATTGCGCCATCGGCGAACAGCTTTACCATCTTCTCGGCTTGGCTGGTCATCCCTCCGTACCAGGTGCTGAGCTTCTGTGATTCGGCAATCACCTGAGCATCATCTTGATACTTATCACAGATCGACTTGCCATCTACCATGTAGGACCAGCGAAACGGCATCGACGGTTGGCCGAAAACGGAATTCACGACGTCTTGCAAGGGCTTAATAAGAATGCCACCGGGTTCATTTCCGCACGTGATTCCCTTCGAGTGCATGTAGTCGCGGGCAATGATCAAGCCTCTTTGAAGTCGCTCGGGGGTTGCGATCATGCGACCGACATGTCTGCCAGCCGCAAACACGCCTTGCTCCCAGAAGTGACCATTCTCAAAGTCGGATTGCTTCTGCTCGGATGGAGTCCAGCCTGAAAACACGACGCGAGTCAGTCCACCTACTTGCATCGCCGCCGAATTCAGAAACACTTCGTGGCAAGAACGTCCCCAGATGACAATGGGTCGCGCCGGACTAACTGTATCCAGCTCAACACGAGTCAGCTTACCGAAGAAGCTCTCATGGTACCCCCAAGAAACCAAAGGTTCGGTTGGGTCTTGAAGCTGCTTTTCTGCTTCAGAAAGTCGGCCAAGAAAGTCGGCTTTATCCTTCACAGCGGGAACCGTTCCGGAGGGCAGCACCCAATCCTCGATCGATAGGACTTCCGAGGCTTGGGTCAGTGCCGAAAGGACAGGGTGATCGTGTTGGGAGATAAATCCAGGAACGATCACCTTCTCTTTGAAAGTCTCATCGACGCGAAACTCCTGATCGCCGACGGCTGCCTTCAACTCATCTAGCGTTCCGGTTGCAAGAATTCGCGACCCAACGACAGCAACCGCTTCTGCCCTCGGTTTGGCTGGGTCAAGGGTCAATACTTCTCTCGCTTGATAGATCGTAATTTTTGGCAAGCTGCCATCGGCCAGCCTGCTGCCCATCTCCTGTAGAGAAATAGTCTGCGCCGGGGAACTGGGAGAAGTCAGAGATAGCAAGGCGAGCAGATAGATGATTCGAATCGAATGGGTCATCGTAGTTTCCATTTTGAAGGTAACTGTGAACGAGGAGGCAATGCAGTCGACTGCTCCTTTTGATTCACTTCACTCGCAAGATTCCAGCCGTAAAAAGCTTAAGTCACCCGGGTTTCGTCAGTAGTTTACCCAAAATACCCTGTTGATACTTGGGAATGACGTTTTCCTGGAGATGTTGTTTTCTGATTTATTGGCTTGTACTCAGGTTCTTCGGAGAGCAAAAATTCGATCCAGCAAAAAGAGATGCCCATGGGCAACAATGCTTGCGGGCCCGCGTCACTTGATGGGGCGAAGTGTGACCTGGCGGATCCTGTAGACTCGGGTTTCCAGCCAAGATACTGACCTAGACTCATCACCGACGCATTAGCTTGATCTGTGTGCGGTAGACCAATCGTGTGACCGAAACCTTCATGGTAGAAGACGCAATGGTTTCGGGTGACTAGCGAGCGGTGTAGATTGTTTTTCCTTCTTTGATGGTTTCCAATACCCTTAAGTTTTCCAATTCCGAGATAGGAACGCGGTGCGGGTTTCTGTCGAGGATCGCGAAATCCGCCAGTTTGCCGACTTCGATGGAGCCACGGTTCTCCTCTTCATAGTGTTGATATGCGGGCCAAAGTGTAAGCGACTTGAGCGCGGGTCCGACCGGGATGCATTGACCGGCACCGAGGATATCGCCACTGCGTGTGCGTCGGGTCACGACGGAAGATAGGATCCGAATAGCGTTGGGCAAGGCAACAGGCGCATCATGGTGCTGCGTGAAGATCATCCCACGACGGAGAGCGGAACGCGCAGGGCTGATCCGCTCGGCTCTCTCAGCGCCAAGTACCGAGTCGCGATGCCAATCGCCCCAATAGAAACAGTGCATTCCAAACATAGAGGGAATCACACCCATTTCCTGCATCGCATCGAGTTGGTCTTCGCGGACAGTTTGGCAGTGGATCATCACATCGCGACGATCGGAACCAAAACCCAAACGGGCTCTCGCATCCTTGATCGCGCCGAGCATCATATCGCCGGCGGCATCGCCGTTGCAATGAGCCAAAAACTGCCAACCGCGTTCGTAGCAGATCGCGATTTTTCGATCGACTTCCGCCGGCTCGATCGAGGGGTAGCCGCGGTAGCTGGCTGGCTGTCCATGCGGTGGAATCAAATACGGCTGAGATAGGAACGCAGTCTTTCCTTGAGGTGAACCGTCGAAGCTGAGCTTAACGCCACCGATCCGATAGCCATTCTTTAAGTCCTTGCTGTACCAGGGGGTATCGAGTCCAAAAGGTTTATCCGAAAAAGTCATGTCCGGATAGGAGACTACATCGATCAGCAACTGCTTCGAATTAGCCAGACGGATCCAGGTCTGATCATTGATCTCCAGCGCACGGCCTTCCTGTGCCATGGTAAAGCCGTTAGCCGCGTAAAGTTTCATACCAGTCTTTGCAAGTGCATCAAACTCAGTTTCGCCCAGCTTGGGTAGGACTTTGATGCCAGCCATCATGAATGCTGTTTCCTCCAGCACACCGCTGGGGGTTTTTCCATCAGCTTCACGGCGGATGACCCCACCGGGCGGATTCTTGGATTCCGCATTGATCCCTGCGAGTTCGAGTGCTTTGGTGTTCATCACTCCAAGGTGACCTGACTGGTGGATGATCAATACAGGCAAGTCGCCTGAGACCTCGTCGAGGTCTTGGCGGGTCGGATGACGCTGCTGCGATAGTTGCGCATCGTCATAGCCAAAGCCTAGAATCATTCCGTACTTTTTGGCGTTTGCGGTCTGCGCCCAGGCCTTCAGTTCGGACTGAAGTGCGTCAATGTCATTGACCCGATGGTCGGGGGCCGGAAGAAGGTTTGCCGATGCGGCCTGAAGGCCCGTTTGAAAGCAATGACCATGAGCATCGACGAAGCCCGGTAGTAAGGCTTTACCCCCCAGGTCGACAACCTTGGTGTTTGCACCTTTTAGCTTGAGCACATCGACTTTGGAGCCAACGGCCAAGATTCTCCCTTCCTTGACGGCGACAGCCTCAGCCAATGGATTCTTATCGTCGATGGTGACGACATCCCCTCCATGGTAAATGGTATCTGCTGGCACTTGAGCAAATGCGCTCGCAGAAAACAAGATCCCAACCACCAGCATTGCAAATAAAGGTCTCATGGATTTCCTCTTCATCGATAACTGACGAGCGCTGCAAGGCCAGTATGCACCCGACTGATTTATACCTGAAACTTGCAAGAATTTCGATCGTTCGACCGATCAAGTTGTGAGCATGGATAAATAATGCCTAGGACTTCAGTGTTCAGGCTGGCATCTTGCTGAGTTCGTCAATAATTTTTCACGATCAAGCGAGGCCTCAGGGTGGATCCAAACTTTGGATCTTCCCGTCTGGATTTCTCCGCCAACTCGAATCTCCGCCCGGCAGGTAAACAATACAGGCCACATTCGGCCACGAACCTACCCTAGCCATCGATAGCTAAACCCCGCCATTTTTGTCGTTGTGCTGCGATCATTTCCCAGGAGCAAGATATGAGATTGGTTTTGCCGGCTTGAATTCCCGCTCTATGTTCCCCTGCAATCGCCAACCGTCTTCCCCTTCCAGGGCAACACTTCGAATACCCGAGCCCGATGAAAAATCCACTTGTTTGAGATCGACAGCCACAATCGAAGGACTGAGTGCGGACTCAAAATAATAAACTTTCCGAGTGTGATCGAGCACCGTGCGCCAGTAGGTTGGTGCAAGGTTTGGATGCTCAGGGTCGGCAATACCCCAGGGAACAGAAACGTTACGCATTACGCTCAATACACCTGCCACCTGCTGACGGACACTGTCCGTTTTCGGCAACTTAGAAAGGTAGTATGAAGCTCGAACAAAACGGTCCGCAGAACCGTGTGAACCAGGAAGAAACTTAGCCCCGTCTTGGCGTGACCAATAGCCATTTAGCGTGAGTTGTTGGTAATAAGTTGGGCTGTTTGTCATCACTTGATACTCTCGACCGTGGTGAACTACCAACTTGCCATCGATGTATTCCATGATCGCTGAATCGCCACTCGGATCACTGAGTGAAAGATGAACAGCCGGATGCCCCGAATTGTTCGGACCGAAAAGAACCTGAACAAAAGATACGGGTTCAGCTTGCATCTCTTTCACAGCCTCTTTGACAGTGCCGAAGTTGGAAAGAACATACTGAAGCCAAGCGGTCCAAGAAATTTTGGGCTTATTGCCGTCCGGGTCCTTTCCGAAATCCGTCTCAGCTAGATAAAGCATATTGCCGCCCAATCCTTGTTCGTTCATCCCGTCAAAAACGGCATTGATCGGCCCACCGGAGTTCGCTGCACCCGCCGCTACCACCACACCGTACTTGCTGGTCCAACTGAATCCACCGGGCAGCCCTTCGTTGCGTTCGCCCCGTGGGATAATGTAAAAGTGGGTGTTAAAATCATAGGGCCAATCCATCGTCCTTCCGGTAATCACCGAGCCGTCATGCCCAATCCAGGTTGCCCGCGAACAGGCATGTGCGGTGGCCCACCACCCAGGACACGCCAAGCAAATAACAAGCCAAAGAATGATAGCGCGATCGATAAGTTTTTTTGCTTTTTTCATCATCAGTTTTCTGAGTAGTTAAACGAGTTTTGCTGGGGGCTTTGTTGTAGCTCGAATTCGTCTCCATCGCAATCGTGCTGCTTCCTCCGGTTCTGCATGACCTTCTGAAGAAATGCGTTCCATAACTCGGCACTCTCCGCGGCATAGAATCTTCCCACCTGGTTTTCTCCGCCAACTCGCACCTCTGCCCGGTAGGTAAACAATACAGGCCGCGTTCGGCCACGAACCTACCCTAGCCATCGATGCGTCGGTGGCCGTTCTTCTGCGGAGATTTTTCATGTTGACCAACTGCGCTGATTCTACGCGCCGGCCAAACGAGCCACGACTTGTCGAAATCGCATCGATCCTAGCTACAGCGGTCTTGAGACTCCGGTGTCGGGAATCGGTACCTAACTCAGAGACTCCTGAGATTCCTATCGATTCCGCACCTGTTCGCCTTGAGCTTTCCCGAGAAACCTTGCTCTCTGTTGTCCATGGCGGTTAACCAACCGCGAGATCCATTTCTTTCAAAACAGAGGAGAAACACATGCAACTCAACATTGCAAAAGAGATCGCTGACCTACAGCAAATGACTGTGGGCCAACTGCGTTTGCGGTATGCACGAGCGTTTGGGGAGACGACCAACGCAAGAAACAAGCAGTGGATGATCAAGAAGATCATTTGGAGACTGCAGTCCCTGGCTGAAGGGGACTTATCCGAAAGGGCGCGTGCTCGGGCGATGGAAATCGCTACCGATGCAGACATTCGCCGGCGACCACCCAAAGCACCTCATGCCTCGGTAACGCGAACCATGGTGATCCAAGCCCCACTTCCAAACCTCTCGGAATCCCGGGTTCCGATCCCCGGTTCCCTGATCACACGGGAATGCAAAGGAAGGTTGCTCGAGGTGATGGTCCTCGACGAAGGGTTCGAATTTGCGGGTGAGAAGTTCAAGTCCCTAAGCGGATTGGCTAAGCGAATCACTGGTTCGCACTGCAATGGTTACAGCTTTTTCAATCTGAAGCGAGGGGGGAACTGATGAGCCGAAAACTATCGGAAATGCCTATGGTCCGCTGTGCGATCTACACCCGCAAGTCGACCGAAGAGGGGCTCGAGCAGGAATTCAACTCGCTCGATGCCCAGCGAGAATCGGCCGAGGCCTACATCAAGAGTCAGCAGCATGAAGGCTGGATCTGCCTTCCAGATCGTTACGACGATGGTGGATTCACCGGCGGCAACATGGAACGTCCATCGCTCAAGCGTTTGATGGCCGACATCGAAGCGGGGCGTGTCGATTGCGTGGTGGTCTACAAGGTAGATCGACTGAGTAGATCGCTTTTGGACTTCGCCCAATTGATGGGCAAGTTCGACAAGCATCAGATTGCATTTGTGTCGGTCACGCAGCAATTCAACACGACCAACTCGATGGGCCGATTGATGCTCAACGTGCTTCTTTCCTTCGCCCAGTTCGAACGCGAGCTGATCTCCGAGAGAACCCGAGACAAGATCGCTGCCACGCGTCGCAAAGGGAAATGGTGCGGAGGGCTTCCTCCGTTGGGTTACGATGTGGTGGCTAACAAACTATTGGTTAACCCCATCGAAGCCGAGCAGGTCAGATCGATCTTTGATTTGTACCTGCAACATGAAGGATTGATTGCTGTGGTTCAGGATCTCGACGCTCGAGGCTGGAAAACCAAGAAGTGGACGACGAAAAAAGGAACATCCAAGGGTGGTCGGCCGTACGACAAAAATTCACTCTACGGCATCTTACGAAACGTGATGTACCTCGGCAAATTGAAGTACAAATCGGAGGTGCATGAGGGAGAGCATGAGCAGATTGTCAGTCGCGATGTCTGGACTCGGGCTCAAGGGATTCTCCAGAGAAACGGAATCAATGGTGGCTCCTTGGTTCGTAATAAATTTGGTGCGATTCTCAAGGGCATACTGTTTTGTAAAGCGTGCCAGTGCTCGATGTCGCCGACCCACAGCACCAAGAAAAACAAACGGTATCGCTACTACACCTGCCTGAACGCGACCAAGCGGGGTTGGCACCATTGCTCCGGTCAATCGTTGCCGGCTCATGATATCGAGACGTTCGTAATCGATCAAATCCGCTGTATCGGTCGCGATCCAGAGGTCATCGGTGAAACCATTCGGCAATCGCGATTCCAAACGACGCAACGGATGGATTTACTCACCGAAGAGCAAAACCGTCTCGAAAAGGAGCAAGCCAAATACGAACGCTCTACACAACTTGTGGTTAGCTCCGATCACGCTACGAAAGATACCCGCAAGCTAGCCGAGTTGCAAAGTCGGCTACAGCCGATCGAGCAGCGATTAACGACAATTCGAAACGAGTTACAGACGCTCGAGCGAGAGTTGATTGATGAGAATGATGTGGGGCGAGCCTTAGCGGAATTCGACACACTGTGGCAGTCGCTCAAAGTTGCCGAACAGACCAGATTGATTCGTTTGCTTATCGAGCGAGTCGATTACAGCGGAGAAGAGGGAACGATAGCTATAACATTCCAACCAACTGGGATACGAACGCTGATTGAACAATCCCAAAGAGGAGGTGCAGCTAAATTTGGTGCCAGGCACATGACGAAAACAGCGCACTTTTGCTAGCATCCGCCCCCCAGGCACCGCCGAGTTCCTGTCCCCAGGTTGCATCAGCCAATAGCTAGCATTGCCCCAGGGGATTCCAAAATTGGTGCCAGGCACATGACGAACACAACGCACCGCCGAGTTCCTGTCCCCAGGTTGCATCAGCCAATAGCTAGCATTGCCCCAGGGGATTCCAAAATTGGTGCCAGGCACATGACGAACACAACGCATTTTTGCTAGCATCCGCCCCCCAAGGGACCGCAGAGTGCCGGTCCCAAGGTTGCATCAGCCAATGGCTAGCATTGCCCCAGAGGATCCCAAATCGGCGCCAGGCACATGGACGAAAGCGGAATGACTCGGGTTTAGATTACTGAAGATTCAGCAAAACGTGTGTGTCCCTTTACGCTCCCTTTCTTCTTCTCCTTTTTCTCTCCTGGAGTGAGATATCCGGTTGCTTTCCTCCGCTCGGCCGCTTAGCATGTTACCTGACACGTCACCAGACATGTCAGATGGAATGGGTGGAGGATTTTATGAGTTACTGCGAACGATCAATCTACGTTGCTTGCCTTGCTGTTTTGCTTCTGCACGGGGCAGTCTACGCCGAGGAATCTGCGTTCATCGTCTCTCAAGAGGGCGATCGCATAACAACCACTCGAGCGAGCGATAAGGTCACTCTTGTGACGCAGCATGCGGGCGCTGAAATGCGGCCCTACTTACACCCGATTCTGGCGCCGGACGGCAAAGGCGAGTTGACTGAGTTCAGCCCCGGCCACCACAAGCATCAGACGGGCCTCTACTGGGGTTTCACGCGTGTCAATGACCGCGACTACTTCCACAACAACAAGGGCGATTCTTGGCTGCGTAAAGACATGCGCATCCTCAAAACGCAAGGCAGCCAAGCAAAATGGCAAGTGGTCTATGATATTCTCGGTGCGGACAAAAAAACGGTCTTAACCGAGACCCAAACATGGACCCTCACGGATCAAGGTTCCCAGTATACGCTCGACCTCGAATGGCAGGGCCTAGCTGTGGTGGACGTCACGTTCGGCAAATATGCCTATGGTGGACTTTTCTTGCGCATGCCGTGGACCAGCAAGTCGGGCGGCGAAGCGATCAATAGTGAAGGCCTAGCCAATGGCAAGGCGGAGGGAGCGAGGGCTCGTTGGGTCGATGTCGGCATGCCGATCGAAGGACGTGACGACTGGGGTCACATCGTCATCATGGATCATCCCAAGAACGATGGACATCCGACGCTGTGGCGAGTCGACGGCCAACTGGGTGTTGGCCCGTGTCGCGCATGCGCGGGCGAATGGCAGCTTCCCTCTGGTCAAACCGCGACTTTCCGCCATCGCATTCTGGTTTACACCGGAAAAACGGATCGAGAAAAAGTGGAGTCCCAGTGGGACTCTTACATCCGCTAACTTTAAAAAAAGAATCTCCGATGCCCCTCATTAAACTTTTGGGAGCCTTTGTCGCTCTCCTGATCATTGCCGTTCCGGCCTGGGCACAGAATGCCCCGCAACTTTCGTCGGAAGAAGTTTCGCCGACAGAAGCGGCGAAGAAGATGACGTTGCCGAATGGCTTTCAGGTCAAGGTGTTCGCCGCTGAACCGGACGTGGTCCAGCCGTTTTGCTTTTGCTTCGACGAACGGGGCCGCATGTGGGTCGCGGAGAACCTGAACTATCGGACGCGTGGCATGAACGAAGACGAGCCGCTAAGCCGGATCAGCATCTATGAAGACACAACCGGCGACGGCGTTTTCGACAAGAAGAAAATCTTTATCGACAACGTCTTCTTTCCATCAGGCATCGAAAAAGGCTTTGGAGGAATCTGGATTGGCTCGCCGCCGAATCTGCTCTTCATTCCTGATCGCGATGGCGATGACGTTCCCGATGGTGCCCCCGAAGTCGTCCTCGATGGCTGGGGGATGCACGACCGCCATGAGACGCTGAATAGCTTCATCTGGGGGCCTGATGGCTGGCTCTATGGCTGCCACGGCGTTTTCACGCATTCCAACGTTGGCAAGCCCGGCGCGTCCGATGAGCAGCGGGTCAAGTTTAACGCGGGCTGGTGGCGATACCATCCCGTCAAGAAGCAGTTCGAATTGTTCGCTGAGGGGGGAAGCAATCAGTGGGGCGTCGGCTTTGACGACAACGGCCAAGCATTTGCGACTGCCTGTGTAATTCCCCATCTTTGGCATGTCATTCACGGAGGGCGCTATCATCGCCAGGCCGGGCCCCATACCGTTCCTTACGTCTACGACGACATCAAGACCATTGCCGAGCATAAGCATGCGTCGGCCCACGGCGGCGCTCGAATTTACCTTGCGGATAATTTTCCTAAAGAGTATCGGAATCGGCTATTCATGGCGAACATCCATCAACACGCGATCCTTACGGATGTCTTGGAACGCAATGGTTCCGGGTTCGTTGGCCGACACGGTGACGATTTTTGCAACGCCAACGACAACTGGTTCGTCGGCTTCAACCTGGAAATCGGCCCAGAAGGGGGCGTCTACGTTATCGACTGGTACGACCGCGACATCTGCGGCAATGCTTTGTTTTCCGCATTGACTGGTCGGATTTACCGGTTCACTTACGGCGACGTAAAATCGCCAGTCGGGATGAATCTCGCTTTGCTGAGTGACGAGGAATTGGTCAAACTGCACCTCCATCCCAACGATTGGTATGGCCGGCAAGCGCGACGGATTCTTCAAGAACGGGCCGCAGCCGGCAAACTCGATGGGAAGACGCCGGCGGCGCTGACCAAGCTCCTCGATGAACACCCAGAGACGCCACGCAAGCTTCGAGCGCTCTGGACGCTGCACGTTACGGGGGGACTCAAGAGCGATAAGCTCTTGCAGTTACTCAAGCATGAAGATGAATATCTGCGCGCCTGGGCGATCCAGTTGCTAGTGGAGGATCAGACCCTATCGACTGAAGCGCTGGTCCAATTTGTGGCCATGGCCAAGACCGACGTCTCGCCCGTCGTCCGACTCTATTTGGCTTCGGCCTTGCAACGAATGCCGGTCGCACAACGTTGGGAGATCGTCACGGCGCTGTTAGATCATGCCGAAGATGCGGGAGATCACAACCTGCCGCTCATGGTTTGGTACGGCTTCGAGCCGCTGGTACCGGCCGATCCGGCGCGAGCCTTGGCCGTCGCCGCGGCCGGGAAGTTCAAGGTGGTCCGCGAGCACTCGGGTCGCAGGCTTGCTGAAAACGATAGCGAACCGAACCTAGTGCCACTCGTGCAGGTTATCGCGAGGTTCACCGATTCCAACGTTCGCCGAGATCTGCTCAAGGGAGCACTAGACGGGCTGCGTGGTCGCAAGAGTTTATCCTCCCCTATGGGATGGGCTGAACTCTATACCCGGCTGACCGAGGATGCCAACGTTTTCCCGCACGCGCGGGCACTGGCCGTGCTGTTTGGCGATGTGCAAGTGCTAGAGTCATTTCGCAAGCAGTTGCTTTCGACCACGGAGCCCGAGAAACTCCGACTCGAGGCTTTGGATATTCTGATTGGAAAGCGAGTGCCCGATCTGGCACCCACTCTCCAACAGTTGGTGAACGATCCGACCCTCTACCGCGCAGCGATTCGAGCATTGGCGGTCTATGACGACGAACAAACACCCACGGTGCTCCTGAAACGTTACGCGGATCTTAAACCAGAAGAGAAACAGGATGTGATCGCCACCCTGGCTGGCCGTAAGAGTTATGCATTGGCCTTACTCGATGGCGTGGAAAACAATATTGTGGCGAGCGGGGATATCTCGGCGTTCATTGCGCGGCAACTCTATTCGCTGGGCGACAAGCAAGTGAGCGAGCGATTGAAGCTGGTTTGGGGCGACGTGCGCGAAAGTTCTCAGGAAAAACAAGATCAGATAGCCCAAATCAAAAAGATGCTCACTCCGGGTGTGATGAGCCGTGCAAACCTCGCCAACGGCCGTGTGCTTTTCAGCAAGACCTGCCAGCAGTGCCATATGCTTTACGGCGAGGGAGCGAAAGTTGGTCCCGACCTGACTGGCTCTAACCGAGCTGACCTGAATTATATCCTGTCTAACATCATTGAACCAAGCGCCGAGATTGGCCGGGATTACAAGATGACGCTCATCCTCACCACCGATGGCCGCACGATATCGGGCCAAATCGTTGAGCAGACGGATACGCGCCTGGTGATGCATACCGCCACGGAGAAGGATATTGTTGTTTCGCGAACCGACATTGAGGAAATTCGCGAATCGCCGATTTCGATGATGCCCGAAGGACAACTGGACAAGATGAAGCCCGACGAAATCCGCGATTTGGTTGGCTATCTTGCCTCGAAGAAGCAGGTATTGCCGTCGAGTTCGCCGAATCAGTCCCGAGCTGGAAACCAAATGGGTTCGATCCAAGACGATGATTTTTCTACGTTTACTGTTACTTACAACGGTACCGCCGCCGAGAACGATTGGTTCGCAGTACCGCTAAGCGGAGCTGTCACGATCAGCAACGTTGTCTTCGGCCATGGTCAAAATTTTCACGATGGAGGGTGGTTCGATACCAGTGCCGGCAAACCGATTGTGCAGGTTCAGCCGACGCGCGACGGCGTCTGGGAGACGGTAGGGGAACTTAGCGACTATCCCAAGACTACGGTCGCGAACAACGGCGGGTTGAAGCCGGGACAGAAGTTCATTTGCGAATTAAAGAAACCCGTCAAGGGAGTCGCGGTGAGAGTGATCGGTGTGCCGTCCAGCGGAGACAATCCAACGCAGGCGTTCTCGTCTTGCTCGGAACTGCAGGCGAAGTAGGGACGTGGCGGTTTCGCGAATCGCTGTTACTTCGAAGTATTCTATCTTGTTTTCCGAAATGCAATTCCAGGAGCATCCATGCAAACAACAGCAGCCGAACAGGTTTATGCTCACTTACTGAGTCGCATTTTGCACAACGAGCTGAAGCCTGGCGACTGGGTCGAACGCAAGCAGCTTGCCGAGGGGATGAAAACGAGCTTGATGCCGATCGCGGAGGCCGTCCAGCGTTTGACGCTGGAGGGCTTTCTGGTGTCGGTACCTCGCAGGGGTACACAAGTGCGTGTACCAGGTGCAGAGGATGTTCGAGGCCAAATTTTGGTGCGTGAGGCGCTGGAATGTCAGGCGGCGCGGCTGTATTGCGGCGCACCGGTCCAAGCAGCGCGTTCCCGATTGCAGCGATTGGCAAAAACGGCAGATGCACCTTCTGGAAAAAGCACCGCCTGGGAGGCTGAACTTGCATTTCATTCGGCGCTGGTTGAATTGGCCGACTGTGCGGCGCTTTTGGAAAACTACATGCGCGTCATGAACCTCGTTTTATTCCAGCAATCAGCCCTGCTAACGCCGTATTCCTTCAATCGTGGCGACAGCCATGTGCAACTGATTGAAGACCTTGGCAGACTTGATGTTGATGCGGCGGAAGCCCGCATGCGGAAACATATCCGTATTGGGAAGGAACAGATTCTCCAACCGACCCAGCGAGCGAAAAAGAACTGATGCCCAGTCAATTTAGATAGTAGTGCGAAAGGAGCCTTTCTGAAACAAAACCATGGGGAGTAACTCGCAAACGAGCCGCAACGTTTGGCCCCCAGGAGAATTTCGGACGGGATTGGGACGATAATCATATGCCAATAAAACGCATACGAACCAAGGCCTGTGAGCGTTGCGCGAAGACGAGCGATGTTCTTTACCGCGTTCGCGTCGATGAATCACAGCGGTGGATCTTTGTATGCCCCGCTTGCCTTGAACAGGTGAAACCAAACAACCCGCACTACCAATACGGTGGAACTTGGAAGAGCAAGAAACGGCATTAACTTCGGCCTCCAGACGCGTCCTTCACGGACTCATCCGCTCCATGCGAGCGAACGCAGTCCGTGAGGAAGCAGTAAGCCTCACTAATGAACTTGGACCCGCTCTTCACGCGATTCATGCGATCGGCGTAGATCGGCTTCCAAGCTGGACGCACTGGCTCCTTGCGGATTTTCATGTGCGCCTGAGCCGGAGTCCGGTCAGCCTTTCGCGAATTGCAAAAAGCCAGCTCGAAAAGATCGATTGGATACGCTGATTGGTGAAGCGAACAAACTCATTGTAGAAGGTTCTTTTTTAATCAACATTCGCTAAAAAGATTGTGAGCGACCATCGGTTTTAGCATACCTGTTGCAAGAAACTTAAAAGTTCAGGTGCTAGTAAGTCCTCACCTTCGTCAGCAACAAAATGTCCGACCTTTTCAAATCGCGAAACCTTCGCATTGGGAAACATCGAGATCCAGCGGTCTAGATTCCTAGGGCTGATCAGAGGATCTTTCATCCCCCATGCCAAGTAGATAGGCAATGAAGTGAGCTTCAACAACTCATGCTTCATGCGCCAGCACGGTTGACTAAAGTCCAACAAAACATCTCTAAACGCTAAGAGCCCATAACGCTCATCTCTTGACCTGAATGCGCTTTGATATGCTTTATGCTTTTCTTTGGTGAGAGCAGCATGTTTACCCCAGGGCATTTTCACTTTGAGTCATAGAGTCCTATCAGTTGGGTGAGAGTCAACTTAAGATCCGCAAAGGCCCTTTTTCCAAGCTTTTTTTCGTATGCCTTCTCGATTTGCGCGATGGCAAAGATACAGCTCTCAAGCAATCGCATTCCTTTTGGGGTAAACATGATGAGTTGCGACCTGCCATCTTCGGTGTTTTGCTGACGCTTTAGATAGCCCTTCGTCTCGATAGTAGCGATGTTTTTCGCGATGGCCTGTTTCGTAATCCCCGCTAACTTCGCAATCTCAATAGAAGTGCTGCCTGTCGGCTTAACAAATCGAAGAACGTTCAGATCCGTAGGACTAACGTTGGAATACCCATCAACTTTGAGGCGGCTAACCAAATCGTCTTCAAAAGATCGAAACAACAGAATCAGAAATCGGCCAAGCGGCTGATGTTGATCTACGTCGTCAATCAGAATGTTTTTGAGGTCTAAGTTGTAGTCCATTGGCACACTCTAGCGACTGGCGCCAGATAGTCAACCTGGTTGACTTTCCAACGCGTTTTATTTCGATTCGTCACAGTTATTGGCGAGTCGCAGCAGAGATAGCTTGCTTTCGTTTGCCAGTCAGCAGGAAGGCAGTGATTCGTACAGGTTGGAGGCGTGAGACGAGAAGGTAGAGGTGTGAGTAAATGCAGATTGCACTTGGTTAGTAAGGATCGAGCTTCAGCTTGCGAACCTCTGCCATTGATAGAAATGGGTGCCGAGGATCGTCCAGCAACGAGCGAAACCCGAACTTCAGGTAGAAGTTTCTTGCGGCATCATCGATTGCATCGACTTCCACCGCTCGGATGCCAACTTGTTCGGAAATCTGCAACGATCGTCGCAGGGCGTCGACCAGTAGCAACGCCCCGAGTCCTTGACCTTGCACACTCCGATCGACGGCTAGCTTCCCAATAAGTACCACGGGCACGTCAAGACGCGGCAAGCCCTTGGCCTCAGCCGTCGGCAGCACTTCATGGACAACTCGATGCGTGGAAATCGCGTAGTATCCGACAACTCGAACACAGTCTGGGAGGGTAGCGACAAATGTACGAGACAGGTCACGTCGGTCGAACTGGCTGGCTCGATCTTTAATCCACTCGTCAAGCAATGGTTGGCCGCATTCAAAGGTTGTGCGGTCGTGATTCTTGTCTAATCGGCGGATCATCCAGATCGGCATCAGCCAACCAGCTTCTTGTAGCGTTTGGCGGCATTGACCAAAGAGTCGTTGGGCATTCTCGACTCATCGTCGAGCATAGCCGCAAAGACTTGCCGGTCCCGTTCGCTAAGCCGAGTGACTTGTTGATCATGGAGCACTTTGCGTGCTGCTTGAACAAGCGTTGAAATGGCGAAATCGCTAATAGACTGCCCCAACTCGGCGGCCGCGTCTTCAATCGTTTTCTTCAATTCACTGTTCAATCGGAAGTTGATTCTGGCATCGCTGTTGGTTGTCGACATAGTGAGCCTTGCGACCAATAAGTATGAACTCTCCAAAAGGCATTGTACGTCATTTTGCCACATCCTTCAAGTCGGATTAGGTTTTAACGTGCTTGTGGCTCTGCGGAAAGATTTCGGAAATGCGTTCCATCAAAACTAGTGCCAGGCACATGACGAACGCAGCAACGACTTTTCGAGATCGCATCGATCCTAGCTACAGCGGTCTTGTCTGCTACAAACTTTCGACTTCAAGGTTTGCGACCAAGGAGCTGTAGAGCTTTCGCTTTTAAAAGAGCCTCTTCCGCAGAATCTGTGGGTCACTGCAATTGAGCGATCAACATCCTCGCTGAGATATCCGTTACAATCTGAGGTCACTGCTGAGCGTTTCGGGCAAACGTAATAGGAATCAGACTTTTGTTCCCTTGATCCTTCTATTTGACTGGAGATATCCATGAAGACGCGAATGTTTGCGACTCTGTGTTTGTTGATTGGGGGGCTGTTCTTGTCAGCCGTACCCGTTAGCGGCCAAGTAGAGTTTCTTGAGCAGAACTGGCCTGCCGATGTGAGACAAGAATTTTACACCACAAGTCAGGGCTCGCGAATCATGCCCTACAGTTGGTTTATCGCCTTGGAAATCAGCGACAGTCAAAAATCGTTTTATCGTGACCGCTTGCCTGAGCTAGGGTATCTGCCCAACAACCTATCGACCAACAATCCCGACAAACTTCCGGTTGGGTTCGTTCGAGATCAAAACGAGATCACCAAAGCGGACTACATCGGCATGAATTGCGCCGCGTGCCACACCAACCAAATCTCATTGAGTGGCAAGACATTCCAAATCGATGGCGCCCCGTCCTTGTCGGATATGTGGGGAATGCTCACTGGCCTCGACGACTCGCTCAAGGCCACTCGCGACAACGCGGATAAATTCGATCGCTTCGCCGCCAGTGTGCTGGGCGCCCAAGCAAGCAATCCAACAGCCAAGAACGAACTAAAAAGCGAGCTAACCAACTTTCTAAAATACTGGAGCAAGTTCATTCAGGACAGCACGGTCGAACATCCATGGGGCAGAGCACGCATCGATGCGTTTGGGATGATCTTCAATCGCGTGGCTTCAATAGATCTGGGCATACCTGAGAACAGCAAGAAGCCGGACGCACCTGTAAGCATACCGTTTCTCTGGGGTACATCTTTTCAGAGCCAAGTCCAATGGAATGGTGTGGCTCCTAACACGAACGATATCGAACGACTCGGACGAAACGTGGGGGAGGTATTGGGTGTCTTTGCAGAGGCACAGTTTCAAGCGACAAGAATCTTCGAAATTCCTAAGCCCGCCAGGACCAGTGCCAAACGATTGAACCAAGTTCGACTTGAGAATCTTCTTAAAAAACTATGGTCACCCAAATGGCCCGAGGATCTCGTGGCGATCGACGCCGCTAAGAAAGAAGCAGGAAAAGCTCTTTACCAAACGCATTGCGCAGAGTGCCACGCGATTGTGCCACACGGTGAACAGAACACTCCCGTGGACGTCGTGATGACCAAGCTTTCGGAGGTACGCACCGATCCAAAGATGGCGGCCAATGCAACGATAGGAGTCGCCTCGACAGGGGACTTGAAGTGGCTTTTCGAAGGACGCTCAAAGGTACCTCGGGGAGAACTGTTGCAAACACTGGTTCAACTAGCCGTCCTAAGTCCCTACCGCGACGTCGCTCCACCGGAAAGCATCTTGGATCGATTAACGAGAGATGATCTTTTTGGACCCAATGAAATCAATCTGTTTCTAAGAGAAATTGGCTTCTCTCAGCAAACGGTCAAGGCGCTGCATGCGGATCTCGATGAGAAATTAAAGAGCTACTACGATGACTTGCAATCGACAGTCAAGTCGTTCATTGGCCAACCCGAATCGGCGACCGTAGCGGAAAACGCCCCGCCAACGCTCAAGTACAAAGCGGCACCACTGGCGGGTATCTGGGCAACGGCCCCCTATCTGCACAACGGCTCGGTCCCGAACTTGTACGAACTCTTGCTTCCGAGCAACGAGCGGACATCGAAGTTTTATGTTGGCAGCCGAGAATTCGATGTCAAGAAGGTAGGCTTCAAAACCGAGCAAGCCCCGGGCACAACGTTGTTCGATACATCGCTGCCAGGAAACTCCAACGCAGGCCACGACACCTACGGCACGTTCAACGAAGAGCAGCGCTGGCAGCTAGTCGAGTACTTGAAATCACTGTAGGAGGCAAAATTCGTGCCATGCACATGACGAACGCGATGCGATCTTGGCGATAATGCGACTCGAAGCTATTGCGAGGAGTTTGTCATCGCGACTTGGGGACACTGTGCCTCCAGGATAACCGATGGAAGGTCTGTTACGACGTAGGCGCTCTTCATTTTTCCCCCGAGGAGTCCTTCATGAATACCATTACCAGGAGAATTTATGGCCTCTGGGCTTCTGGCATTGTTTGACGATGTGGCAGCATTTGCCAAGATCGCTTCGGCCTCACTCGACGATGTTGTCAAGATGTCGGCAAAGGCAGCAGGCAAGTCG
>Ga0315901_10000907_pt1 | contig 43033 bp, 51 predicted proteins | sample LakEriMetagenome_10_FD_203761 | JGI IMG/M metagenome (GOLD analysis project Ga0315901, IMG submission 203761) | Freshwater fungal communities from buoy surface, Lake Erie, Ohio, United States - Buoy 2 MA116 | ecosystem: Environmental > Aquatic > Freshwater > Lake | place: USA: Lake Erie, Ohio...
TTCAGCTGAGATCAGATGGTCGACGTTCTCACGGAGAAGTGAAACTCCCTCGAGCTTCGACTTCGCCTCATAGATCAGATCGTCAACCTGGAGATCCTTGGCTTCGGTCTCGGCGCTGAGCCAATAACCAAGGGCGCGAAGCTGTCTCATCGTCGCCGCTGACTTCAGCAATTGCACGTGAGGAGTCAAGGCCGATGCGCGGCGATACATTGGCACGCCATCGAGCAGGCTCGAGATGTATGCGATCTGTGCGGGTTGGTTGGTCTGCTGAATTGACCTGGTGACGGTCAGGAAGTCGACCGTCTCGCGATTGGCCTGAAGGCGCTGAATGGCTTTCCAGATCTGCTTGTGGGTCGGCCGATAGAAGTCATCGGCTGACAGTTCAGTGACAAGTTCCGCGACCATTCCGGGAACGTCATCACCCATCTTGAGGACGACACCGAGAATCAGCTTCTCGGCCTCGTCGTCGTGCGGCTGATCGTCGATCAGCTCTGGGATGTTCATTGGTTCTGTGCTCATTGTTGTCCTCGTGGTTATGCGGTGGCCAGTGTCTTTGTCTGACAGTGGCATCGTTTGGCCGTGTCGTCGATTAACATCCATCCGTTGTTACATTCGCCACAATGCGACGTTGCGGCTTTTGGTTTGGTTGCGTTTATCTCTTTGACCATCTCTGGGAAGAGGTCTTTGAATGCGAATGGTGAATTCGCTTTCTTTGGGTATGTTCGCTTGAGCCATTCAGGGAAGGCAAGTACATCTGACCGAGTCCCATCTACCCGATTGACCAGATCTCTCAATTCGCGCATCGTCTTCCAGTTTGTTGCGTGACCTGGATACGCATCTTCGAGAATCTCACCCAGGTCATTGATTGGCGGCTTGCTCGACGATGGCGACGAAGTCGCGGGGTCTGTGTCTTGTTCTCCTGGTGTAATCTCTGAAGTAATCTCTGTAATGAATGCTTGCCCGATTGGTGCACTCTTGTCTGCCCGATTCGGGCGATCTAGTATGTCCCTTTCGGGCATACTGGAATGGCCGATTGTCTCATCCTGATTGCCCAGTAAAAGCGCTTCGAGGGCGTCGAGATCAACCCGATAATAGAGCTTGGCCGGGACTCCTCGAAGCTGCTCGAACCAGACCTTGCCATCGCCTAATTCTTTCAATCGCCGTCGAGCGGTCTCCTGCTCCTTACGTGAAAGCATCGTTTCGTCAAACCACTCGTCTTGAGTCTTCCAGAACCATCCATCAGAATCCTTGGTCTTCTCAGTCCAGTAAAGGGCCTGACTGAGCATCAATCCGGACGTGACTGACCCTGTCAATTCTGCAAGGCAACGATGAAAAGCGATAGGCCGGCTGAGGACCTTTAGAAGTTTCATAGGCTCTCCAGAAAACACAAAAGCCTTCTGCGGAAAACGGGCAGGTTGAAAGGGACCGTAGGTTGACAGCCTACAGACCTGACCCGCCTCCGCAAAAGGCTTTTGAGAGTATACATTGTTGTCCCTTTCATTCTGCGAATAGCTCAGGGCGTCACCCCTGATCGCAAGAAGTATAATAGCACAAGATCAAACGAACAGATCATCTTGCACCGGCTTTCTTTTGGCCGCATCCTCGAGGTTCTTGATGGCTTGCGCAAAGTAGGACTCTTTGAGCTCTGCCCCGATAGCGCGACGGCCTTGGACTACCGATGCGTAGACCTCTGACCCAACTCCCATAAATGGCGTCAGCACCGTCTCACCTGGGTTACTCCACAGTGTAAGGCATCGATCAATGACATCGAGCTGTAGCGGATGCACGTGCTTTTCATCGTCCTCGCCACGAGCTTCACGGAACGGCAACACGCGATCAAGCCGAACATCGTCCCAGAAGGCGCTCGCATACTGACGCCAGATCCAGTGCGAATATCGATTCTCGATCTGATTGCCAGTGTGCCCCCGGTAGGGTAGAAGTTCGGCGGGGATCTCGCGTTCGCCGTAGTACTCCATCAGCCCGTTCGGATGAGTAATCGGGATGGGATTCTTGCCTTTGCGGCGAAAGACCAGAAGGTAATCCGCGCTGGCCACAGTGCATCGCGATGAATCATCAACGATCTGCTTGTGTGCGAGAGCCTTGGTCATCGTTCGATTCCGCACCGTGAGCGGCTCTTTCCAGACGTGATACCGGGCGACGTAGTCGAATCCGAGTCGCTTGTGCTGCCGGATAATATCGCCAGGGAAGTCGGTCAGCGTGTCGCATCCCGTGTTACCAGTTGGAACGTCCATACAATGCACGGCGGTCATTCGACCTGGCACGGTCAGCCGGTAGAGCTCTTTGACCACAAAATCATAATGCTCGAAGAACTCCTCATAGGTTCGAGCGTTGGACAAGTCCCGGTCGTCGCTGCTGTAGTGATACAACCCGGCGAACGGCGGCGAATAGATCGAAAGGTGGATTGATTCGGACGGAAGCGACTTCATAACCTGGATACAGTCGCCGTTATAGATCGCATACTGATTGGTGATAACCTGATTCTTTACAGCCATTTCGGAACCTCCATTGTCGTCGTCGTGTCGTTGGTGATGATGCCTCGAGCGTGATTCATATGCTCGACAAGTGCGGTAAACATTCGATCGGCCTGCTGGCTCTTGCGCTGAAGAGCTGACAGAATATCGTGACTGCTCTCTGTGGTCACGATATCGACTTTCACCGGCCGCTTCTGACCGAACCGCCAGAAGCGCCGGACCAGCTGGTAATACTGCTCATAACTGTAACTTGGGAAGAGTACCGTGTGCGCGCAGTGTTGCCAGTTCATCCCCCAGGCGCCGATCTTGCTTTTCGTGATCAGTCCCCGGATCTTGCCGTGACGAAAATTCGTGAATGCCTCTTCCTTGAACTCTGGCGAGTCGGAGCCGGATACCTCGATGAAATCAGGCAGCAGCTTTCTGAGCAGCCTGCCCTCTTCGTTCAGGTTGCACCAAACTACGGCCGACTCATCGGTCGCGACCAACTCGGCGATTTTCTCGCATCGCTCAGTGACGGTTCGCCGCTGCTCTTCTCTGAGCGCCGACAATCCAACTGCCGACATCTCAAACAAATACCCTGCGGCCAATGCTCGAGGTGAGACAAAGTGCGTCTGCTCTATCAGCGCCGGCAACACAAAGTCATTATCCGAGTACCCAAAGTCTGACGGCTTGCGGATAGCTCTCGCCCAGGTTGACACCCATCTCCAGAAGGGAATCTCAGCGTGACCCTTGAACCGCCATTTCACCTGATCCGTTCGGCCGCGCTGACGATGTGAATGACCTTGACCGGCTGCCCCATTGTTCTGATCGTTCTTGAAGAAATAGGACATCATATCCATCGCGCCCATCTCTCCCAGCGCCTCCGATGATGTCCCGAGCTCGATGTAATCATTCGGCGCGGCCGTCGCAGTGCATAGCAACCGGAAGCGCTTGGTCCTGAGAAACTCCGTCACAATTGCCCGATGCTTGCCGTTGAATGACTTGATCGCGCTCGACTCATCGCATACGACGCCGGCGAAGTCATCTGTGTTGAAGTAATGAAGCCGCTCATAGTTCGTAATTGATATGGGCGCCGTCACCTTGCCTTCACGGCTGACGGCCGCATCGATACCGAACTTACCAGCCTCTTCCACCGTCTGTGAGGATACGGCTAGGGGAGTGATGATCAGGACTGGCTTGCCCGTGAAGAGATGGACGTTCTGAGCCCAGACCAGCTGCATCAACGTCTTGCCCATACCGCAATCGGCAAAGATGGCGGCGCGACCACGACGGATCGACCAGGCCACAAGCATCCGCTGAAAGTCGAACATAACGTCCGGCATCCATAGCGGCTCAAACCCATCGCCGTCATTGAACTGTGCTTTCTGCTGAAGGAATCGCAGATAATCATCCGCCGATTCCAGTTCGTCTAGTGCTGTCATATCTTCCTCCGTGATACGTGAATTGCAACCAATCGCAACCATCAGCGCGATCGCCTTGCTGTTCATTGGCTCTCCAAAAAGCGAAAAGCCCTCAGTGAAAACGGGCAGGTAGGTAAACGATCACGGTGACATCCGTGGACCTGTCCCGCCTTCACTGAAGGCTTGATGATTGCATCGTCTCGTTTACCTTTGCGGCCTGATGTGCTGGTCGTCACTCCAGCGGCCAAAATCGAGTATATGCAAGTCGCGTTTATTGTCAATAGCTGTTTTGAATTATCTTTGCGGCCGTCCCAGTCGCGTCGGTCGATCATCGGGCCTAACCAGCTCAATCCGAGTCGGTCGCCCATCGATCTCGGCAATCACGGGACGTGACGCCAGCCGGGTCAGCTCGAGAGCAATCCAGAGAATGAAGTTCATCGAAACCTCCGGTAAAAAAAGGGATCAGGTAGGGGCAGTCAACCTACTACCTGATCCTCAGAGGAGATGAAAATTCCACTGCTGATGTCGCTCGACTTGCGGTCTCCCACAAGACCGCACCCGGTCAGCCCCAGGTATAGCGCGGTCAGGAATTGAACCTGATCACCGACCGACCAAGGAGAAAAGGGTATGAAAAACCTTGATCAGTCCGGATGCTCCCACTGAGCTTCCGCGCTGTATTGCCCCTGCGGGATCTCCGCCGAGATGGCTGTTTGCCGAAGATGACACTAGATGTACGATCGGCGCTTGCCGAACGTCCCCTGATTCTTCCTCATCTCATCCAGTGCGCCACCAAAGAACAAGGAGCAATTTCGTTGACTCCGTAGAGTCGATATCAACACGGGTGAGCCCTAACCCAAAAGGCTCACCCGCAACGATTCCCTATACCGCAGGGAAGTGGCGACTCCCGCCACACTCGTCAGAACTGGAAGGGCAGGTTGGGATTCCTGCCCGCACCCAGATTATCAGCCTGGGCGTTTGTCCGGCAGTTTGAGGACCGTTAGGGCCTCGCGACTGCGGGCGTGCATCGCTGCCGGATGTCTCGGTCAAATATCAGCCGGTAAAAAGCGGGATGGCCAGCGATGACCATCCCCAAGAAGAGCACTTATGAACAGGACTCACACTCACGCTCACCGGAGGTAACTGGATAGATGCGGGGCCGGCCAACGGATCGCGGACGGTATGCCACGATCTCAGCACGGCTCACACCGCAGAACTTGCCAAGCGGGGTCACTATATCGTGACGCTTGATGCGCCCCTGGGACATCCACTGATAGATCGTGGAGGTCGTCACATTGCGCAACGCTGCCGCTTCTCGAATTGTAAGGATCTCGTCTGTCACGATTCGAACATTAACCCGCGATCTAATCCGCGTCAAGAGTATTGTTGAGAATAATTCAGAAAATCATTCTTTGATACTATTGACAATAAAACTCAGCTGACATATAGTCCGCTCACGGTCGCAAATGACCGGACGATAACGACAACACAGACAGGAGCACATATGACCACAACGATCTCAACCAACGTCAACGCAGTCGCCCCGACGGCACTTCACCGCGCTCTCAAGAATCCGGCCGTCGAGCTGATCCAGTCCTTCCGCAACAATGCCGGATACAACGAGATGGTCACGGTGACGTTGATGCCGGGCTACTACACGGCCGACGGCGCGACCGAGTTTGACGCCTATACGACCGCTGAACTCGTCGATACGCTGGCCGGCCTGACGACCGTCGCGCCGCTTTCCACATGCGACGACGACCGCTGCTCCGATGGCGTGATCATAACCAGCGAATATGTGACTCACGCTGGCGACGTTGATTCGGTCGGGTACGACTGCCCGATCTGCTCGATCAATCGCCCGGCTCACGCGATTCCGTTCTAAACCTGACGGGGCTGGCTTCGGCTGGCCCCTGACTTCATCCGGAGGACAATAATGACTTTCCTGACGTTCACCCTGACCCGACGCCCCGTGTTCACCGGCGAGTATGACGCCAACGATGAGCCAATATGTCGCAAGCCCATCACGACCGTGCACATCAATGCGGCCACCATCGTATCCGTCGACATTCGCGCCTATTCGGATCACACTGATCTGCTGATCAAGACGACCGACGGCGAGACGTGGACCTTGCCCGGCACTCCCGAGCATCTCGCCCAGGTGGACCGGCTGACGGGCATCGAGGGAGGTGGGAATGAGTAAGCACACACCGGGGCCGTGGAATTATGACAGCGGGTATATTGATACTCACGCCGTGGACGACGATGGGTCACGCGACTACATCATACTGGCAGAAATGCATTCCACGTTTGGCCCTGACAATTACGGAGTTGACCAGTGGATGCTCCCCCCAGAGGAGTACGAAGCCAACGCCCATCTCATCGCCGCCGCGCCTGAGATGTATGAGCTACTTGAACGCGCTGGCGAAATAATGAATGAGCTAGAATCGCTTATTGATAACGCTTTCACTAACGACGCGTCCGCGCAGAAGTCGCAGTGGCTTAAAGATGCTGACGCACTGCTGGCCAAGATTGAGGGAGGTGGGGATGCCGCGTAAACCTCGATCGCAATTCAGGACCGTCTACGATCCGGCCAGGATGAAGGCAAAGCGGCTCAGCCGCCGCAACATCAACACGCAACGAGTCGTCCGTGGCGCGGAGGGATGGCTCATCGAGGAAAACGTCGCCGGAAGGCGGCGCCGGTCGACTGTCACCTGGGCGACGTTCGCCGAAGCGATGGAAGCCGTCGCCAACGGATACCAGTTCCCGCCGATCCCAAAGCACCTCGATGAATTGCCGACTCACTACGTGGTCCGGCAGGCGACGCCGCTTCGGGTCAAGGGCGGTCGCGTCTGCTTTTGGTGCAAGCGCGAAGGGCGAGAAGTACCGGCTGAGTACACGGTCCTGATCTCGTTCAGCAAGATCAAGAAGTTCTCAATGTCGTGTTGCGACACGATCACCCATGGCCTGTTCTACGGATCGTCACTCGACGATCGGTTAAACCCTATCCCGGAGGAAGACTAATGAGCACACTGTTTCAGATTGGCGAGGACCTATCAGCCCTCGAGCAGCTGCTGACCGAGAATGATGGCGAGATCACCAGCGATGCCGCCGGTGAAGCCCTCGAGGCTTGGTTCGACGAGCTTGGCGAAGCTCGAGATCAGAAGATCGACAACTACTGCCGGCTGATCGCCAGCATTGACGCCAGGGCGCAAGCGCGCGCCATAGAGGTAGCCAGGCTCGACAACCTGATCGAGACCGACCAGACTGCTATAGCGCGGCTCAAGACGTCCCTTCACAACTTTCTGATCGAGCAGGGTATCACCAAGCTCGAGACGCCACTCCACAAGCTGACCATCGCCAAGAATGGCGGGAAGCCGCCGCTGGTCGTCCCGGAGTCGTGGCGCGAGGATGCAGCCAACGCGCCGGAGCGGTATCACCAGACGTTCGTCAAGCTCGATACCGCCGCCATCCGTGCCGACCTGATGGCCGGTGAACAGGTCGACGGATGCCACATCGCCGCGCCCGGCAATCACCTGCGGATCAAGTAGACCGCGCACAAGTCAGACCGATCAGGCCGGGACTTTCACCGGCCTTTTTCGCATTGGCGAAATAGTTTATTATTTTTGTAAATAGGTGTTGACAATAAATCCGACTCAGGATAGTATCACACCATCGAAGCGGCAATGGAGCCGCCGGTAAACAGAAACAGTAGACACGACAATGCGCATCAATAGCAAACGCGATCTGATTACATGGGTGGATAACTGCATTCAGAACGATGTCACACCTGAACAGCTCAATGAAGCGGCAAGCAATATTAGCGTTATGGCTCATACTAATGGATTTACATACGGCGACGATTGGACGCCCATTTTTGAGACGCTAGACATTGACGATCTGGAACGCATGGCTGGTATCACGGAGGTGGTCTAATGGCCTGCAATGACCCACGCTGTGAGAACGGATGCATCACCCTGGGCGAGTATGTCGCCGCTGATGGCTCAGTGGACACCCACACTCACCCCTGCGGCGAGTGCAACAATGCCAGCGATGACGAGATTCCATTTTAAGGAGAGAACTATGACCACCATGACTGACGAAGCGGAATATATCGCGGCCATTGGCGCGGTTCGCTGTCTGCAGTGCGCGAACTATCACTTTGACGACACTGATATCTGCTGGCATTGCCACGATGCGGATGATCGTTCCGTGGTCAACAGCCAGACGGCAATTGTCGACACGATCGATGGAGAATACTCATGGTAACCGATGCCGAATGCCCGCGCTGTGGTGACGATAATTTATCGGACTATCCGGTGTGCCCATCCTGCGCCCGGGTAGCCCACTTCCCGCACCGCGCTGACTGCGTACACTGCCATCAGGAGTGCCAGGAATGCGGGGAGTTGACCATCCTCCAGCAACCTGTCGGCCAGTGGTACGAAGCAATCTGTGGCCCCTGCCACGATCGATTGACGACAGAGCAGCGTAAAGATGACCGTATGCGTGAAGCGCATTATTGGCGAACTCGCTAATTTTCCAGTTGACAAATACTTGTGATCTGACAGAGTGCTTCCTATCAGATCACAATTCACGGAGGAAACAACAATGTCCACAGAAATGACCACGACCACGACCACGCCAGGCCAGCTCCGGGCGATGAGCGGAGATGATCAGCTGGATCTGATCCGCAATACGTTTGCCAAAGGTGCAACGGAGGACGAGTTTCGTCTCTTCGTCGAGGTCGCCAAGCGCAAAGGGCTGGATATCTTGAGCCGCCAGATCCATCTGGTGAAGCGGTGGGACAAGAAGACGGGCCGCGAGGTCTGCGAGATCCAGACCGGCATTGATGGCTACCGCCTGATGGCCGAGCGAACCGGACGATATGAGGGCCAGTCAGGCCCGTTTTGGTGCGGAGCAGATGGCCAGTGGGTCGATGTGTGGCTGGCAAATGAGCCACCACGCGCGGCAAAGATCGGCGTCTATCGGGCTGGCTGCCGTGAGCCATTCTGGGCGGTCGCGCTGTACTCGGAATACTGCCAGACGTACCAGGACAAGGCCACCGGCCAGCCGCGCCCCAATCCGATGTGGGCAAAAATGCCCGCGAATCAGTTGGCGAAATGCGCCGAGGCTCTTGCTTTGCGCAAGGCTTTTCCGTCAGAGATGAGTGGGATCTACACCAGTGAGGAAATGGCGCAGGCGTCCAATGTGATCGACATCACAACAGCGACGCCAGCTCTACCCGCCGCGCCTGCCGCATCACTGGCGATGATCGATAGTGACCAGTCAGAGGCACTCCGGATCATCGGAGAGGAGCTGGAGGATTACAAAATCACTCCTGCCAAGTTTCTCGAGGCCATTAACAAGTTGGCCAGGACCGCGCTGCCAGATCTCTCCGCTGAGAGCCTCAACACACTGACCAGCGATCAGGCCGATATGCTGCTCAATCGCCTTGGCAAGCGTCTCGAGGAATATCACGCTGAGGCCGCCAACGCTGCCGCTGCAATCCCCGCCGAGGATGACGGGCCACAGTTTTAAAAAAAAATATGAAGCCTATCATTCTTAGTTATGGCGGTGGAACTCAGTCAGCGGCTTTGTGTGTATTAGTCGTACAGAACAAACTGCCACGTCCTGAACGTATCGTGATGGCTGATACTGGTCGTGAGGCGTCGCAAACATGGGATTATTTGCGAAACGTGATGCAGCCATATTTAGCCACAATAGGTCTGTCCGTTGAAATTGCCAGTCACGATTTAGCCACTGTAGACCTGTATGGGAAAAATGGTGATTTGCTCATTCCTGCATATACCACAAAAGGCATGTTGCCGGGGCTGTGTTCGACGGAATGGAAAAAACGACCAATATCACGCTGGTTGCGCCGTGAGGGTTACGGCCCATCCAATCCGGTGATAACTTGGCTTGGCATTAGCTTGGACGAGATTGGGCGAGCAAAACCTAGTGGCGTCAACTGGCAGGAATATAAATGGCCATTGCTTTTTGATGTGACAATGAGTCGACACGACTGCAAACGTCTGGTGATAAAGTCGGGTTTGCCCGAGCCGCCAAAATCATCATGCTGGATGTGCCCGTATCGGTCTGACCAACAATGGCGGCAACTAAAATCGCAATATCCTGATGATTTTCGACTTGCATCGGAATTGGAAAAAGAAATATCGGCCAACGATAATCAAGGTGAATTGTGGCTGACAAAACATCGACGGTCATTACAGGATATTGAGTTTACTAACACGTCTAAAGATTTGCCATTATTTGGTCAAGTGGAACACTGCGACAGCGGATTTTGCTACGTCTAATAGCCGCAATCGCAGCGGTGGAAGGAGAGTGATGGCGAAAAATTGGACAGTGCGAGAGTTAGACCGGGACGCTTACCCAAACACGTTGCTGCAATACATGGTGGTAAACGAGACCGGGGAGGTGGTCTCTGTGCATCACTGGCTAGAGGACGCGCGGCAGATGGCCGCCGTGCCACTGTTGCATAGCGCTTTGCGCGAGGCATATGACCACATCATAGAAGTGTCGCGTCAGTTTGGCGTTGTGCCGGAAGCTGACGTGACGGAGCGGATTGTCGCCGCAATTGCAGCCGTGGAGGGGGAGTGATGGCTGACTAAGCATCGCAAACCATTAAACACGTGCACATTCACTGGCACGTCGCGAGAGTTGCCGTTATTTGGACAAATCGAACACTGCGATAGCGGATTTTGTTGGACGTAACTACCACAACACGCCGCCGGGGCAACTCGGCGGCATCACAGAAAGGACACAATGAGAATGCACACATCACGCAACAATTGGAGATGCAACTGTCCACGATGCGCTAGCGTCGGCCGGAATCGCCGCAATGGTTTGCTCATCACTCTGCTGGTCGGGGGCCTCGTGGCTATCGCCGCGATCGTCGGCAATGCGCAGGTCCCCGCGCCGGAGCCGATCCCTATTCAGGCGGCGACGATCTGCATCTATCACCCCGAATCACTCCAGACCAGCGATCCGGCCCAGCGTCCGGTGATCGTCCACGCTCGCCGATACGGCTGGCCCTCGCCCGTCCCGGCCATCGAGTATGTGCGCAGCGAGTGGCCGTCCGGTAATCCTGACCGCCAGGCGGAGGCGATCAGCGCGGCGATCCAGTATTCGATCTACCTATCACCCGGCAAGCTGGTCGACGCGCAGCGGGTCACACTGGCCGATTACCTGCCGCACCTCGACCGCTCGACGATGCCGGCCCTCACCCTACATCAGGCAGTCCGCGAGTATTTGTGGACAGGCAACACGCTGCACAGATCGACAATGGTTTACTGGCTGAGGCGTGTCGTCGAGTCCAAAGCCAATGTGGACTGTAACCCTTGGCACCCTTACCGGGAAGGAGATCAGTAATGACGCGAGAAGAGAGAGCAATTGCCAATGGACGCGAAAAAGAAAAGGCTATCAATGCCGTGACCGTGATGGCCGCATTGATGGCCCTCTGGGCTGGACAGATCTGGCTCAACGGTGGATACACGACCCAGCCGGAGCATCACGCACTGTGGCGCGGGACGGCTGCTATTTGCGGATGCTGGGGAGTAATCCTGTTGATGGTGTCGATGTGCTTTCGCGGCTCGACGCTGTATACCGTCGCCGCTATCGTCATCACCGGCAGCGGCTTTTACCTGGCGTCGGCGCCGACCATACCATAGGAGATCAGGAATGACACCAGAAGAAAAACAGGAAGCAATTCAAGCGCGTGAACGGGCTACGATACCGGTGGTGATTATGGCTGGACTAGTTGCATATTTCGCCGTGGCCAACCGTGCCGATCCGATGGCCCCACTGCTCGGCGGCATCTGTGCTGTATGGGGACTATATTTGCTGCTTCAGTTCCGCTATTCGTGGACGCTGCTTATCTCGTCGCTAATTATGATTTTAGGTGGCGGGTCGTTATTTCTAGGAGGTGGAGGGCAATAATGGACAACTTGAACGACCTCGTGCTTGTAGCCGCCTTGTTGCTAGGCGTCGTGTGGTGGTTTTTTACCGATTCTACGTCGTGCTGAGGCGACTAATGCAGCCCGTGAGGCTGACGGAGGAACAATGACTCGCATCTTTCTCATTCTGATCTTGGCAACGCTGATTCTCGGAAGTCTCGGGATCTCAGTGTCACTGATATACGATGGCCGGCCGGTCGGATGGCTGGTCGCAATTGGCGCGATCGGAGTGGTCGCGCTCTCAACGAGGAGTAGCAGATGAAGCCCAAAATCATTACATTCGAAGGGATCGACGGAGCAGGGAAGTCAACGCTGGTGAAGTCGTTACACGATCATTTCACCGCCCAGGGACTACGCGTCAGGTCGACGCGGGAGCCTTGGGAGCTGAGCAAGGTAGACCCGGACCCATTCATCGCCACAATGCAATTGATGATCGACCGTCGCCGCCATTGTCGCAGTCTGCGATTCGACCTCGACTTCGATCTCATCCTGATCGATCGGTTCGACCTCTCGACCGAAGCATATCAGGGATTTGGCGATGGAGTGGATCGCAACCTGATCGGTCAGCTGAATGACCTCGCCACAGAGGGTATTGATATCTCGATGCGGATCTGGTTGGATCTGCCGGTCGATGAAGCGGTCAGTCGCATTGAAGGCCGGGGTGAGACGATCGACCAGAATCAGCAAGCGCGACTTGAGCGAGTTCGTCGAGGATATTCATCAATGGAGAACTGGGGACAGCTTCGGCGCCTTGATGCATTTCAACCTGAACACGCCGTACTGAGCGACGCCATCGCGCTCATCGAGGAGGTGTTGTAATGGCCGATCTCGCCATCAGAAGAGAGATCAACGCCGGTGAGGAGATGGTCGTCAACGCCAACGACGATCATCAGCTCATCGGGCTATGGTTGGCGACGAAGCGCAACGGGCTGACCGTCGACCAGTATTCGCGGATCGTCCGTGGCTTCCTCGAGTTCACCGGCAAGCGACTGCGATCCACGCGGCTTGATGATATGGTCGCCTATACCGAGAGCATCGGGCATCTGCGGCTATCGACCCAGGCGCAACGGATCGCTTGTATCAAGTCGCTGTTCGGGTTTGCTCACAAGGTCGGATATACCCGCGTCAACGTAGCGGCGACGATCCGGGCCCCTCGAGCCAAGGATACCCTCAACGAGCGCATCCTGACGGAGGAGCAGGTCCTGCGGGTGATCCTCGCGGCGACCAACCAGCGCGACGCGGCACTGGTCCGGATGCTCTACCGGTCCGGCGGTCGGATCTCGGAGATCGTTACGGCGACCTGGGCGGATCTGATCGAGAAGCCCAAGTTCGGCCAGGTCACGCTTCTCGGCAAGGGCGGGAAGACTCGGACGGTGCAACTACCGCTCGACCTGATCGCGCTACTTCATCAGATCAAAGGCGATGCCGCGCCGGAGGATCGGATCTTCCCGATCAGCCGTCAACGGGCCTGGACGATCGTCAAGCGGCTGGCGAAGCAAGCCGGGATCACGGAGAAGCTGTCGCCGCATTGGTTCCGCCACGCTCACGCCACTCACGCACTCGACCACGATGCGCCGTTGTCGCTGGTCAGCGCAACTCTCGGTCATAGCGGTCTGGAGATCACCGGCCGCTACATCCACAACCGGCCTGATGAGTCGTCAGGCGATTATTTAACCGTCGGATAATCCAGAGGAGGATTACAACAATGCAGACAGGAAATGGAATCGCAACCCAGAACTATCGAGACAAGGTCCCATCGAACAGCTCAGATCCGCAGCTGACGACCGAGATCATCACCCCGGCCCTCGCTGAAGAGATGCTTCGTCACAACACGTGCAATCGGCCAATCAAGGAAAGCAATGTCACGTTCTTGACCAACGAGATCCTTGAAGGCAGATGGAAGCTCACCGGGTCAGCCATTCAGTTCGTCGGCAACGTACTCGTCGATGGCCAGCATCGTTTGAAGGCTGTCATTGCATCCGGCAAGTCGATCAAGGCTGTCATCGCTCGATTTCCAGCGACCGCAGCCGCGAAAGAGATCTTCAAGGTGATCGATGTTGGCGCAAGCCGTACTGTCGGCGATATCCTGGCTATCAACGGGGAAGCCAACGTTAATGTATTGGCCGGAGTTCTGAAGGGAATGGATCGCTACTATCGAGCCATCGAGCACGCTGACCATTCCGCGCAGACCATTCCATTTTCATCTCAAACCCAGTCAGCCAATAAAACTCTCAAGACTGCCCAGAAAATCGGACGATCGACGGTCAAGAAGCCGCTGTCATATATTATGGATTTGCTGGCTCAATATCCGTTCGCCCGAGAGTCGGCCAAGTTTGGAGTCTCGATGTCGAAACAGAAGCCGCAGATCCTCACTCCTACACAATGGGGATTGATGCACGCGATCTTGAACGACGTGGACGAGTCAGACGCATCGAAGTTTCTGGAGTCACTGAACACGGGTGAGAACTTGTCGCGTCAGTCACCGATCCTTCAGCTCCGCGAACGTCTTCTGAGCATTCGCACAGATATGGGCAGGGACGCACAAGGCATCGGCCCTCATTTCGTGCTTGCGCTTTGCAATGCCGCCTGGAATGCGTACCGGACGGGCAAGCCGATCAACCCGAAGAAGATCTCAGCCGGAGATCCGATTCAGATCGCCAAGTGACCATCAGGCAGGATGTCGGACAGCCGGCATCCTGCTAATTGTCCAAGTCGAACTAAACCTTTCTTTAGTAAATAGCTGTTTTACCTCAATCCCGTCAATAAAGGAGATTCGCAATGGAAACAGACCTTCAGGGCGCAATTGAAGCGCTCGCCGCCGCCTCCGCAATCGAGGAATTGATCTTCGACCGTTACGATCGTTTAGTACAAGACCTAGCACAGATCAAACCGAACACGCCAGAGCATCGGGCAATCCTTGACCAATCGAACCCGACACTTGAGTTTGCCAATCAATGCCAGCTCCGGAAAGAGCTAGCCAAGCGGCGGCTGATCGAGATCTGGTCCACGATGGACCCAGCCCCGATCTTTGAGAGCTTGACCCGGCTCGACCTGCCGATATCCGATGAGCCGATCACAACCGTAGTCGGCGCGGAGGCTGTCACGCTGACCCGTGAGACTGTGCAGAAATGGATCGTCGAGGAGCTCGACCTAGCAAAGGATGTGAAACTGTGATTCTGAATGATAACCAGATCCGCGCACGATGTGAGTGGACAGACCATCCGCCGATGATCAGTCCGTTCCAGCCGGAGCAGTTCCGGCGAACGCAGTCCGGTGCACCGGCCATCAGCTCGGGCTTGTCGTCGTATGGGTATGATATCCGGCTGGCGGATACGGGGCTACAGGTGTTTGAAAAGATTGATAAAGTTGTTATTGATCCCAAATACTTTGATCTTGATGTGTTGGAAGTACTGGAGACTGATGAAATGGGTGCGGGAACGTTCTACACGCTACCCCCGCGGGCCTATGCGCTCGGTGTCAGCGTGGAGACGTTCCATATCCCGCACAACATCCTCGGGATCTGCTATTGCAAGTCAACGTATGCGCGGTGCGGCCTGATGGTCAACACCACTCCTCTTGAGCCGGGATGGCGCGGTCAGCTAGTCGTTGAGCTGGCCAACCTGACAGATCTCCCGATGAAGGTCTACGCCAACGAGGGGATTGCCCAGGTGGTCTTCTTCGAGGGCGAGGTTCCCGCCACTACATACGCCGACCGATCCGGCAAGTACCAAGACCAGAAAGGAATCGTCACCGCACGCATATGATCGAATTCATTCTCCTGACCGCCTTTCCACTTGCCACCTTCATCGCCGGGATCTTTCTCGGCCTGAAGCTGGCGCCGCAACCGCAACAATCGCAACCGACCATCGTGATCGCCAATGGCCAGCCGGACAACCAGTGGCCAACGTCGATCGATACCGACAACCAGTAACCAACCCAGAGGAGGAATCTTGAAATTCAAAGTAGGCCGTTTATCATTGTTGCGGGAGCTCAACTTCATTCAGCCCGTCACCGAGAAGAAGTCCACCATCCCGATCCTGACCAGCTTGCATTTCAGTGCAAGCCATAAGCAGACCGGGGGAGTGACTATTCACGGAACGGATCTGGATAGCCATCTGATCACGTTCGTTGATGCTGAGATCCTCGAACCTGGATCGTGCTGCATTCCGGCCAAGAAGCTCACCGAGATAGTGAAGGCACTCCCGGAGGCTGAGATCACCTTCACCATCGAGGGCGAGTCAGTCCGGATCACCTGCGAACGGTCCAAGTTCAAGCTGACCGGACATCAACCGGACAACTTCCCGAAACCCAAACTTCAACCGGACAAGTTATTGCCCTTCCCTGCTGACACACTGAAGACCCTGATCAGTCGCGTCAAATTCGCCGTCTCTGACGCGGAATCGCGATACTCGACCAACGGCGTCAAGTTCGAGTACAAAGACGGCCAGGCGCGAACTGTGGCGACGGACGGGCATCGTCTCGCGTTCTGTGCGCGCCCGGCATACTTCGAGGGCGACGCGATCGATACGCTCATCCCGATCAAGACCGCCGATCTGGTCATCAAGCTGATCGAGACCAATGAGCCGGTCCAGTTTGGCATCGAGAGCGGCACGCTGTTCTTCAGCTTCGGCAAGCGTACACTGATCAGCCGGACGATCGTTGGCCAGTTTCCCAACTATGAGCTGATCTTCGTCGAGCCTCAAGGATCTGTCGTCGCCGATTGCCTCCGCCTTCGGTCAACGCTGTCACGTGTCGCCCTGGTCACGGATGATCGGTCGAAGGCGGCCAAGCTGGTCATCGGTAAGGATCAGCTGGTCGCCATCGCGGCCACGGCCGAAGTCGGCGAGGGTCAAGCAGAGATGGACGTGGAATCGAGCTTTGACACTGATATCACTCTCGGATTCAACGTGCAGTACATCAGCGACTATTTCGGGGTAATGCCGGAAGGATCGGTCCGCATCGAGATCAAAGACGAGATGAGCCAGATCACAATGAAGCCGGTCGAGGATGGAGACTTCGACTTCCGCTATGTTGTTATGCCAATGAGGATATGACGATGGACTATGAGATCGGAAAACCGGTGGAGGTGCTCGATAAAGGGCACCTCATTCTTAGGGCTGTAACGGGCGATGATTGGACGATTGTGGAAGCGGCCAGGGTGAGCATCGGCTCAGGCCGGAAGGGGGAGGAGCAGGACACCCGCCTGATTAACTACCTGATGGCACATCGCCACGAGACGCCCCTCGAGATGGCCGATATCGCGCTTGTGGTCAAATGCCCGATCTTCGTCGCCCGGCAATGGATGCGACATCGAATGGCCAGCTACAATGAGATCAGCGGACGATATGTCGAGCTGAAGGAAGAGGTCTACATCCCGTCGCATCTTCGCGAAGCATCGGGAAGCAACAAGCAAAGTAGCGGAGCCCCGATATACAATCAGGCTCTACTAGACGCTTATCAGTACGCGACCGAAACCGCCCTCGAGACCTATCGGATGATGCTGACCGCTGGCGTGGCGAGGGAGATAGCTCGAGCCATGTTGCCCGTGGCGACCTATACGGAGTTCTGGTGCAAGATGAATCTCCGGTCAGCATTCAACTTCATTCATCTACGCAATGCCCCGGATGCGCAACACGAGATTCAGGTATACGCGCGACACGTCGAAGGAATGATTGCTCAATTCTTCCCTCGCGTTTATCACGCGTGGACCTCGAATAATCGAATCCCCTTCTAGGGCGATGGGATGGTCGATGTCTGTGCCTTGGGTACAGTCGGCCATCCCGATACTTCCTCAGCTGGTCGCCGTTCCCTCAACCCTCACCCGATATGTCACCGCACAAGCCGCGTCAATCTCATACGATACCGACGAAATGAAATAGCATTCGAGCTTGATGATCCGGCTGACCTTGGCATTGCTGACCGTCGTCGATGCGTTGGCCGCAAGGGTCAGGACGGAACCCGCGATACTGCTCACCGTCGTCACCAGATCCGCACCTGCCGCCCCTGCTCCTGCTACTCGGATGCCCTGATTCGCTGCCCAGGTCGCAGCCGATGCGACGGTCAGCGTGGCTTGTCCAGACGTGATCGATCCCGTCGTGATAGTCCGAATGACCGGCTCTGTATACTCAAACGCGGTGCCGGGAAAGTGCGCATCCCAGAACGCCTGAAACGCGTGAAACTCTGACGGCTCACGATTGGCGAAGGTCAGATCGAAGACGTAGTACGGATCGCCCTTCTTCCGGCCGTAGCGGGTTCGGTCGTCCGAGAAGTCCACAATGGCATTCTGTTGATACTGTACCTGGATCGCGGCTGATGCTTTGTACGGTAGAACCTCGAGCGGCATTAGACCTCCTATGCTGGCGGCGTGGTATGAGTGTCGTCGCGGTATGGAGCCTTCTTGATGAGCTTGCACTGAAAGCGGCGAAGGCCGGGCCCGTCGACCTCCGGCAAGTCTTCCGACTCTGTGACCAGCGCGATGTAATCACTGGTCGGACCGGCGCCGATAACCAGCTCGTGACCGATTGCGACGTAATCGCCAGGTAATACCGTCGACGAATCCGCATATCCGATCAGCTCAATACCAGTGGCATTATATCCGTCGAGGATCGTCCGGTAATAACAGATCCGCTCTGCCTGGCTGCGCTTCATCGGCGGAAGGTTGATCTGTTGCCGGTTCGGTGCCCCGATCTGGTCCTCGAGGTCTTCGTCGTAGTACTCGACCGAAACCTCCGTCATATACTCGTCATCGAGATCGCGGAAGGTTGCGATATACCCGGTCGGCAATGCCCGTCGATCCTGATTGACCACAGACATCGACCGCGCATTCGACTGCGTGAAGGTATGGACGGGATTACTGGTCGACGGATTCAGGATGGAATTATCGAGGACCGGTAGAAAGACGATGCTCTGTCCCGTGTCCTGCCAATACGTGCAACCAGTCTGACAGACAACGGAAAGCGCCGTCACGAGATCAACGCCAGCCGTGAACGCTGCGTGACACTCGAACCGCTTGATCGTCTGAGATCCCCAGCTGATCGTCTGATCGCAGTAGTCGCGCCACACGACCCAGCTTGGCCAGTCGATGCGGGTAAGCAGACCGGCACGCTTGAGCAGATCGGCGGCGACTCGAGCCGGATTGGTCGAGTAGCTTCCGCTATCCGTCACTGTTCCTGAGCTGTTATAGTTCGCGATCTTCAGGCACTCGAAGATGCCCCGGAATTTATCCGGCCGCTCCTCGACGGATTGCAAGCTGTCGAGAAGGACCTCGACATATGCCGTTCCGGAGTAGGTAGGCGATGTAGGGAAGAATTGCGGAGTGCCCTGATTCGCGTCGCCCGTACCTGTCGAGAATGTACCGGGATGAAACTTGTATCCTGGCGTCGTCGAGGACCCACTGGCGGTCAGCGTCTGGCCAGCGTAATACGCTTCAACGACGCCATTCCACGGCCCTTCGCCCAGTGCCGTGATGAACTTGAGCGCAGGCGGAGGTCCAGAGGAATAGTTATACTCAACCAGATTACCGGCGACCACGTGCTGACCATAGGCGACGGCCAGCGTTGCACCCTCGTCGACTTGCATCTCTTGCAAGGTCGCGGGATCGCCCGGAGGGTCAGGCGCGGGCCCACTGCCGCCGCTGTCACTCCCTCCACCCGGATCGGTCCACGGGTCAATCGGATTGTAGTCTTCGTAACCTGCGTTCGTATTAGCCATCGGTATCAGCCTGTTTGTTCACGTCGAGCTTGATCCGCTCGAGATTCTCGGTAGTGAACGGATCATTCAATACTAGATCGGTCTGCTTCCGCGGATACGTATATATCTGGTCAGCTTGATCGCGGGTGAGCCATCCAGTTTTGACGAATAGCTCCACCTGCCTGATCGTAATCAAGCCAGCCTGCCAGCGATTCAATACCAAGCGGTATTGCGGGGTAATCGCTATCTCAGCCATTATGCGCTCTCCTGTTGCGTATCGAGTAGCAGGTCAATCATCAGCTCTGCTGCCTCAAGCCGCTCTGCGACCGTTGGCTCGATAATCTGCTGGCCGGTCGGACTTGGCTCGACTGTGATATCGAAGCGCGGCCTAACAGGCCGGTCTTCATCGTCGTATACATAGCCCATCTCAATGTTGAGGATGCGCTGTCCTGCCAATTCGGGGCGCAATAAAATGGCCGGTAAATTCGCATCAGGTTCACTAAACACATATGTTTTTTTCATGTGGATACGACCCCGCCATTACTAGGCTGGCCTGCAATAGTACCAGGATATGTGGATGTGCCTATTCGCAGGGCTGAATTCCAGTTGATGGTATAGGCTTGACCAATAAACGAACCGCTGGCTGTAGTGTATTGGTCGCCAATAACGCTAGACACACGGTCGGCAGTAATAAACGCACCAGGCGTTCCGGCTGCATTCTGCATTGTAGGCGTGCCAACAAACGTGCCGGTCGTGTTGCGAATAGAAAACACGGCAGCATCGGAACAGGCAGTCCAGAAGCGATGATTTGCGGCGACGGTAAAAGAGTTGAGAATATTTACTACGCTCGCATTTTTAACCCATATGCCATACAAGCCTCCGCCTGCGCCGCCCCAGTAGCAATCTCGCAAATTCAGCCGCGATGAAATCACATCAAGTCCCGTGATATTAGGCACGGTGCCAAAACTGACGGTATTGAAAAACCACAAACCCACGACATTATCCAATAATGCCACAGATGTCCCAACGAACATTCCTGATCCCGCAGTCGTCCACGTGTGAGCAGTGCCGTTGACTGTTTGTGATATCTGAAATGTATTAGCTGCACTATTGATTACATAATACATCCGATACATTTCAATCCCGGCAGGCATATTAGGTGGCGAGAGATTGAAGAAATAAACGGGCGTTCCGTTGACTAAACCGTGACCAGTTGAATTGATGGTATTGCCGCCAGATGTAGTCACGGCAGTTGTCGCGGCTGAATGATACGGCTGAATGACTGTATCTGTAGCAGTAGACGTGCCGCCTGCTATCGTCACCGGCCCCGCTCCTGTGTATGATTTGAGGATTAGCCCCTCGGCATATCTCCCACGCGCCAGTTGAATCGTCACCGAATACGCCGACATATCAATACTGGCAACAGTATCAATGGCTTTTTGCGCCGTCAGAAATGCCCCGGTGCGGCTGCTGGTCAACCCGTCGTTCGTGTCGTTGCCTGTTCTTACGCGGTGAGTGGGAGAGCCTGCCGATGTGGTATTGACTGCTGCGCCACTTGGCGTTAAGGAAACAGTAAAAGTCGTTGCGGAAAGCACTGTCACCACGTAATACACAGCCCCTGCAATCAGCGGAGTTGGAAGAGTGCCGGTCGTGGACAATATAACGGGGTCGCCTGCTTGCAGGTTATGATTGGTTGTTGTCGTCACTACTCCCGGCGACGCATTGCTGATGGTGCAAGTACCCAAATCAAAGCCCACATAATACGTGCGATTGGCCGTCAGCGTGGTGCGCCCCCCGCTGCTCGGAGTCGTCCAGCTCAACACGCCAGAGCCGTCTGTGGTCAATACCTGGTTTGCGCTGCCGGTTGTGCCGGGAAGCGTCAGATTGATACTTGTGGTCACTGCTGACGGAGCGCGAAGAGCCACATAATCCGTGCCGCCACCAGTCTCGACCAGTCGCAGCTGGTTGGCTGTACCAGTCGCACCCACTGTCAGGTTGTGATTCGTCTTGTCGAACACAAGACCCGCGTCGCCACCAAACACGCCGCCATCGTTGAATTGAACTTGCGTATTGCTTCCACCCGGTGCCGCGCTGACCGTGGCCCACTGTACACCTGTTGCCGTGCTTTGAAGGAACTGGCCGTTGGTGCCGACGCCTCCGCCAGCTGTCAAGGTTCCGGTCAAGATCGCGCTGTTGAGCGTCTTGTTGGAAAGCGTCTGTGATCCAGATAGCGTGGCGACCGTGCTATCAATCGCGATCGTAACAGCCGCTGACCCATTGTAACTCGAGCCTGACAAGCCAGTGCCGATCGTGAGCGTATTCAGGTTGCTGCCCAGCGTGACGCCCGAGATCGTGCTTGCCGCCAACTTACTGACAGCGATCGCGGCCGCCGCATCAATATCAGCATTGACGACACTGGCCGCAGTCAACGTGTTGGCCCCGGTACGCTTGACAACACCAGTCGTCGATAGGCCGGTAATCGTGTCGCGGCTGATCGATCCGCCCAGGCTGGTCGATGTCCCGGCGATCGTGATCGCACTTGCGGCCAGTTTGCTGATCGAGATCGCCGCACTGGCATTGATATCCGCATCGACGATAACCCCGGCGGCGATGGCCGTTGTGATCGAGGTCGACCCACTGCCCGTCACATCACCCGACAATGTGATCGTCTGATTGGCGGTCAGGTAGGTGTTCGTGTCCACAGACAGCGTACCATCCCCGGCCGATGTCTTCACGAAGCCATTGCTCGTCAGGTTCGAGATCTTCGAGACCGTCAGGACGTTCGGGATATCATCATCAACCAGACTCCGGAAGGTCGGAGCCGCATCCACTCCAGCTGATGGACCGGCAAAGATGCTATTCTTGACCTGCGTGGCAAGTGTTCCGGTCAACGTGCCTGATGATGTAACCGGCGATCCGCTGACAGTGAAGATCGAGGGTAGGCTCAAGCCAACGCTTGTAACAGTGCCACCGCCGCCACCCGTGATCGTGGTCCACGACAAGACACCATTGCCATCGGTCGTCAGTGCCTGACCATTGGTCCCATCATCGGTCGGCAAGGTGAAGACGAGGTTCGCGCCAGCCGCCCCGGCCTTGATTGTGGTCGTGTTCGAGTTGGTCGCATTGCGAAGGATCAGTTCGCCCGTCAGACTTGCACTATTGCCCAGGTCGAGCGAAGTCCCAAGATACAGAGTGCGCGGCTTGACTGCCGTCGTCCCGATGTCCTGCGTGTTGTTCCCGTCGTATGGACGCCAATGCTTGTCCGTGTTGACGCCCCACGCGGCCGTATTGTTCTGGTAGATGACGAATGGATGATTCGTCTGTGATCCGACGATAGCCTGGTCAGGTGAGAGACCTGCGATCGTTCCCATTCGAGCCGTCACGCTGTTGGTCGTGTCCGTGACATAGATCGCCGGATTCGCGCCAGCCTTGGAAACGGTCAGGGCCTTTGCGCCATCGTCCCAGGTGAAGTTCGCACTTCCGGTCAGAACGTTCGATCCGTCGCCGAATCCGATTCGCGTAGCCGTCAGGCTGACCGATGCCGCATCGATGCGCCGCTCTGTCACTCCATCGGACACCCAGTAAAGACCAGTCTGACCTCCGGCATCCTTTGCAAAGAGAAAGCCCGTATTGGCCGGGGCCGTCACCGGCGATGACTGCTCTTCCATCGCCAGATGCCCGGACAGCTTCTGATACCCGGCGTGAGTCATTGCGTAGTTCTGACTGCCAGTGATCCGGCTTCCCGAGATGCCCGGAATGGTCGCCGATGCCGCGCCGTTCGTATCGTAGAAGGTCGAGAACTCACGATGGCCAAGCTGGATAAACGGCATCCCGTCTGAGTGCACGGCCTGACCGTTCGTGTACGATGCCCCCATCGTCTGCACACCGGAGAGCGCGTCAAAGATACCAGCCTGATCCGTTGTCACATAGTCAAATTTGATCGGCGTGACGGTTCCACTTGTCGGCGCGATGACCTGGGTCGAGAAGAAGTTCGCATAACTCCCCGCCTTGCATCTGATCCCGTAATCGGTGAATGCTTCGACGTTGCATCCGATCAGATTGACCCGGCAGTAATTGTCCGTGCCGTCCTCAGCTGTGTTATTACCAAAGAGTCCCCAGGTCGCCGGATTGCCACCGTCGATACCGTTGCATCCGATCATCGTGACAGATCCGGATCTCACTCGATATGCCGCCTTGTTGTCGGCGACGTTGTGGACGTAGCATCGAATGAGCGTGGTATCGTTGCTGCCCCATAGGTCGATACCGTGACCCAGGGCGGTGGACTGCTGATCTACGTCGAGGGCCTCGAGTAGGATCGTAAAAGCCGCATTCGCGCCTGACTCGGTCTTGACCGCCGACCCGCCAACATCGTTGAACCGGAGATTGCGAAGCGTGAGATTGAAGACGCCATTGCCGCCAGTGTCGCGGACTCTGATGCCGTGATTCAACGCTCCGGTCGATGTGCCAACAAAGCCGAAGTTTTCGATCGTGACAGTGTGACTAGTCGCGGTCGTCGTGTCGATGACGATGATCGGCTCAGGATGGATCGAATGAAATGTCGTTCGCCCTGGCCCGTCGCCTTTCAGGATGACGCGATTCTTGGAATCGAAGACCAAAGGCGATGCCCAGTAATCACCGGCGGGAACGTATAGCGGCTTGCCAGCCGTGTAAGCATCGTCGAACGCTTCGAGGATTGCGGCCGTATCGTCGTGATAAACGGTCTGAGACGTGACGCTGGTTCCGGCGGCGTTGGCAAGCGTGAACGTCGATCCGCTGATTGCGCTAACCGTCGTCACGAGATCCACAAAGGGAGTGACCGTCGCGCCGTTTGTATGACTCGCCGGTGATGTGCCATTGTAGGCCCGGATGACGTTCTGTAGCTGAGTCGATGTCTTGCCGTGGTAATAGACGATCTCATTATTGATCTTTGCCATCCCCGATGCGGCAAAGTTGGTCGTGCTGGCAAGAGTGATCGTCGTAACGCTCGAGTTGATCGAGCCGTTCAAGGTCGAGGTCCCGGCGACCGTTCCAGCGCCGATGACTCTGATTCCGTGGCCGACCTTCCATCCAGTCGCACTGGCAACGGTCAGCGACGATGAGCCGCTCGAGATCGTGCCGGTCGTCAGTGTGAGGTCGGCCGCGACTCGGTATTTCGGCGATGCCGCATTCACCCAGTCCGGAGTGATAGAAGTGACAACCGTTCGATCATTAGCGGAATCGTCGGTGACGGCGAACGAATCATCGAAGGCCGTGATCATCCTCTGTTGCGTGTAGTCACTGCCAATCTGGACGAGCTGATATGTCGCTGGCGATCCGAGACCGCTGACCCGGCCGATGCTGGCCGCTGAATCACGTGCCGGGAATCCTCCGAATCGATGCTGGTTGCTTCGACCACTACACCCGCCTGAATCCGTGTAGAGCTTGTTACACGTGGTCAGACCACCGCTATACCCGCATTCGGTCCCCTTGAAGACCCAAGGACACTTCGACCCGACTCGGCGATTGGAGAGCGTCGGAGCAAGGTTTACATCGGTCGCAACGTCAAGCTCGAGGTACTCTTCCGTGTACCTGGCCCCGGTGACGGTGCCAAACAGGAAGATCAGATCCGTCTCGACGGGCGATGCGCTGACCTCGCCGATCAGGATCTTTCGGATCGTCACCTTCGATCCGATGAACATATCCGATCCGGATGCTTCCGTCCGGCCGGCTGATGTCACGTAGTCAATTGCGAAATCGTCGCGGAATCCGAGATCCCCGTTCTGGAGACGGATCGTCACTCGGCCCTGACCATTGCCGAGTTGACTCACGATCGAGCCGACCGACTTCAATCTTGGGACATAGACATCAGGCGATATTAGGCGATAGGTCGTCTCCTGAGTGGCATAGTAAAACGTATCATACGTCCCACCGCCGGCAGGGCGCTCGATTGTGACCGCTTCAATGACCTCCGGCATCTGCCCCTGATCACTGCTGAGAGTCACCCAGTTTGTAAAAGCCCCTGTTCTCGCCATCTGCTACAACTCCCTATTCAATCGAGCCCTCTTGAGGGTCGCCAGGACTGCACGCTGGCCAACGCTGGTATTCTGAGCCGATGCCACGATCCTCGATGCATCATCCTTTCCGACAACGAGATTGACCACAAGTTCGATCGGAGCAGACTCTTGTGGCGCCGTTCGCGTCGGGGTGAACGCTGGCATTATACCACCCAGAGCGAAGGCCGGCAGGCCTGCCGAGATGCCCGGTCCCTGCGGTACGCCAACTGCCCGGAAGATCCCCGGCCCGGCGATCGATTGGATCGCTGACTGCTGATTGCGAGTCAGTACCATCTCGCCCGGTCGAACCATCGCCATCACGGAATCATATCCGCGATCTGTGCCCGGCACGATACCACCCGTAGCGAACTCTGGGACGAGTCGAGACTGGATATCGTTGACCTTCGCGCCGGTCTTCGCGGCCGGAACGACGGTCGATTCGAAGAGGTTCCGGAGGTCCCTGACCTGGTTGGTCAGACGCGACTCGCGGACGCTCTTGGTCTTAAGCGTCTGGATCTGTGAAACGAACGTCGCCAGGATCTGAGTTTCGAAGATCTGCCGGGCCTGCTCGAGTGTGACACTGCCGGAGCGCGTCTGATCTCGAAGCTGGCTGATCTGGTTGATAGCATCCTGAAGCCAAACGCCTGACTGTTCTTCATCGGAACGGCGCTGCCGGGAACGGCCGAGGAGGAATGAGCCGGCCAGCAGCGCCCCGCCGACCACCGCAGTGATCGGATTCGAGAAGAGTGGAGCAAGGAAGCCAAGGCCCGAGAGAGCCCCGCCTGCCGCTAATGCCGCAGGGGCCGCGGTGATACCGATGCCAAGCGCCGCGCCTCCTATACCACCCAAGACCTGACCAAGTCTGGATTGTCCACCAAGTCCCGCGCCAAGCTGCACGCCGAGCAATGGAGCGATCCCAGCCAGCGCGCCACCTGATCCGGCAGCGCGACCGAAGCCGAACCCCCGGAAGAGTCCGGATAGTCCCGCGAATGCGCCGACGGTCGCCGATCGGCCGAAGATGCCAGCCGCACCCGCTGCGCCGATTCCGGCCGTATTGGCGATCGGCAATCCGCCAGCGATCCCGATCGGAGATGCCGCGCCACCGAAGCCGCCTCCAATGATCGGAAATCCGCCACCGAAGCCGGGAGTCAGGAATCCGCCGCCACCGCCGAAGATTGACCCAAGACCGCCGGAAATGACGCCGCCTATACCACCGCCAGCCCCGCCAACTGAAACGCCAGCCACGCCCCGCCCAGCGCCACCAATCGCCCCGGTAATACTCCCAAAAAGCTGACCGAAGACACGTTGAAGGCCCAGTCCGAGAAGGTCGCGGAAGAACGTGGTGAATGACTGCTTGAGGTTGTCGAGGAGTCCCTTGACGTTGCCGAAGCTCCGAGAAAGATTCTGACCAAGGCGCTCGAATGCGTCGCCCGTGCTTTCGACCTCGCTGTTGAATCCGCGCATAAAGCGCTGAGCCGCTGTCAGCTCTACGCCCAGGTTGCGAATCGATGCGATCTCGAGCTCGATCTCTGCCCTTCGTTGTGGCGTGATCTCTGACATCGCCTGTTCGGCCTCGAGCATCGCAATGCGAATATCACGCTCCTGTCTAAGAAGCGCGTTGATCTGTTGCCGGGCTTCGGCCTGAGTCAGTGCGCCCAGGTCGAGTTGATTCTCGATCTCGAGCTGTTGCCGCCGGATGTTGACGAGTTCGACCGACTGAGCAATTTGGATCTCACGTTCGCGATTGATGCGATCTCGAGCCGCTTGGACTCGCGGGTCGACTAGCTCGACGACCTGCTCTTGTGGCGTCTTGGTCGGGTCGAACGCCGGGAGATTCCGGGCCTCACGGATGCCAGCTTGCAAGCGCTGGAGATCCTCGAGCTGCTGCTTTGCGTTCGTGAAGTCCGCGCCGACCGGCAAGGACAACTCGCGGCGAAGGTCCACCAGATCCTGAAGGACCTTCCGCTTCTTCTCGGCTTCATCGATCTGAACGAGGATCTGGAACTCTTTCGACGATGCGCGATCGAAGATGGCCAGCTCTCGATTCAGCTCAGCGAGTCGGGACTGGTATTGCTGGAGGAGGGTGATTTGCTTCGATGCTTCTGCCCTGGCCGCTTCTGGTCTGGCTCCGGTCCCGCTGGCTGGCGTTGGCGTGGTCGGTAGTCCGGTCAGCAGATTGACGCCACGAGTGGACAATGGTCCGCCACGCTGCGCCGCTTCTCGCTGACCAGCGATGACCGACTGAGTGTCGATAAACCGACCGCCGCGCCTTGTTACCGGCTGACCGTCAAGGCCCGTGAAGATGCCTTGCGACTCCTGCACCTTGCGAAGCGAAAGATCAATCTGATCGGTCGCTGATTGGACAGCCGTTCGATACTGATACCATCCGATAGCTCCGGCTGCGAGAATGCCGCCAATGCCGAGGATGACCGGATTGAGACTGGTCAAAGCGATGGTGAGACTTGCCGGACCGGTGAGCAGTGCGATCACGCTTGTCAGCAAGGAAAGCATTGAACTCAGACCAGTCAGTACCGGGCCGAATGCCGCCGCGAACAGACCGAAGACCACGATGGTCTCCTGCACCCCCGGAGGCAATGCCGCGAACTTGTCGAGTAGCTCAATCAGCTTCGGGATGAGCCGATCAAGGACAGGCTGTAATGTGCGAAGGAGCGATTCACCCAGCGGGGCCAGTGCGGTCAGAATCTGATCCTTGGTCTTGGCGAACCGACCAGCGATCGACTCTTGCACGTTGGCGAAGCGTGGATCTGTCGCAATGGCCGTAGCGAGTCCGTCAACGTATGCCGCCATCGTCAGCTTCCCGGATTCCTTTAACTGCCGGAGCTTGTTGGCGTCCTTGGTCCCGAATGCCTGCTCGAGCAGCTGTTCAAAGATCGGCACCTGACCGAGGGCCTCTTTAACGTCTGATCGCTCGAATCCTTGGGTAAAGATCTGCTGGATGTTCCGGGCGAATCCTTCCACGTCTGGAATCGTGAAGACCGCATTCAGCCGCCCGATGGATTTGATGATGTTATTGATTGACTGGTCGGTGACGGTGCCGAGCGCCTTGAACTGGCTGAAAAGCGTCGTGGCGAATCGCGTCGTAACACCTGGCGTCTCTTGTGCGATCCGTCGGAACTCCTCGAGCTTCTTATTCGCGGCATCGACTGACCCGGTGAGTGCGGCCAGTGTCTGACGGGACTTGTCGATATCGGCCGCAGCCTTTAGAGCCGTCGCCCCTAGCCCGGCCAGTGGGAGACTCACCTTCAAGGACAACTGCTGGCCTACGTTGGAGAATGCCTGTTGGATCGACTGGAGAGAGCTGGTCAGCCCTCGAGAGAAGGCATCGCCAGCACTCCGACCGGCCGCGCCAGCTTGCGGCACAATCCCATCAAGGGCGGAGCGTATGGCGGTCGCCAACTGTTGCGCGGATCGTTGCGCGTCTCCCGTATCCAGACCAACCGCGATAACTATTGGTGCCGCCATTCGCCTACCCTCCCATCCGGCTCTTCATTCGAGCCTGTAATGCCGCCTGTTCACTCTGCTGCTGCTGCTTGCGCTGTTCCCGTTCCTGATCCTTCTGGCGTGCCCGTTCCAGTGAACGGATGCACGACCATTGATAGGCGGTCAGGCTGTCGGGATAGGCAAAGGTCCCGCCGCACGCCTTGATCTCATCCAGAGAGATCGCTTCCGCGATTGCGTCCGCCAGTCGACGAGGCTGCTGGCCCGGCTTCGTCTCCTTCTTGGCGCATCCGCCACAAATCTCTTCAACCGGCGCGTCAGGATACTTTGCCAATGGTCCGATGACCTGACAGACATCTTCACCCGGACAGGGCTGACTTCCAACTTTTCGCGATGCCTGTATCTGTCCATCGAACCATTCCTCCAGCGCGTTCGTCAGTCCAAGAGTGATGCCTCGAGCGCATTCATCAGGGTCTGAATGATGATCCGCTTCCACGTCGGATCAATCGCCGCGATGAATGCCCCCCGCTCCAACTGCGAGAATGGCTTGTCTTTCACCGTGCCGCCTTCGATATCCGTGACGAGAAGATCATACATCTCGACGTATGCCTTGAGATCAGCGCCGATCTTCGTTCGCGGTCGTTTGGCGCCACGGATGAAGCTGACCTTCGATGCCGTCCGTTTGAACTTGGCTCGTTCGGATTCTGTCGGCTCACGAAGGATGTGATCGATCGTGTACAGTGGCTTGTCTTGGTCCGGGCCGACAAGCTGACGGATCGTCCAGCTATTCGCCCCCAGGCTGACCTCATCATCGTCGCCGACAACCTGAGCCGATCCGGCGTACATCGCCAAGACGGCCGTCTTCTTGTGCCCGGCTCTCATCGTCAACTTCTCGCCTTCGGTCAGTGCGCGAAAGTCCGGGATGCCCTTGTAGCCCTTCACCTGGAGAATGATCTTATCCCAGAGTGAACAGGTCGCCTGCTCGTCGTCTGTGACGATCCGCTCCTCCCGATTGTTCTCTTCGACGATCTCGAGGTTGATGGCCTTCTCGCGGTCGAGTAGTTCGACCAGCGTTGGCTTGCGAAGGCGATGGGTGACTATGACTGGATTCTCTCCGCCCGGACGGGCGTTGATCTGGACATCGACGCTTGGCGCGTCAAATGGATATGCGTTGTCGTTCAATGGTTCCTCCTACCATTTGTCGATCGGACACCTGAGACGGCCGATCCTCGTCTTTGTGCGGACATCTGAGCCAAACCATTGCGGACATCCGCACTCGCCGCAATAGTAGCCCGTTCGCGTTTCAATAATCGACGGGCAGGACTGACAGATCGCCAGTCGTCCGCGCTGGATGTGTGTGGCTGATTCACCGTAGCGGACCAGCCACCACATAGCACGGAGAAAGGATATCAGGCGCAACACGGCCGGGGCCCTTCGACCTTGCCAAGCTCTCCGCCGATGATCTCCTCGATCTCACGGCGACTCATCTTTTTGCCTTCCGGCAGTAGCGTGGCATCGCCCCGAATCAGGGCCGATCGTCTCACCCGGTAATAGGCGGACTTCGTTGGCCCATCCATCACCTCGACGCCGACCGTGAAGTCGAAGATGTCGCCAGTCGTGATCGGTTCACTCGTCGAGGAGACCGTGGCCGACGGGGTCGCCGTCGGCTCTACAGTCGCATCCGTCTTGATCGGATCTTTAGGCATATGAGGTGGTCTCCTGATTGATAACCTCGGCCTTAATAGCTCCACCGGACGTCGAGTCATACATACCTACCAGATTGATGGTGATCGCCGCGTCGCCGTCGCTGTCGGTCGGGTCGACACTGGTGATCCGCGCCTTCGGAATGATGTAGTTGATTGTGTAGTTGTAGCCCGTGCCGGCCAGTGCGGTCGACTTGGCCTTGAAGGTCACATCCGTCAGCTCCTGACCGGTGACGTATCGCTCCCACGGAACAACCGTTGAGTCGAGCAGGATGACCAGCTGAGCCGTCACGGTTCGCGATCCCCGGAGCAGCTTGCCAGCAAAGGCCGGAGTCGTGGTCGTGGAATCATAGGTCAGGGTCTGAGTGCTATCGCCAGGGCAACGATCGTTCAGCCGGAGATTATTGGCAACCTCGACCGACCAGCTCCGGAGCGTGCATCCTGAGCCCGAGAAGGTCGTCGTACCATCGGCATCGGTCCAGTAAACCTCGACGCCAGCCCCGGTCAAACAGGCCGCGAGATCCATCGTCGAGGGTAGTGAGGTCAGCCCGTGCGGAGTCGTGAACTTACCGGAACCGACCAGATCCGCCGAGTACTGTGGACGATCCGCTCGATTCTGCGACATCCGGAACCGGTCGACCACGACGCCAGCGAAGCGATAGCTTGCCCCGCCCAGCTCCGCCGCCATCGAGAAGGATGGATACTGGCGACCACTCGAGATTGAGAGCATATTGCACGAATGCTTGTAGGCGGTCGTCGCGCCCTGCTGAGCCGTCGTCACCGTACCACCCAAGGCGCGGAGAGCAAGACGGCCAGCGATCCCATAGTTGATATCATCGGTGAAGGTCGCGGCCGGATGGCTGATGTAGTTCGCACACCACTGCGTCGCGAACTCGTGACCGTTGCCAGGGACTCCGGCATCGTTCAGAAACTCGATCTGCGGAAGCAGGAAAGACGCCTGCTGACTGCGGATCTTCGCGTAATTGCTGCCAGTGGCAGATCCGTCATTGTATGCGGCCTCCACTGTCTTCGTGACGTATAGAGCAACGTCATTACTCAAATATTGCGGCATAGTGCCTCCTTAGCAAGGGTCAATGGTAATTGAGCCTACGGCGAAATGCAGAAGCTCGCCGCCATAAACATTCAGATCAATGGTCCATCGAATCGGCTGTCGTCGCTTGAGCTCATTCGGGACCGTCGCGATATCGTCGAGAGCCGCTGTGATCAGATCGAGCTCCGTGTTAAACGTCAGATCCGAGTTCGCGGTCCTGTTGCCGGTCTGGTAGTAGTGAAGGGCCCAGATGTCATAGGACCAGCTCCGGTCAACGCATCGCATCGCCTTCTCGACGCCTTCGTCCTGAGCTCGCGTGATCACATATCCGTGTACTCGGTCGCTGTCCAAAGATGAGCGCATCAGGCCGGGCCACATATCCTGCTTCACGCCAAGGACCCACCAAGGGTAAACGACGGCCAGCGGTGCGGCAGTCGCGATGATGCCCTCGAGCGCTGTCCTGATTTGCTGATCCGAGTAGGTCGTCGACATTACCGATTCATCCTCACTCGTGTCTGTCCGAGTATCCCGGCGAACTGTGTTCTGACCTTATCAATCGCTGGCGTCACATACGGACGCGGCTGCATAAAGCGAGTGCCATATTCCAGATAGGCCGCATAGTCGGCATTGATCGAGATCCGGGCCGATGTCAGCGTCGGCATATCCATATTGATCGAATTGGTCAAAGTCCCCATATCGACCGCCGGCGCCTCACCTGGAGCAGATGCGATGTGAATCGCCGTCCGTCCTCGACGATAGGCGCGGCCAGTCTTCGGAAGCGACATCAGCCGCTTCATCTCGCTGACGATACCACTGGCCATCGCCCGGATTACCGGAGACGCTTGGCCTTGCAAGTCATCCACGACCTGCGAATCAACTTCGACTTCAAAGCGTAGCGGATCAGCCATTGTCCGGCTCCGTACTATTCTCGGCGGGATCGCACGTGATCACCCAGCCGCTGCCCATCTGCTGCATCGGTCTCACGCTGCTGATCCGGTACGACTGCGCCCGGCCATTCGCGTCGATGACGACCTTGGCCCCGGTATGCAAATTTCGATCAAGCGTGACCGGCGTTACTTCGCTACTCATCCAGATCCGGACGGAAGTGGCTTCATCGCCAGACTGCCGTTGCGCGTGCCATCCGTTACGCGTGGTGAAGACCTCGACCTCGCCATCCGTTGGAGTCATCCGGTAGAAGGTCAGACTGGCCGACGCGCCAAACAAGGCACCGCGCATCACATTCAAGGCTGACGCGTTCAGAAGGTTCATCCCCGGACCAGCCTTCCTGAATTGCACAGACCGCTGATCAGCTGCGACACGGCGACCGGAAGCCCGGCCTCTTTCGCCGATGGCGCATACTCGATCGATACTCCATCCGCCTGAAACTTGCTGATGCGCTGGCCCTCGTTCGTCTCGAATCCCTCGAGGTATGCAATCGCCAGCTCACATTGTGCATCCTTCACGACATCCGGGATCTCGGTTGACTCGTAGTACTCTCCCCAGAATCCCATCGAGAAATCGTTCAAACGCTGATTGGCCGTGCCGGTCAGTGCGCTGTCTTTCTTCGGGACTTCGTAGCGCGGCCAGGCCAAGGCCTGAGTCCCGTCAACCTTTGACCCGCGCCAGTTCTCGCGGTTCAGCCGTCGCGCCGCCATCATCAATGCCCGGATCTTGTTGTCGACCGTGGCCGCGTCAAAGGCATCCGCGTTGATCCGGTTCTGATCGCGATAATTGGCAAACTCGGCCAGTGTCACATAGGACGTACTGGCCGAGCCTCCCACTGTAGTTATGATGTCGCTTGTGTTCGGCATCGATTACCACTCACCCCTTCGGCTTTGGCCTCGGTTTCGGTTTACCATATCCCATCTCTGGATCACCTCCCTCTGCCTCATTTGGCTTGAAGGAAGAGGCAGGATCGAGCACACGCCAACCCGCCGCCTGCATCGACTCCGCCTCTTCGGGGTGGACATCTGCCGTGGTCGGCCCGCCTGGATGGGCTGGCTCTTCACGGTACATTGGTACCAACTTGACTGACATACTCCCCCTCTGCGGATCAGGGGCCATTGCTGGCCCCGTATCCCATTTACCCGATGAGCGTCGCGATGTGATTCGGCTTCACAGCCTTCACACCCCACGCCATACCGACCTCATACGAGATCTGCCGATACTGGCGATAGAGCGCGACCTGGAAGGTCAGGTTCGACACCGGATCAGTGATCTCGGTCACATCGTCCGCACCGTCACCGCCGGCCGGCATCGCCGGAGCACGAGTGATCAGGTGGAGAGCGTTGCGGTGGAAGGCGACGTTCGGCGTGTAGCTGTTGCCGACCGCGATCGTGTCGTTATCGACCCACGCGACCCGATTGCCGGGACCGCCGATCGAGAAGACACTCGAAGCCAGAGCCGAGTTGACGACGTACTTGTTGGCGTCGCGTCCGGCCTGCGAGTTGGTGATGATGTCACCGGCCAGAATGGTCCCTGACCCGGTATCAACCGCGAACGACGTTGAACCGACCGCATATCCGGCGCCCAGGTTCAGCTGATAGCTTGCACCTGATCCCTTCGTGTGGACGGTCACGCCGGCGGAGTTGTGAAGGTTGAGCCCCATCACTTCGCCGATCATACCCATTCGCAGGAACTCGGCCGTACCGGCCTCATTGACCTTGAAGAGGACCGACTGCTTACCGCGAAGATTGGCCATCGCCGCGCCGCCGAGAACGAGGTGAAGGTCGGTCTGAGGCGATCCGTTGTCATCGAGGATCTGACGAACACCCGCGAAGTCGGAGAGATCGCCAGCCGTGCCGAAGGGTGTAGTTCCCGCCGTACCGTAAGCACGTGACGCGCCCTTATAGGCAGCGGCCCAGAGATCGGCCTCGATCTCATTGACGAGAGTCCGCATCGCCTGAGTGAACTGGTCGCGAAGGACGTTGGCAAGCTGCGGACGGTCGCCGTTCGAGATGCTGGTCTGCTCCTCCCCGGTCCAATTGAATGAGACCTTACGCGACTTGCTGATCGTCATCGAGCCGCTGCCGACCGTCATATCGGTACCGCTAGACGGAGTAGCAGCTGGAGTGATGTCGGCCGCAGTCATCGAGGGCACGACCGGATAGGTGATGGTCTGATTGAGTCCGGCTCGCTCCGCAGTTGAATTGCGGAAGGTTGCCGGAATGAAACCAGTGAGCTCACGGGAAACGGTATCCGCCGCCTCGTAGATCACCGGCAAGATGGAGGAAAGTGTATTAGCCATTCGGTTCTCCTGATCTTACTGATCTGTGATTGACCCGCCTCCTCTGATGAATTCCATCCGCTGAGTGGGAGAGAGTGCATCGAAGGACTTGCGGCTCATTGCTTTGGCGTTGCCGCCCGCTTTGTTGCCGTTTTGCGCTCCGGAACCTCCCGTCCCTGACGCCTCAAAAGCTCTACCGAAAATCGGATCATTGCGCATCTCCTCGATCAGATTCTTGATCGTGAAAGGAGTGCCTTTGACATCGGCGATTCGGGGCTGACCTTGAGGGTCGAGCACTCTGACCGTGTAATCGCCGTCTTCTTCAAAAATCTTTACCCGCTGCATCACGTGCGGGAGTAGCAGGGCCGGAGTACCCTTGAGCTCGGTTATCGCCGCCGTGGCTTGAGCTTCAATCAGGGATCGCTCGAGCGCGTTCTGCATCAATGCCAGCTTGGCGTCGCGCTCCGAGATCTCCGCGTCGTACTGGCCCTTGTACTTCGACAAGTCGGCCTGTAGCTGCTTTTTAAGCTGATCCTCGCGAGTCGCCCAGTCGCCGGCCTTCTGTGCCTGGCGTGCCTCGAGCTCTTCGCGTTCCGCAATCAGCTTCTGATACTGTTCGACATCAATCCCCTCGAATCCCTTGAGCCGCTTTTCGGCTTCCGCCTTCTGCTTGCGCTCTGTCTCGAGAGCCTTTTTCAATCCGCCGACCTCGTGCGCGAGTTCCGCCTGAAACACGAACTTCCCGTCCTGCTCAAGCAATGAATGGCGCAACCATTCAGGCGCATCGTCTCTGCTGTCAAATACCTGTTCGATTGGTGGCATCATCCCTCCCGGATGGTGAAAGCGGCATCCCGCCGCGTGTTGTGATTACCCTGCCACAAGTAGCAGGAAAACTTTTTCGGGATTACCCGGCCTGACCACGATTGAACGCGTCAATCAGCTGTCCGCCGATGTTGGCCGCGTCGGCCTCGATGTTGAGTTTTTCTTGCTGCGGGTCAAAGTCTTCTGGTAGCTTGCCGGCCGCTTGGAAGACCGAATAGATCGTATCGAGCGAGAATACCTTATTCGCGCCTTCGATCCAGACGCGCATCTCTTCCGGGGTCAGCGTCAGATCGGCCATCGTTGAGCCCAGCGCGATACTGCCAGCCTCGAGCCCCTCATAGGCGGCCGTATACTGGAGCGCAAGCTCGAGCGCGTCTTGCAGTGATCGGGCAGCGGTAGCCAAGTCCGACTCTTCCTTGATCCCCTCGAGAAGTGTCTCGGTAGCGGTCTGTGCCGTTGGCTTGTTGCCGGCCAGCAAGGACAAGCCAAGCACGGACATCTGCTTTTCGAGATGCTCGATGTCGGCCTTGGCGGCACCAAGGGCGGCGCCGGTCGTCTCAGCGAAATCAACGATCCCGTTCTGGCTGTCCACGTCGAAGAACGTATATGGTCCGATGGCTTCGACCTTGCGATTGATGTCGCGGCCACGGAACCATAGGATCGGCCGGCTGGCAATATGCAGGTAGGTGGATAGGTCGGAGTACTTCTGGTAGTGAGCCAGGTTGACCAGCGCCAAGTCGAGGAGTGGCGGCTTGCTGGCCATCGGACCAGTCTTCCGCGAATAGCAGACTGACACCGGGATGTAGGGTAGTCCGGTCGTCCCTTCGGCCTCGAGTATGTATACCGTGTTGCCGGCTGCGTCTTCCTCTTCTCGGAACAGCTGCCAGCTACCTGGGCGGAGGACTCGATATCGCTCGACCTCTTCTTGCCCGTACTCGCCGTCCGGCTCGTATGACTCTTCCTCGAGGACAAGCAACGTCAGCATCTGCTGGCCGTTGATGGTCTCGTGACGCCAGTTGACGATCTGATCGGCATCATACATCACCCAGTAAGGACGACGATTCAAGGCGCGTTCATCGGCAAGGGTCGCCCCGGCAGGAAGGGCCGGCGGCATATCGACATAGATCAGGGCGTGGCCATACTTGACAGCCGACGTGAACAGCTCTTTCGAGAAGACCGCGCCGTGAGTCCCAGCGTTGTCGATATTCTCCCACAGTTCAAACAATCGATCCGGATTGTCTCGAGCAAGCTCTGGGTCTTTGCGGAAGACCATTCCGACCAGTCCGTGAAGGGTCCGCTCGAAAGCGTTGAAGAAGATTGCCCGACGAAGCCGGATCGCAAAGTCACGCTGATCTTCTGCCGGTTCAAGTGGAAGCCATTGCGCTCCACCGTCCCGCAGTTCGAGCGTACCACCGGCGACCGCTTCGACGATGTCCCATCGACGCTCCATCTCGTCGTGCTCGTCGCGGTGATAGTTTGGCTTGTTCGGGTCTTTTTCGTTCACGGAGTCAGGGTATAACCAAAGTCTGGAAATTATTTTTTCTTACAATAGATTGTGAGTCCGCAACGATTCGCCGATCTGATGCGCGATAGCGCCCAGGGCATCGCAGAAGCGCTCCTCGTCAGCATTGGCGGCATCGGGATCGACAGGGTTGTCCACGTCGAGCCCTTGCCGCCTTGCCCATTCCAGAGCCGCGTGACTGGCCTCGTGGCTGATCGTATCCTGCCCGAGATCGCGCTGGTTGAAGTGAATCTCGCCAAGGTTGCGCGGTCGTCGCCGGACAGGCCATAGCACACACGCGATGACCTGGCTGACATTCAGCGCCGGATGAGCCGCCTTGATATGCTCACGCATCAATCGCCTTGTAGACCAGACGTGGACCGTATACCACTGCGACTCACCTTCAGGATAGACACGGAACGAACATATCACCCCAGGATAGACCGCCTTCGCCATTATGCATCCCCTCCCATTCTGACCACGGCCTGAGATCCGGCAACTGCCGAGTAATCCTCGTCAGTTGAGGCGACGTGGATCGGCGCCTGAATCGTCACCCCGTGCTTAGCGTCGGTAATCCAGAACGCTTGCCGTGGCGGCTCGTAGTGGAAGTTCGAGATGTACGCATACTCGTCGTACCCCTTGAGGCTTCCATTCACGATCAGATTCCGGATAAAGGACAGCTGATGCCAGTGCCCCATCACAAGGTAGTCATATGGTCGGCTGACCGCCTGTTCGCGCTGGCGTTTCCTGGCGTCGCCAATCATCAGCGGGGAGAGCAGTCCGGCGATACCAGACCCGCCCCGGAACTGGTCGCCGTGGGTGAGCAGGTATCGGGTATTGTAGACCATGTAAGGCTGATCGGCGGCTTCGCTGATCGCGAAGCTGATGCCCTTCTCGGTCGATAAGAGCTTGGCGAGTAGATGGTAGAAGAAGTAGTCGAAGTTATCTTGCGCTCGATTCTTGGCGTGCGGCTTGCGCTGGCGTCGGCCGTGATTGCCAACCACGCAGGGCAGGAAGACGCGCCCGAATACGTCGCGAAGATGTCGGATGCCAGCGGCCATCGGCTCTGACCAGTAGAGCAGCGATTCGAAGATCGTCGCCGCGTTGGTCTCGACCAGCTCCTCGTGAATGATGCCTGAGAAGAGATCGCCGCCCAGGGGCAGGACCATTCCTTCGTAGGTCAGGCCGTGCAGGTAGTCGCGGGACAGCTCGACGACGTTATCGAAGAAGTTCCGGAGTCGCTTCTCGGCGATCTCCCGATTGTACGCGTTGACGTAGTTGACCTGAGCCGGATAGACGACCTCATCGAGGTGAAGGTCGGAGAGGATCGCGGTCGGGATGGCGGATGTATCACCTTTACGGGGCGACTTGCTGATCCATCGCGGTATCTCGCTCTTGGTCTCCCGGACCATCTTGGCGAACTCCTCCGCCTGGCGGAGCCGATCACGCTCCTGGAGGAGCAGGTCACGTTCACGGCGAAGCGAGCTGGATTGTCGTCGCAGGTCGGTGGCGGTCGCGGTCTCACCGTTGTCAGCGTCGGTCTTGGCGCGGATCACGGCCGGGGAAGGATCGGTCGGACTGGGCAGTCCGGCGATATGGGCGAGCTGACCCGTCCGCCACTTGTGCGCGTACTTGAGGATGGCGTTGTAGCTTCGCCCAGTGTTCTGTGCAGCGTGTGTGTAGTTGCCATCGGACGCTAGCAGTTCAGCGATGATGGCGCGGATCTGATCGTCGGTCAGAGCCTTCATTGGCATAGCGTTACCTCCTGGCCCTGAGCCTACGAAATATTTACAAAAAAAGATTCTAGGGGCATTGACTAATCCGATGGTTTAGAGTACTATGTATTCACGGTGAGGGAAGAAGCCCTCAGATCTTTAACAACCAACAGGAGAGCACAATGAAACACGATATGATCATCACCACCACCGGCCTTTCAGTTCCGACCTTCGAAGAGTTGAGCATCAGACCTCTTGAGAGTCTCTGGATCGACCTGAACAAGCTGGCAACGGACGGATCGGCCAAGGTGAGACAGGCGGCGAATCTGATGATTGAGACCGCGAACTTCTTCGGTGATCAGACCATCACAGTCGACTTCATCTGGCAGCTGTACAAGGATGAGGTTGCTGAGTCGGGATTGAAATCGTAAACAACGAGGGGCCGGGCGACTGGCCCCTTCTCTTTTGTCTGGAGTACTTATGGATCAAAACAACATCGACAACTACATCTCGTTTATCAAAGCGTTCCTCGATGCGGCCGACCATCGCAGTCCTGCCGCTTCGATCCTGTTCCCTGAGACCGCCGAGAAGATCCGCGTACTGGTCGAGCGTCTCGAGGTCCTCGAGTTGGCTGATCGGAAGAGACGCGACCACCTGCGCGGCATCGCGGCGCGTGGCGGCCGGAAGGGCGGGACCGCCAAGACCGACCGGAAACGGGCGGCCAGTCGGGCCAACATCCTCGAGGGTCGGCAATCTGGGCGTCGGCCTACGTCTGGACAGCCGGACTAGGCGAAGGTATACTGACCTTGCTAGTGCAGTGCTTCATTGTTGTTAACTCCGTTGATACTTTCCTTCACGGGCGGTCTGTCTGACCGCCCTTTTCTTTTCCTGATCGCTACCGGAGGAGCTTGCCTTGGGTCGACTGGCTGGCCAGTGTGAGCTCGTTGAACGCATCCGCTGCCGCGTCAACCTGGTCATCGTTTCGGCCTTGTGGAAACTGGCGTAGCTCCTCGATGAAGTCGCCATTCCACGAGCCCCGCACAAGGCGGACGTTACCGGCGTTGACCTGCGCCGCGAGTCCGGATGCTCGAGTCGCCTTGTCGCCGCTGATCCGTTCCGACCGGATCGAGTATCCCGCCAGCATACGAGTCAGCCGGAGAGCCTGATCGACTCCCGCTTGTCCGGGATCTTGAGCGAGTCGGATCTTCACGGCTGGCCCGTCGAGTTCGGCGACCTGACGGAGATGCCCGTCTCTTTCGTCTGGTGCCCACTGGCCACGTCGGACGTCGGTGATCCACCATATCCCCTGCCCATCAACACCAAGGCGCACTCCGGCCGAGAAGTCGCCCTTGCCGGATGTCGCCGCCAAGTCCCATCCACGGCACTGCCGGAGGTCAGCTGGCGCGGCGTCGCTGATCCCGAGATTCGCGATCTTAAAGAAGCTGCCCTCTCGAGGTGTCGGGTTTTGCTGGTATAGCGATTCAAATCCGTAAGAGTCACCTGATCCGCTCTGTACCGTCCGGATGCGGTGAAGCGACTCCTCGTCGAAGCGACCTGGCCATAACGCCTGACCGGGATGCCGGCCGAGTAGGTCGCCCTCTTCCGCCAGGGCTGGCAAGCGTAGGATCGTCCATCGGTTCGGCTCGGATGCGATGGCTCGAGCGGCGAGGTCATCGTGATGCCAGCGGGTCAACGTGAGTATCACGGCGCCGCCCGGCTCAAGGCGGGTGTAGAGATCGTCGGTGTACCAGTCCCAGATCTTCTCCCGGTACACTTCGGATTCGGCCTCTTCGCGCTTCTTGATCGGATCGTCGATCAGGATCAGATCGAATCCGTATCCGGTCGGAGGTGTGCCGACTCCGCGACCGACCAGACTTCCGCCGGCGGTCGTCTCCCATTCGTCCGCTCCGGTCTTGTCGGTCATCGAGATCCGGCCCTTGGCGACGTTGCGGCTCTTCCGGCTGAATTTGTGCGCGACTCGTTCGTTGTACCCAGTGACCAGAATGCGCGATAGCGGATTACGCTCGAGCCGATAGACGGGATAGCGGATGGTCACGGTCTCGGTCTTGGCATGGCGTGGCGGCATAAAGATCGCCAGACGGTCGATCTCGCCTCGCGTCACGGCGTCGAGGTGTTGCGCGATCAGTCGGAGATGCGGAACGTCGAAGGTCCAGTTCGGCGGCGCCACGGATGGAAGGAAGTCGATGTACCGGGTAGCGGCTCGACGACGGGCCAGCTCGCGCCGGGCCAGCTCAGCGGCCGCTTGTGCTTGCGATGACTGTGGCTGGATGTTCGCCATTCGCGATCCTCTGGAGCTGTTCGTCGGTTAGGTCAGCATAGTTGACCGCCATCGTTGTCGTCGTCACATCCTGACGATCCCGGTAAAGATCCGGACGGCGAGTTTTAAGCAGGAAGATGGCCAGGGTATCAGACATCTCACGGGCTCGACGATAAGCGGCTTCCTCGAGACCATCCATTGCGTTAGCGAGTGCGGCTTCCCATTTAGCGCGGAATTCTGGATGAGCTTCGCGACGCTTGTACGCCGTACCGCGATCGATCCCGGCTCCGGATGCGGCAGCGGCCACGGAGAAAGTCGATTCCAGCAACGTCAGGAAGCGATCTTCCCAGTCTGGCTTTTTAGGTGTGGAATCGGTGGAGGGCCTGCTAGAGGCTTTGACTGGCTTCGATGGTTTGACTGTCTTTGCGGTCTTTGTACTCTTTGGCATATTCAACGCTCCTCATCCCGATCGGCGTCGGCGATGTCGCGACTTCCCGTCGCGGATCTGTTATTTACGGGGGACTCCTCCCAGTGGATTCGTCAGGTTTAATGGTTGTGGCGGTTCCGGCCTTGGCAATCCGAAGAGCTGTTCGACTGAGAAGGTATCAGTCGGCTGGTTGTATCCGGGGAACTGGCCTTGCTTGAGGATCGCCTTCTTGGTCGAAAGCTGGTAGTACGGTCGCCCCCATTGCGGCGAGTTCTGGCGGCCGACAAAGTCGAGCAACGTGGCGCGGCCGTCCTCGTATGCCTTCATCGCAACATTGCTGCCCAGGATGGCGCGTTGGATCTCGGTTGGCTGCGTGGCGAACCATTCCTCACCCTTCTGGAACTCGACCGACTGACCGCGCAAGAGCGGGGCCTGCGTGCATCGGCAACGAGGATGACTCTCCATCCGCTCATCGAGACTGTGAACCGATCCGGCCAAGGCAAGGCAACTCGCGCACGTCCGGCGGCTGAAGCTGGCGACCCAGACCCATCCTTGAAGGATGTCACGGTTCTGGTTAAAGGTTCGGGTTGTGGCTTCGCGATAGGCGCGGATGGTCTCGGTTCTGGCGATGGTCAGGGCTCGAGTCATATTGCCGCCCAAGGCATCGCGCATCATTCGCGCCGTTCGGGTTGCGCCATATCCGTTGGTGATGGCTTCGGTCAAAGCATTGGCGACGGCGTGTCCGGCCAGTCCGGGGAGCTTGCCGAGAAGCGTATTGAGCGGCGATCCATCAGCGAGAAATCCAACTATTGATTCGGTCGCAGCCTTGGGAAGTTGGCTAAAGCTGACCGTGAGTTGCGCATTCTCAGCGGCCATCTCGACCAGCTTGCCAGTATTGGCGACGGCATCACGGATGGCGGCGCTTTGATTGCGAATGATGGCGGACTCGACCTGACCGGCGATACGGCCGATCTCTTCGGCGATCTGCCGCTGAAGAGTCTGATATCGATCGATCTGGAATGCCCAGGATGGAGAGACGTATTCACCGGCGGCGCGGGCCCGTTCGATCCGGTCCGTCAGCCGTCTAATGTTCGCTTCCATCTTTCGGAAGCTTCGAGCATATGCCCGGACGATCGCTTCCGATGCCGTGTCGTCACGAGAGATCAGCGCATCCTTGAACCGGACCGCTGACTGGTATATCTCTCCTGGCGTTGGCTGTTTGATGGGCGGCATAGGGTACTAGTTGAAAGCGGATTCGCGAACGTCGA
>Ga0315901_10000908_pt1 | contig 43032 bp, 37 predicted proteins | sample LakEriMetagenome_10_FD_203761 | JGI IMG/M metagenome (GOLD analysis project Ga0315901, IMG submission 203761) | Freshwater fungal communities from buoy surface, Lake Erie, Ohio, United States - Buoy 2 MA116 | ecosystem: Environmental > Aquatic > Freshwater > Lake | place: USA: Lake Erie, Ohio...
CCAGCGGATTCTTTCGCGATCTTCTCGCACCAGGGCACCATGAAATTCTTGTGCGCCGTCGAACCGGGTGGCAGGAAGTGGTGCACTTTCAGCGTGATCGTCTGTGCCGATACGATGGCGGCTGGTAGTAGCATCAGCAAACCGCACAGGTGCTTGGCAAGCATGGTTCTCATAGTCTCCCCTCGGGGTGTCGGTGGTTTCGGATAGGTTTCAAAACAGGCAAGCACACGCAGAAAAAAAAGATGTCTGATGTGCGCTGAGCGCCCTGATAAACAGGGCTGCGTGATTGTAGTACAGCCAGCCTGTTCATCCGACAAAGGTGTCGTGTGAGCGCTGAAAAAACTGGTATCTTGAGCGGCTTGTCTGCACGTACAAGGAAAAAGCATGTCCTCAGCAATACCTCCCAGCGGGGTGATCGGTGTGGTTGGCGCAGGCGCCATGGGCACCGGGATCGCGCAGCTTGCTGCGGCTGCCGGTCATCGCGTCGTGCTGTTCGACACGCGCGAAGGCGCTGCAGCCGCTGCCTGCGAGTCCTTGCGCAAAGTGTATGCGTCGCTGGTCGACAAGGGCCGCATGAGTCCCGATCAGGCCGCGAGGTCGTTCGCTAATCTGAGCGCGGCAAACTCACTACAGGAATGCCGTGATGCTGCGCTGGTGGTCGAGGCCATTGTCGAGCAGCTCGAAGCCAAGCAGCAGTTGTTCATATCACTGGAGAAGATTGTCAGTGATACGTGTATCTTGGCAACTAATACCTCATCGATCTCGATTACCGCGATCGGTGCAAAGCTTGTGCATCCACAGCGGTTGGTCGGCATGCATTTCTTCAATCCGGTGCCGCTGATGCAACTGGTGGAAGTCATCAGTGGGTTGGCAACGTCGGCATCGGTGGTCGACCGCATCGTTGCTACCGCATCCGCCTGGGGTAAGCTGCCGGTACGAGCCACTTCGACGCCGGGATTCATTGTGAATCGGGTCGCGCGGCCTTTTTATGCGGAGGGCTTGCGTTTGCTGCTGGAGCAAGCCGCTGATCCTGCCACGCTGGATGTCGTGATGCGGGAAGCAGGAGGCTTTCGGATGGGGCCGTTCGAACTGATGGATCTGATCGGACATGACGTGAATTACGCAGTCACGCAATCCGTGTTTGATGCGTACTACCAGGATCCGCGCTTCACGCCATCCATCATTCAAAAAGAGTTGCTGAACGCCGGTTTCCTTGGTCGTAAATCCGGGCGCGGCTTCTACATGTATGGTGAGGGAGCACAGCCACCTTCTCCGCAACAGCTGCCCGATTGCAGCTATCCCGGCAAACCCGTGCTGAATAACGGCTCTGTCATTGGCAGCACTATCGCCGCTCGCCTGGGCGCTGCGGGCAAAGCGTTCGGTCTGACAGAGTCCGGCATGGCGGACGCGCCTTTACTTACCGTGAATGGCGCATCGCTGTATCTGACCGATGGTCGGAGTGCGACGATGCGAGCTGCAGAGCATGGCAAGCCGGATACGGTACTGATCGATCTTGCGCTTGACTTTGAGAGGGCGACACGGGTGGCGATAGCCGCCGCCGATCAATGCTCGGATGGTGCGCGCGATGCGATTGCCGGCGTGCTACAGGCTGCAGGCTATCGGGTAAGCGTCTTGCGGGATGTGCCCGGTCTGGCGGTGATGCGCACGGTCGCGATGCTGGCAAATGAAGCTGCTGATGTAGTGAATCAGGGCGTGTGCAGCGCTGACGATGCTGATCTGGCGATGCAAAAGGGTGTCAACTATCCGCTGGGTCCGCTGGCATGGGCTGAGCGTATTGGCCTGGACAAGCTGCTGCGGGTATTGCAGAACATGAGCGATGAATATGGCGAGGATCGATACCGGGCATCGCCACTGTTGCAACGCGTCGTTGCCAGCGGCAAGGGGTCGTTCAGCAGGTAGCTCGGTGTGCCGTCACGAACTGCGCGACCGCTTCCGTGAGAAGCTGCGGCTGGTCTCGGTGTGGTGAATGTCCGCAGTGAGTAACAGGCAGGACGACCGCATCGGGAAGCATGCGCTGGATGCAATACATCTGTTCCATCGTGCCGTATTCGTCGTTCTCGCCCTGCACCGCGAGCACCGGGCAGCGAATGCTCTCCAGATCGGCTTCAATCGACCAATCGCGAAATGCCGGCGACAGCCAGATATCGTTCCATCCGAAGAAAGCAGAATCCACATCGTCGTGGTAGCGGGCGAGCCGCTCGCGTAGTCCCTGATGCAGATAGGCGTCGCGCGCGATATGTATGCTGGTGATGCTGATCTCTTCGACCATGATGTGCGGCGCGACGACGATCAGACCAGCGCAGCGCTCGGAATATCGCGACGCATACAACAGACTGATCGAGCCGCCGTCACTATGCCCGAACAACCAGGGCTGGTCGATGTTCAGTTGCGACAGCAGCGCAGGCAATACTTCGAAAGCCTGGCGGTGCATGAAATCAGTATCCCAGCGCTCATCCTTGTCACGCGGGGTTGATCGTCCGTAGCCCGGGCGTGAGTACACCATACCCCGCATCTTCAGCTGGCGGCACAGCTGATCCGGAAACGTTTTCCAAAGCGCTACCGAGCCGAGACCTTCATGCAGAAAGACCATGACCGGCGTGTCAGCATCGGTCTCACCGATCCATTGATACTCGATGTGAATCTCTCGTCCGCGCCAGTCGATCGGGAGTTGCACTACAGCTCTCGCAGTCTGAACCGCTGTATCTTGCCTGTCGCAGTTTTTGGCAAGTCAAGGACGAAGATGATTTCGCGCGGATATTTGTGTGGCGCAAGGCGAGTTTTTACGTAGGCTTTCAGCTCCGCTTCAATGTGCTGGGCTTGTTGAGAGGGGTCGCGCAAGACGACATAGGCAATGGTCTTGATCAATCCTTTGTCGTCCGGTTTGCCGACGACGGCGCATTCGAGTACGGACTCATGCCCCATCAGCGCGGATTCCACCTCGATCGGAGACACATACTGGCCGCTGACCTTCAGCATGTCATCGCTGCGACCGGCATAAATGTAATAGCCGTCGGCATCCATCGAATACTTGTCGCCGCTTTTGACCCAGTCGCCCTGAAAGGTGGTGATGCTTTTATCACGCTGCGCCCAGTAAAGGTGTGCCGAGCTCGGACCTTTGATGTACAGATCGCCGACATCGCCGGTTCGCACCGGATGCCCTTGCTCACCGCGCAGCTCAACCTGATAGCCTGCCACCGGCGTTCCGGTGGTGCCATATTTCACCTTGCCGGCGTGATTGGAGAGGAAAATGTGCAGCATCTCGGTAGAGCCCAAACCATCGAGTATGTCGCAACCTGCAATCGCGCTGAATTTTTCGCCGACGTCTTTCGGCAGCGCTTCGCCTGCTGAGGCGCAGACTCTCAGGCTCAGCTGAGCGCGGGCGGGAAACTCTGGAGAAGCCAGCATCGCAACGTACAGCGTTGGTACGCCATAAAAAACCGTGGGCTGGTGCTTGGTTAGGCGCTGGAACACAGCCGCTGGTGTCGGGCGTTCAGCCATCAGCAACACCGATGCGCCCACCGACAAAGGGAAGGTTAGTGCATTGCCCAGGCCATAGGCGAAGAACAGTTTTGCAGCAGAAAACACCAGATCGTCTTCGCGTAAACCCAGCACGGGTTTGCCATACAGTTCCGCAGTCCAGTAGAGATTGGCATGCGAATGCACAGTACCCTTGGGCTGGCCGGTCGAGCCGCTAGAGTACAGCCAGAAAGCAAACTGATCAGCATGGGTATCCGCATGCCCATCCTCTGGCAAAGGCTCGGTGTCAAGCAGCGCGCTGAAACTGTGCTCGGCGTTGTCGTCACCAGCGACGACGACAGGCACATGCAATCGTGCTTGCGCGAGCGCATCTTTGATGACCGGAAGCAGAGCTGCAGAGACGATGATCAGCTTGGCATCGCTGTGTCTGAGCATGTAGGCATAGTTATCCGCCGGCAGCAGGGTGTTCACCGGCACAGGGACGATACCAGCGAACAGCGCCCCCAGAAAAGCCACTGGCATGTCCACCGTGTCCTGCATCACCAGCAAGATGCGTTGCTCGGCGTGCAGGCCGCGTCGCAATAAACCGGCGGCGCAGCGCCTCGCACTCAGATCGAGCTCGCCATAGTTAATCTCGCGCTGATCATCGCGGTAGGCCAGTTTGTTGGCGCGGCCTGAGTTCAGCGCCAGCAGGTGGCGAGCAAAATTGAAACGCTCAGGCGGAGCCCCGTGCCTGGTGTGCATCTGTTGCCTCCTTCGCTCGTCCACTCACACTTTCAGTTCTGTACTGCGCTGTCCCATCAGTTCCAGTACATTCGTCGGTGCCTGTATCGCACTCTTGCGATGATAGAAGGCGAGAGCGCGCAAGCCGCCGAGCTCTTCCCCGCCGCCGGCGCGTCCCGGGCCGCCATGGATCGACCCTGGCATCACATTGCCATGGCCGGTATGCGTTTTGGCGACCTCGGGACTGACAACATGCACGCGGCCATGCGACGAGGCGAGCGCTTCGGCGGTGCTCGCCATCCACTGCAAATCAGCGCTGTAGATCGATGCGACTAACGAACCCAGACCACGATGCGCGATATCGACGGCATGCAAGGCATCCTTGTAGCCGATCAGCGAAGACACGGGGCCGAACACTTCATGACGATGCACCTCTACCGCCGCATCCGCATCGCGTACGCCGAGCAGGGTCGCTCCCATGCATGCCGATTTTTCATCCGCATCGATCAGTGGTTGCGCAGCGCCGTCAAATAGCACGCTAGCCTCTGTGTTCAGCAGCGCGAGCCCTTCGCGCGCGCTGTCATATTGCTCGCGGCTGACCAGCGAACCCATGACCGTCTCGGCATTGCGCGGATTCCCGACGCGGATCGCTGCGAGCTTGCCGGCGGCCGCTTCTGCAACGGCATGCATCACCGCTTTGGGTACCAGCGCGCGGCGCGGTGCAGTGCAGCGCTGGCCGCTCTTGATGGTGATGTCACGGACGAGATTGTCGACGTACAGATCGAAGGCCGGTGTGCCGGGCAGCGCGTCTTCGCCGAGTACGGTGACATTCAGGCTGTCAGCTTCGATATTGGTGCGCACCGAGTCGCGTGCGATGACGGGATGGCTGCGAATCTTGGCGGCAGTGTCCGCAGAGCCAGTGAAAGAGAGCACATCAAACGGTGTGAGCGCATCCAGCAAGCCCGCCGAGCTGCCACAAACGATGGACAGCGCACCTTTGGGAAAGACACCGGCTTCAATCACATCGGCCACCATGCGGTGCGTCAGCCAAGAGGTCACGGTCGCGGGCTTCACGACCACTGGCACGCCGGACAGCAGCGCGGGCGCTGCTTTCTCCCACAATCCCCATGAGGGGAAGTTGAATGCATTGATGAACAGCGCCAGTCCGCGTATCGGCACCATCAGGTGCTGCGACTGAAACAGCTGGTCTTTGGACAGCATACTGGCGGCACCATCCTTCAGCGTGCGCGCATCGCCGAGCACTGCACCGAGCTTGGCGTAGAAGCCGAGCGTGAACAGGCCACCCTCAATATCGACTGCGGAATCGTTCTTCGTGGTTCCGGAGTTGGCGAGCGAGATCGCGTAGTACTCGTCTTTTTTGGCCTGCATCACCTTAAGCGCCTCGGACAGCATCGCCGCGCGTTGTGCGTAGGTCATCGCCTGCAGCGCGTGCCCACCCTCGCGGCGCGCATAGGCAAAAGCCTCCGGCAGGCCGGGGGCTGCGCCGCCGGTGGTCGCGAGTGCCTCTCCGGTAACAGGATCGGCGAGCGTATGCGCCGGTGATGATGAGGCTTGCCACGCGCCGCTCAGGTAATTGTTCAGGAATGGGGTCATGATGGGTTGGGCTGGGTTGATGAACGCCGTCGCGGGCGCACCGCAGGGGCGGGCCGTGGTCGTTGGTGTTTTTGGATAATGAATTTATAATGCATCCGGAATTCAGTGTAAGTGCAATATCTTGCGTGCGTCAAGAATGCCTCCTGCCCGACTATGACAGCGTCATCCGCATCCGCAGAAAAAGACCCTTTCCTCGCCGCGCTCGGTGAGCGGCTCAAGCTCTTGCGCGCCCGCCGCGGCATGACACGCAAATCACTGGCACAACTCGCCGAAGTTTCCGAGCGCCATGTCGCCAACGTCGAGTCTGGGGTTGGCAATGCGTCGATTCAGTTCCTGCGGCAACTGTGCGGTGTGCTGAATTGCTCTCTGGCCGAGATGACCGGCGACGAGACCGCCTCCTCTGCTGACTGGCTGATGATCCGCGAAATCCTGCGCGGCCGCAGCGAGGATGAGCTGGGCAAGGCGCGCTCGGTGCTGGCCGATTTGTTCGAGGCACCGACTAGCGAGTCCAGCCGCCGCCGCCGCATTGCCCTGATTGGCCTGCGTGGTGCAGGCAAGTCGACATTGGGCCGCATGCTCGCCGCGCACTGGAACGTGCCGTTTATCGAACTCTCGGGTGTGATTGAACAGATGGCTGGCTGCAGCATCGCCGAGATTCATGCGCTGTATGGTCAGACGGCCTATCGCCGCTACGAACAGCGCGCGCTCGAGGACGTGATACAGCATCATGCGCAGGCCATTATTGCCACCCCGGGTGGGATTGTGTCCGAGCCGGCAACCTTCAATTTCCTGCTGTCGCACTGCTACACGGTCTGGCTGCGGGCCACCCCGGACCAGCACATGGCGCGCGTGCTGGCGCAGGGTGATTCGCGCCCGATGTCGGGCAACCGAGAGGCGATGGACGACTTGAAGCGCATTCTCGACAGCCGCGCACCGTTTTACTCAAAAGCAGATTGCATTTTTGATACGGGCAGGGCGGAAGTTGGGGGCACGCAGTCGGCCCTGTCTGCGCTACTGGGTCAACTGGAGGGCGAGATCTGCTTGGGGCAAAAACACGCGGCTTGACGCTCAGCGCCTTCATGCAATATAGTGCGTTTATTGAATAATAAATGCAGCATATTGCAACCCGGAGATTCATGAGCGCTTCTTTCGTCGTCAACTACGAAACGTCCCCGGAAAAATACCGGCACTGGGCACTGGCGTCGGACGGTCCGATCGCGACCCTGACGATGAAAGTCGATGAGGACGGCGGTCTGTGCGAGGGCTACAAGCTCAAGCTCAATTCCTATGACCTCGGCGTTGATATCGAGCTGCACGATGCCGTGCAGCGGATTCGCTTTGAGCACCCCGAAGTGCGTACCGTTGTGATCACCGGCGGTCGCGACCGCATCTTCTGCTCGGGTGCGAACATCTTCATGCTCGGCAAATCCTCGCACGCATGGAAGGTCAATTTCTGCAAATTCACTAATGAGACGCGCAACGGACTGGAGGACTCCAGCCAGCACTCGGGCCTGAAATTCCTTGCAGCTGTGAATGGTGCCTGTGCTGGCGGCGGCTACGAACTAGCAGCGGCGTGCGATGAGATCATTCTGGTGGATGACCGTTCCTCGGCGGTCAGCTTGCCAGAAGTGCCGCTGCTCGGCGTCTTACCCGGCACCGGCGGCCTGACGCGCCTGACCGACAAGCGCAAGGTGCGCCATGATCATGCGGATATTTTCTGCACGACCTCCGAAGGCGTACGCGGGCAGAAAGCCAAAGACTGGAAGCTGGTGGACGAGATCGTCAAACCGGCAGCGTTTGCCGAGACGGTTCGAGCGCATGCGCTGAAACTCGCGCAGCAGAGCGACCGCCCGGCAGATGGCAAGGGCGTGAAGCTCACGCCGCTGCAGCGAAGCTTCTCAGAGAATGGGGTGGATTATGAATTCGTCTCGGTGAAATTCGATCGCGCGGCGCGTACCGCCACGATCACCGTGAAGGCACCCGGCAAGGATCAGCCCTCTGATATGGACGGCATCGAGGCGGCTGGCGTGCACTGGTGGCCGCTGCAAATGGGTCGCGAGCTGGATGATGCGATCCTGCACCTGCGCACGAATGAGCTCGACATAGGTACTTGGCTGCTGAAAACCGAGGGCGACGCCGAGAGCGTGCTCGCCTGCGACAAGAGCTTGCTTGCGCATCAGTCGCACTGGCTGGTGCGCGAGACGATTGGCCTGCTGCGGCGCACCTTTGCGCGCATCGATGTGTCATCACGCAGTCTGTTCGCACTGATCGATGAAGGCTCGTGCTTTGCGGGTACGCTGGCCGAACTGGCATTTGCTGCAGATCGCAGCTACATGCTGGCACTGCCAGACGCACCGGAGGCGGCGCCCAAGCTGGCGCTCTCCGACATGAACTTCGGCCTGCTGCCGCTGATCACCGGGCAGTCGCGTTTGTCTCGCCGTTTTTATGATGATGACGCGCCGCTATCGGCGGCCAGAGCACAGATCGGCAACGCGCTGAATGCCGACGCGGCAATGGCGCTGGGTCTGATCACGTCAAACCCCGATGACATTGACTGGGCCGACGAAATTCGGCTGGCGCTGGAAGAGCGCGCGAGCATGTCGCCGGATGCGCTGACCGGCATGGAAGCGAATCTGCGCTTCAACGGCAAAGAAAACATGGTCACCCGTGTCTTCGGCCGTTTATCCGCCTGGCAGAACTGGATATTCAACCGCCCCAACGCCGTGGGCGAGGCGGGCGCGCTGAAAGTCTATGGCAGTGGCAGCAAGGCGAAATTCGATTTCGACCGCGTATAAAAATTCAAAGCACAAAAAAATTCAAATACCCAAAAAATCTATTGATCCCCGAGAGGAGTTGTTGTGAGCTCTATTAACTACAGCGAAAAAATCCCGAACAATGTAAACCTGTCAGAGGACCGCACGCTGCAGCGCGCGCTGGAACACTGGCAGCCGAACTATCTGCAGTGGTGGCAGGATATGGGCCCCGATGGCTCTCAGAATTTTGATGTGTATCTCCGCACGGCGATCAGCACCACGCCGGATGGCTGGGCACAGTTTGGCCATGTGAAGATGCCGGATTATCGTTGGGGCATTTTCCTCGCCGCGCAGGAAGAGGGCCGCAAGGTGAATTTCGGCGAGCACAAAGGCGAATCGGCGTGGCAGGATGTGCCCGGTGAGCATCGCGCCAACCTGCGCCGCATCATCGTCACGCAGGGCGACACCGAGCCCGCGTCGGTCGAGCAGCAGCGCCATCTCGGATTGACTGCGCCTTCCCAGTACGACTTGCGTAATCTTTTCCAAATCAATGTGGAAGAAGGTCGTCATCTGTGGGCGATGGTCTATCTGCTGCATAAATACTTTGGTCGCGACGGTCGCGAGGAAGCCGAGGCGATGCTGCACCGTCATTCAGGTTCTGAGGACAATCCGCGCATTCTCGAGGCCTTCAATGAAGAGACGCCAGACTGGTTGGCGTTTTACATGTTCACGTATTTCACCGATCGTGATGGCAAGTTTCAGCTGTGCGCGCTGGCCGAATCCGGTTTCGATCCGCTCTCACGCACCTGCCGCTTCATGCTGACTGAAGAAGCGCACCATATGTTCGTCGGTGAGTCCGGCGTATCGCGCACGCTGCAGCGCACCTGCGAGATCATGAAGCAACACGGCATCGAAGATCCCGAGCAAGTACGCCAGCAAGGCGTGATCGATCTGCAGACTGTGCAGCGCTATTTGAACTTCCATTTCAGCGTCACTATCGATTTGTTTGGCGCTGATCAGTCGTCGAATGCTGCGACCTTTTACAGCTCAGGCCTGAAAGGTCGTTATGAAGAGACCAAGCGCAGCGACGATCATCAGCTCAAGGGCGATCACTACAAGATTCTTGAAGTCAAAGATGGCAAGCTGATCGAGAGAGAAGTGCCGATGCTCAATGCACTGAATGAGGTGCTGCGCGACGACTACATCAAAGATTCGATCGCTGGCATCAACCGCTGGAACAAAGTACTCGAGAAAGCCGGCATTGCATTCCGCTTGCAGGCACCGCACAAGGCATTCAATCGTCATATCGGCTCGTTTTCGGGCATGCGTGTCTCGCCCGATGGTCGCATCATTTCCGAAGCGGAGTGGCAGGCGAATGTTCGTCATTGGCTGCCCACCGAGGAAGATCGCGCGTATGTGGCGTCGCTGATGGGCCGGGTGGTCGAGCCGGGCAAGATGGCGAACTGGATTGCCCCGCCAGCCATCGGCATCAACCGCCAGCCGGTCGATTTCGAGTACGTGCGCTTCAACTGAGCAGCCGATACCCATGAGCGCAATGGAAATCGAGGTGCTGATCCGTCAGCACCTGATCGACCCCGAGGTCTGCATTCGCTGCAACACCTGCGAAGAGACTTGCCCTATTGATGCGATCACGCATGATGATCGTAACTATGTGGTCGATCCCGCGATCTGCAATGGCTGCAATGCCTGTGTGCCGCCATGTCCAACAGGTTCCATCGACAACTGGCGGACCGTCCCCAAATCGAATGCGTACTCGGTCGCTGATCAGTTGCAATGGGACGAACTACCTGCTCAGCAGGAAGTCAGCGGCGAGGCGCTGACCCTCGTCGCCCAAGACGAATCACAGCAGCAGAATGCGGCCGTGTCGGCTACTTCGGTGATCGCCCCGCATTCTGCCGAGAAGCCTCACCTGAATCTCTTCGATGTTCGCAATCCGGTTACGGCGACCGTCGCCGGCAATTACCGGCTGACTGCGGACGATGCAGAGAGCGACATCCGCCATATCGTGCTCGATTTTGGCAATCATCTTTTCCCGGTGCTGGAGGGCCAGTCAATCGGAGTGATTCCCCCCGGCGTCGATGCCTCAGGCAAGCCCCATTTTCTGCGCATGTACTCTATCGCTAGCCCGCGCGATGGCGAGCGTCCCGGCTACAACAATCTCGCGCTGACCGTGAAGCGCGTCGTTAGCGAACAGGATGGCCGAGTCATTAAAGGGGTCGCATCAAACTATTTGTGCGATCTGAAAAAAGGTGATCGGGTGCAAGTCACCGGACCTTTTGGTGACCGCTTCCTGATGCCGAATCATGCCGGCTCAAACCTGCTGATGATATGCACCGGCACGGGCGCTGCGCCGATGCGTGCGATGACCGAGTATCGCCGTCGTCTGCATGCGCAGGGCAAAGGCGTTGATGGCCGTCTGCTGCTGTTTTTCGGCGCACGCAATCCGGATGAACTGCCGTATTTCGGACCCTTGCTGAAACTCCCCCCTAGTCTTGTTGACAAGCATTTCGCATTTTCTCGCCTGCCCGGCGAGCCGCGTTGCTATGTGCAGGACAAGATGCGCGAGACCGCGCCGGCCGTAGCAGAGTTGCTGAAATCAGATACCTACATCTACGTCTGCGGCCTCAAAGGCATGGAGGCGGGTGTGATGGAGGCGTTGCAAGATATTTGCACGACCGCTGGCATGAATTGGAGCGCGCTGCACCAAGCGATGGTGGTCGAGGGACGCTTCCATGTGGAGACCTATTGATCTGAAAAACTCACGGCATCATGTGTCTCGCGTGCTCGACGCGTGTGTCTTGCCGCATCCAGTAAATTAAACATTCGCTCATTGCTATTCAACTGCGACAATAAGCGCTTGGTGATTTTTTGATACTGCTGTCGTGTGAATTGATTTTCTGCTTTCACGACCGCTGCGATTTCGGCCATCAGATCTTCGCGTTTGCGAAGTAAAGCGTCGACTGCGGATCGCTGTCGCGCGTCGATTTGGTCAGGGTTTGCGCCATGGTCAAGCAGCAGTGCAAGCAGTCGTTCATTGGCCGTTTGTGCTGCCTCGATCAGCGCTCGCTCACCGTTGATCAACACATCATTGGCCGGCAATCCAGTCAAACGGAATACGGTGTCGAGCTTCATGCCGTATTGATCCCGCCGGGGATGTTTCTTCCATTCGTGCAGTAGCTGCCCGATCAGCCGGGCCAGAGAATCCTCAGTGAAGCTGAATTCCAGATCCAAAGCCATTTGCAACAGATTTTCAAAAGCTTCAGGTGATATGTCGCTATGGGTCATCCCGAGCAGTTGCGCATCAAACTGCGCCTGTTCGTCTTCCGTTGGTGGCTGATCGCACCAGTCACGAATCAGCTTTGCAGCTTTCACGACGGGCACATCTGCTGGTACCGGATAGCCAAAATATTCGCTGAGCTGAATGAGGATCATGAGTGTAGGCAATGGCAGACCTGTGCGGTCAGCATGATCCCAGATTGATTCGATGATTCGGTGTTCCCCGCACAGGGCAAGGTCTCCGGCAATCAGCGCGGCCAGCTCAGGCAGCAGATCATTTTCTTTGGCGGTGGGCAGGAGCTGAGCGAGTGATTCCGGTGCACCGGTATTGAACAGTATTGCCTGAGTATTCGCCAGACATTCCAGTGTTGCCGCCACAGCAGATCGAATGTCATCCATGTTCATCAGGTGAGGCGTTGTATTGGCTTTAAACAAGCCATTGCAGTGGAGGATGCGAGATACCAGGGTTGATGCATCCAGACCTTGCAGCGCATGGGCGTTTTGTCGGATATCAGCGATAGCGGCCATCAGCTGCTTTCGATTTTCCTCTGTCGGCCTCCAGAAAAATTTTTCAAAGCCCACGGCCAACTTATTCAGTTGAATTTCATCGACGGTGGGTGTGGGGGTTGGTATGGCTGGTATCGCTGATCTGTATTCCAGTGACTCGCCGAGCGCATGAGATCTTTTCAAAAGACGGCGCGGTGTTGGTGGGCGCGACACCATGACGGGCATTTTGCTGCGGGGGGTGCCGGATGGGTTCGCTGACGCGGTATCGGTGACAGGGCTTGAATGAGTCAACACGCTATAGCTGTGCGGGGGATTGGAAAAAAGCGGTGGGGTGCTGTGCTGGCTCATGGAGAGGTTTCTGGTTAAAGAGTCGTTGAACTTTTAGTCGGCCATGGGTTGCGGCGCTACGTCCCTTGGTTCCCTGGGAGCGAAAATAATCGAAGGTGGAGAGTCGGGTCGCCGTACTTTTTTCGATCTTCGTCTCGTCTCTGGACTCGCATCGAATGGGTTTAACCACAGGTTTCACTTGGGTTTGCGACTTGACCGATCGTTCAGCATTTACTATTCAGTGGATTGGAGTCAAAAAATAGAGCAGTATCAAAAACATAAGGCTGTGGAGAAAGATGGGCAAATTATTTTTTCGGCTGTGCCAGTGGTTCAGTGGCCTTCTGTTGCTGGTGAGTGTCGCAAGCCATGCAGTCACGCTGAAAAAAGTGGATGTCGACGCCTATCTCTCGAGCCGCTACCAGGTGGGTGATGTCAACCCCAACGTTCCGGTCTGGCCCTTGTTCGTCCGTGATTCTGGTGCGAATGAAAAACCGAAACTGATTGGCTATGCGTTCGAGTCTGTCGATTTCGAACCAGCGCGCGGCTATGGCGGCAAGCCGATCAATATTTTGGTGGCGATCGATACCGAGGGTAATTTTCTGTTGTCGAAGTTGATCGATCATCGCGAGCCCTTGTTTCGTTCTGAGGCGGGTATCGCGAAGCTGGATGGTTATTCATCGCAGTATGTCGGGATCACCGTCAATCACGAAATACATCTCCAGAATTTCCGCGCCAAGACCTCGCATGATGAGAAGCGTGCCTATTTTCATGGTGTTCAGGCGGGAACGGTCACCGTCAAGGCAATGGACAGGGCGATCATGCAGTCAGCAGCCTCAGTGGCGCGTGCGCATGAGGATGCTGCAAAGACTGGCCATATCATCGGCGAGGGCGATTCGGTCGCTTTAACCAAAGGGAATTTGAGGAACATCGACGTCAAACCCCTGAGCTGGGAACAGCTGCTCTCACGTCGTATGGTGGAGCCTGTGGCCCTCACGCGCGGACAGATCGAGAAAGCCTTTGCAGGCACGCGTGCGGCGGGCGCTGACAAAGTGGCTGCTGACAAGCCGGATGAGGTGGCGCTGCAATTTCATGTGGCACTTGCCAGTCTTCCGCAGATTGGTCGCAATCTGCTTGGCGATGAGGGCTGGCGATTACTGGTCGCGAACATGCGCGACAGTCAGGCGCTAGTCATTAGCGAGAGTGGGCCTTTGTTCAAGATGATGTACGAGAGCCAGCGTATGGTTGAGGATTTGCCTTTCTCGCTCAAGCAGGACGGCAAATCCATCACGCTTCGATCGATCGCTTACGACAAAGGATTGTTGGTACCGGGCTATCCGGTGAGCACGCGCGCGCATGTGCTTATCGTGGACAGTGCGACACCACTTGATCCGGCGAGGCCCTTTGAGCTCAACTTTCGTATCGGCCGCCGCTTCGGCACCTTCCCGAACCAGATCGCCTATGCCGAGTTCGCCATGCCGTACCGTTTCCAAGGCTGGCGTGTCGGCGTCTCGAACCTGCTCGACGCTGACTGGGTCGAGGCCTGGGGCAAGCGCAGTGTCGAAATTGCCGTGCTGCTGGCTGGACTGGCGGTGCTGGGCATCGCACTGCTGCGGCAGCGCATGATGGCAGCCTCCCCACGACGCCTGAAAACTTTTCGCATCGCCTATCTTTTGTTCACACTGGGCTTTATCGGATGGTACGCACAAGGACAGCTGAGTATCGTGAACATCACCGCATCCGTCGATGCACTCGTGACAGGGAATGACCTGAGCTTCCTGCTGGCCGATCCAATGACGGTCATTTTGTGGATCTTTGTCGGGCTTACCTTGCTGATCTGGGGGCGCGGAACTTTCTGCGGCTGGCTGTGCCCGTTTGGTGCATTTCAGGAGCTGGTCAGCCTGGTCACTGCGCGCCTGGGTCTCAAGCGGCGGCGCCTGCGCGGTAGCATTGACCGCAAGCTGAAATGGCTGAAATATCTCGTGCTGACGGGTGTGCTGGCGACGATTTGGCTCGTACCAAGCTCGACCGAGCTGGCCGTCGAGGTCGAGCCATTCAAGACCGCGATCAGCTTGTACTTTGCGCGTGATTGGCCTTATGTTGCCTGGGCTGTCGGGATGCTGGCGCTGAGCGTCTTTGTCTATCGCGGCTATTGCCGATATATTTGCCCGCTGGGCGCGGCGCTCGCCGTATTCAATCCATTGCGCCGCTGGGGCTGGATTGCTCGCCGCGATGCCTGCGGTACGCCGTGCCAGACCTGCAGACATCGCTGCGAGTTCCAGTCGATCACGCCAGCCGGCAAGGTCGCCTACAGCGAGTGTTTTCAGTGTCTCGATTGCGTGGCGATCTATCATGACGATACGCAGTGTTTGCCACTGATACAAGAGCGCAAGCGCAAGGTCATACACCTTCACGAAGAAAGGATCGCCGCATGAATCCGACACGAAGACAGTACCTCCGACTCGGCATGGGTCTTGGCGTCCTTGCAGCGTATCCGTCGCTGTCAGCAGCGGTGGTAGATTCAGCGATGCGGGATGCGGCGGCGCGCATCAATTGGCGAGAGCGATCGCTGATCGGTTTTGGTACCACGCTCTGGCTGCGTGCTGGTGACGCCAGCGCTGACAAGGCCGAGGCCGCGCTTGAGCAGTCGGTGAAGCTACTGCGGCAGATCGAAGCGCAGATGAGCCTGTTTGATGAGCACAGCGCGATCAGCCGTCTGAATCGCAGCGGCGAACTTCGCAAGCCTTCGATTCAAATGCGCAAAGTGATCGATCTGTCATCGAAAATTTCCTCCGGCAGTGGCGGTGCGTTTGATATCACCATGCAACCCTTGTGGACCGCATGGGCGCGTGCGCAGGCTGAGTCTCGTCTGCCGACGGAACGCGAGCTCCAGCTTGCGCGAGAGCGGGTGAACTGGCGCGCACTGGAAGTCAGTGATGCTCGCATTCTGCTGAAGAAGGGCATGTCGCTGTCGATGAATGGCATTGCGCAAGGTTTTGCAGCAGACGTACTACGCGCGCAGATGCAGGTAATGGGCATACAGCATGCGATGCTCGATACCGGCGAGACGGCAGTACTCGGCATGGCACCCGGTGGATCGCCTTGGCGCTTCGGTATTGAAGACGCGCACATCAAACAAACCACGCCATCGCAGGCGGCGACAGTACCCGGCGGCTATGCGCTGGCGACCTCGTCCGATGCGCACACCACCTTCACCGACGATCGGGTACATCACCATATTCTCGATCCACGTACCGGCGATTCACCTCAATGGTGGTCCTCGGTGACCGTCATGGCGAAAAGTGCGGCACTGGCCGATGCTCTGACTAAAGTGTTTTTCATGCTGCCGCCGCAGCGGATACAGCAGGCTGCGAAGCACTGGCATGTCGCCGTCATCTTGCAGGACAAGCAGGGCCGCTGGCGTCGAGTCAGCGCATAACGTCCGCCTGTCGTAGACTGCGGTAATGAAGCGAAAATCACTTTCAGTCCTGCTGTCCCTGTTAGGCCTTTGCGGTGTCTTCCCCGCGCACGCCGAATGGAAGCTGATCGATCTTACCGATGAGGCAGCCTTCTATGTGGAAGAGTTTTTCGAACCGGGACCGCCCGCGAGAGTATGGGAGGTAGTGGACTACCGGCAGCCCGGCGCTTCCGGCATGCGCTCTGCTCGGGTGCTGTGGGAGATCGACTGCGCGCAAAGCCGGGTGCGCACACTGATCGTCTCGTCGCACCCGAATCGCATGGGCATGGGCGAAGCGATCAGTGTTGATCGGACGCCGGGCGCTTGGACCCTGCCACCGGAGGATTCGCCGCTGGAGTCAGTGTTTATTCTTGCCTGCGGCGCCGAGCCGGTCTTCGGCCCGAAAACCTGAGAAAGTGGCTGCAACAGGGTTTTCGCCTGTTCGGATGAATTATCGATTTGGTAAATCGGTCGACTTTTTCAACATCATTTGCCGTCCTTCGCGTTGTTGCCACCATTTCTCGAGCGATTCCCGGATAGAATGCGCAAACATGAAGAATACATAATAAAAACAAAACACCAGTCGCGGCAAAGATAGTCGTCACGGCGAAGAGGAGCGTACTTGAAGATCAGTTTTCTGCGGCTGTGGCCGTCCAGCCCGCACAGCAAGATCGAGCCCATACTGTTCGAGTGGTTCACGCTGACCGGCATGTTCCTGTTCGCAGCCTGGCTGCTTGGCCTCAAAGGTGTATGGCAGCTCCTGCTGCAGTCTGACCCGACCGGCATCACCTTCATCATCATCATCATCTTTTGCGTGGCCACGCTCTGGTGTGGAACGCGTAGTCGTGAGCTGGATCGCCAGCGTCAAAGCCTCGAACATCAGATATCCAACTACGGTAGTGCGCCGGCCGAGGGCTCTTGGGCCCATGCGTACTGGGATGCGTTGCGATCGAACCCGCGCGACTCGGGCGCGCCGATGGACCTTCTGACCGAAAAGACGCACGGCTGCCACAGTACTGCATGGTGGGTGAATGGCCTGCAGCTCAAGCTCGGCTTGCTCGGCAAGGTCATTGGTTTCTCGATGCTGGCGATGCAGATTGGTCATATGCAAAGCTTCGATCAGTCACAGGCGCAAGAGATGCTGCGCGACCTGACCACCGGCCTCGGCGTAGCGCTGCTGACGACGATGGTCGGTCTGGTGGCAAACATCCTGTTGGGCTTGCAGCTGACTCGGCTGGATCGCTTCGCGGATGATTTTGTCGCGCGTGCGCAGACGCACGGGTTGAAGATCAAGGCATCGGATTGACGACAGAACGAGGAATATCCGATGCGCAATCGCCGTAAATCACGGGAGCAGGAAGTCGACCCGATGTATGACATGTTGTTCAACATGCTCATCGCGTTCGTGTTCTGCTTCATCATCGCGTTCATATCGATCAATCCCAAGGCCGAGAAGAGTGGAGATATTCCGGCGAAGGCGGAATTCATCATCACCCTTTCTTGGCCGGACAATGACCCGAATGATCTCGATCTGTGGACGCAGGGCCCGTCGGGGGAGGTGGTCTGGTTCCGCAATCGTGAAGCGGGTCTGATGCACCTCGACCGGGATGATCGCGGCAGCTCGAACAACACCATCATGATCAACGGCAAGAAGGTGGTGAACCCACTGCGGCAAGAGGTGACCACGATACGCAGCATCGTGCCTGGTGAGTACGTAGCTAACGTTCATTATTACGAAACCAAGGATGCCGTATCTGGAGAGTCCCGCACCGGCCAGCCGGTTGAGGCAACACTAACGGTTATTAAGGTCAACCCCAAGGCCGAGGTGGTTTTCTACGGACAGGCGACCCTCGAGGGGCGCGGCAAGGAAGCTACCATGGTCCGTTTCACAGTGGATCCCAATGGCGGTGTATCCAACGTCAATACTATTCCCAAGTCTCTGGCAAAGTCGATCACATGACACTTACTCTGATCATCGCGTTTGCGATATTTGTTTTCCTGTTTGCACTAGCCATTGTTTTCTCGGGCTGGCCGCGCTGGCTCAAGGGCATGCTGACACTGGGAGTCGTCGCGTTTTATTTCTACGGTTATCAGGCTGTGTTCAGCCTGCTGGGTAACCCTAGCGCTGATCCCGTGCCGCCGCGCTTCTTGCTGATCGCAGCGGTCGTCGAAGAGCCGCGTCCCAAATACGAAGGCGCAGTCTATCTGTGGCTGACGCCGATCGAAGAGGGTAAGCAGGCGCTGGAACCGCGCGCCTACAAGTTACCCTACATGCGCGCGCTGCACGAGAAGATCAATGAAGGTATGCGCAAAGGCCGTCAAGGCGTGAGCCAGATGGGTGTGGCCGAGCCCAAGGTAGGTACCGGCAAGGGGCCAAGCTGGCTGAATCCCGGCAAGGACGAGCAGGAGATCAAGATCATGGATCTGCCGGCGCCGCAGGTTCCGGAAAAATAAGATGCGTACATTGTTTATTCTCTGCTCGCTTGCGAGCATGCTGGTTGGCTGCAGCAAGCCCGCGCATGAAAATCCTTTCTTCCCCTTACAAGAGGGAAGGAGTTGGACCTACAAGGTCGAGATCACCTACGACGACCCCGATAGTCGCGTTGATTCCTCGACGCTGACGCTGACTAACAGAGGTCCGGTCATGCTTAACGGCGCCGAGGCCTGGCGACGCCGCAGCGATACCGGTAACGAGTACTGGTTGCGAACCGATGAGAACGGTGTGTACCGTGTAGCGAGCCGCACCCCAGTAGACAAATCCGCCATTCTGGATCGCGCACCCCGTACGGTGATCCCGGCGAAGTTGACGCCGGAGGCGAAATGGTCGGTGAGCACGATGCCGCATTTTCTTCGTCGTCGCAATGAATGGCCGCCGGAATTCAAGTACGTCGACAAATTCCGTAACCTCGCCATGGATTACTCCGTCGAGGCCACCGAACAGAAAGTGAGTGTCCCCGCGGGCGAGTTCAGCGGTTGCGTGCAATTGAAGGGTGTCAGTCAGCTGATGCTCTGGGTCGAGAGCGAGATGCGCTACAAAGAGGTGCCCATGATCAGCCTGGAATGGTACTGTCCGAACGCAGGTTTGGTGCAGCTCGAGCGTCGCGAGCCGACGACCGCACGTTTTTTTCAGGGAGGCGTGATGCGCATGACGCTGCTTAAGACAAATTGAATGATCTGCTCGAACGAACGATTCACGGGTTGATGCGTTCATTCTTTTGGCAGCGTGTGAAGCATGTGCCTCACTGAACTGAGCAATTTTCAAGTTCGATGCATATGCACCATGTGCGTCACTAAAACGAACGATTTTCCACTTCGATGCAGCGTAAGTTTCAGGTAAGATCAAAGTAAGTTCATAGTAAGTTCACGGTAAGTTCATCCACGTCCGGCATCATTTTGTAAGGTGTAGGTAAGTTATTTATCTCGCGCGGAAAAATTTTTTTTTCGCCGAAGAAATCAAAAAAATCTCACCAATCAAAAACTAATCGCCTTCTTTTCCGTCGCAAATCGATGCGAGGTAATCGAGCCGTGAGCGATTATTTTTCCCGCGTCGCAGACGGCCATCGCACCGAGCGTAAGTTTCGGGTAAGCCCTTTGCTACTTCCTTCAGAAAATCAAGCGTTTGCAGCACTTTTCAAAAGCGCGGCCTCGGGTCGTCATGCTGCGGACAGGGATCATTTACTGACTCGGAATTCAACTAAAAAAAAGTCGGGGTGTGTGAAAGATGACTACGTAGTTCAGTTCAGGTATTCACGGTAATTTTTAAAGCTCAAAATAAACGCTTTTAATAATTAAATTCGCGCCAATTCTTGAAAGTTTTGTTGGTTTGATCGTTGATTTTTTCACAGTTGCTAGTACTATCGTCAAGCCTGATTACTTGTAATCACTCAGCGGGTACAAGGCTCATTGGGTTGTTTTTACATTAATAATGTCCTTTCCGGCTTCGGCTGGAAAAAACTGATGGAGACGAAATGAAACTCTCAACCAAACTCATGACTTCTGCAGTAATGCTGGCGGCTGCCCAGTTTGCTGCTGCGAATGATTGGGGTGTCTACGGTGGTGACACGGGTAACACTCGTTACAGCACCGCCAATCAGATCACGCCGGCCAACGTAGGTGGCCTGCAGGTCAAGTGGGCACTGCAATTGGGTACGAATCGTTCGCAGGAATCGACCCCGATCTTAGTGGGCGACACACTGTACGTGACTTCTTCGTATGGCCCGAAGAATGTTTTTGCGGTCAACGCAAAGACGGGCGAGAAGAAGTGGCAGTATCAGCCTGAACTGCCAAAGAACGTTGACCAGTTCGCCTGCTGCGACGTGGACAACCGCGGCGTAGCTCATGCGGGCGGCAAGATTTTCGTCGGCCGTCTCGATGCCAAGCTGACCGCACTCGATGCGAAGACTGGTAAAGAACTCTGGACCTCGACTGTCGTCGACTACACGCAGGGTTCCGCCATCACTTCCCCGCCCACGATCGCCAAGAACCTCGTGATCACCGGTTACGCAGGTGGTGAGTATGGCGTGCGTGGCGCTCTGGTTGCGTTTGACCAGGCCACTGGTAAGGAAGTCTGGCGCACCCACACCGTGCCTCTGGCTGGTGAAAAAGGCGGCGACACCTGGAAGGGCGACTCCGGCAAGCATGGCGGTGGCGCAGCTTGGTTCGTCGGTTCGTATGATCCGAAGCTGAACCTCATTTACTACGGCACCTCCAACCCGGCACCTTGGTCGGCTGCGGTGCGTGGCAATGACAGCTCCGAGATCGGCAAGTTCACCAACCTGTACACGGCTTCGGTGGTCGCTCTGAATCCCGACACGGGCAACATCCAGTGGCACTATCAGTTCACTCCGCACGATGCATGGGACTATGACGGCGTGAACGAACTGGTGTTCGCTGATCTGCCGATCGATGGCAAGACAACCCCGGTGATCATGCAGGCAAACCGTAATGGTTTCTTCTACGTGCTCGACCGTGCGAACGGCAAGCTGCTCTCGGCGAAGCCTTTCGTTGATGGCGTGAACTGGGCAACTGGCGTTGACCTGAAGACAGGCATGCCGATCGAGGCTCCGGGCAACAAAATGCGCCCTGGCTTCAAGCGCAAAGCAAGCAATGTCTGCCCGAACCTGATTGGTGGCAAGAACTGGATGCCGATGAGCTACAACAAGCAGACTGGTCTGGTCTACATCCCGACCATCAACCTGTGCATGGACATGGAAGCGATTCAGGAAGACTACAAGCGTGGTCAGTTCTACCTGTCCGTCAACTTTGACCTTGGCAAGTGGGGCCCAGGCGGCCATGGCGGCGGTCTGAAGGCATGGGATCCTGTCAAGCAGAAGGAAGTCTGGTTCTTCAAAGAGCAACTGCCTTTCAACGGCGGCACGATGACGACCTCTTCGGGTCTGGTGTTCGCTGGCGACATCAAGGGTATCTTCCGCGCATTTGACGGCAAGACCGGCAAAGAGCTCTGGAAGTTCAACACCGGCTCAGGCATCACTGCAGCACCAATGACTTACACCATCGATGGCAAGCAGTACGTCGCTGTGGTGTCGGGTCGTACGCAGTCGATTCCTGCGTTCTTCGGCGACATCGGCCAGAAGATGGTTGATGCCAGCCCTGAAGGCGGCACGTTGTTCGTTTTTGCACTTAACTAATTCGGAGTGGATGTAATGCCCAAGTCGCTTGTCACGCATGGCAAAGTCGCGTTAAAGACTGCTGTTATGTTCGCCGGTTTGCTATCGATGTCGATAGCTTCTGCAGATACGTTAAAGGTCTGCTCTGACCCCGACAATCTGCCTTTCAGCAAGGCTGAGGGACCCGATAAAGGCCTCTATATCGAACTTGCAGAAATGGTGGGCAAGCGCTTGGGCAGCTCCGTTGAGTATGTTTGGTGGTTGACTCACAACCAGCGTCGCGCCATCCGCAACACCATGGATGGCTGCGATGCGTATTTTGCTCTTCCCGCGACTGCTGACTACAAGGTCAGGGGTACGGACAGGAGCCGCGCATTCATGGATGTCGGCTTTGCTCTGATAGGGCCGGCATCGTTCAAATTCAGGTCACTGGAAGACCTCAAGGGCAAGCGGATAGGCGTCCTTCACGGATCGCCGCCGCATATCATGCTTTCCACCGAATCAGGTTACGAGCCGCGCAACTTCAAGTTCCAGGAAGAAGTGTTCGATGCGCTCGGCAAAGGCGAGATCGACCTTGCCATCCTGTGGGGCCCGAGTGCAGGCTATGAGAATCAGAATCGCCTCCAGAGCCGATGGGTGCTCACGCCAGTGGCGGGTTTCGGTTTGAATGGCCAGGTCGCTGTGGCTGTGTCCAAGAGTAAGCCTGAGCTAAGAGAAAAAATCGATCAGGCACTGACCGAGCTGCAGCCCGAGATCAAGAATCTCCAGAAGAAATACGGCTTCCCGCAGACTGCACCCGTGGTGCTGGATGCGAAGGGTTCGTGGAACAGCATCACCGAGCAAGTGGCCATCGGCACTGCCCAGGCGGGCATCAAGAAATTCAGCGACAAGGGTCTGGCAAAGATCTCACTAGCCGGAGGCAGCAAGACTGATCTCAGGGCAAACATGATCAAGGTGGCCAACGTCGACATGGAAGAAGTCAAGGCCATGTTCAACAGCCGCTGCTCGCACTGCCATGGTCAGAACGGTGCAAGCCCGCAGCAGGAACGCGACCTCCGCAAGCTGTCCAAACGCTACACTGACAAGTGGGAAGAAGTCGCGCACACCACCATCACCAACGGTCGTCCCGAGCTGGGTATGCCGAACTGGGGTGGCACGCTATCCGACGCTGAGATCCAAAATATCATCAAATTCCTGGCGTCCATTCAGCGCCAGTAAATTCTTACTTCGTGGGGAAGATGCCCGCCGCGCCGTCTGGCCCGGCGGGTTTTTTATGCGAACCGCAAATTGCAGCGGCTCGCTACTTTGGGCGACATCCTCAAGCGCTGCAGTCTGATTCTTGCGCCTGCCCTGATGGGACTGATGCTGCTGGCGTCCTGCGGCAGCAAATTTGATCGCTGCGTCGAGGATCGTCCGAGTCGATACAAGAAAGATCATCCTGGGGCGAACTACGACGAACTACTCGACAGCCGTGAACTGTTCCAGAAGCAGTGGAGGGGGGAAGTAGGCGAATGAGACAGGGTCTTAGTCGGAGGCGATCAGCAGATTGCAGTGCACGCGCTCAGCCAGCCTGATATCGATCATCTTGCCGCCTAGCCCCGCCACGCGCGGGATCTTTTTCGAGTGGCCAACGATGATCAGATCAGGATGCAGTTCACGGATCATTTTCTCTATTTCTTCCAGCGGATCGCCAAACTTCAGGTGCTTGCTCACATGCTGATGGAAGGATTTCAAGTCATCGACTGCGGTATCGAGCTTGCTGTTCAGCCGTTGCAATTCAGGATGCGCATCCTTGCGTGGATCACTCAGCTGGAAAAATTCGGCGAGATGCTCGAACAGTGTCCGTTCGACCACGCAGAGCAAATGAATGCGCATCTCGCTGTTGCTGGGTAGCTGCAGGCCGCGACGTACTGCGCAGTAGGTGTCGCGGGTACCATCGTAGGCGATCAGAGTGGTTCGGAACATGGACATGCCGTCAGTCAGTCAATGCGGTATCGCGGGGCATTGTACGGCACGCATGAACGACGCTCCCCCGGCCGGACAGAGACACCCGGCCGCCGGGTAGCGCCCAGATCAGTAAGTGATGCTACCGACCTGATTGGCGTTGAAGTTGGGCAGGTTCGGAAATTTCTGGAAATTCATGGCGACGATGACGCGCTTGTCAAAGTTCTCTGGTACGTGATGCAGCAGTATGCCCGGGAAGATGACCAGCGAGCCAGGGACTGGTTTCACCACCAGCGAGTTCGCGAACACGATGGGCGCACAATGCTCATTGGCTTCAAGATAGGCGACCGCCACCAGATCCGAGGGGAAGTGATGATGCAGGAGGGTTTGGTCCGAGTGCTCATAGATCACGCCCCAGCAGTCGGTGGGCCGCAGCACCATGTTCAGTGCCGCCAGATCTGCCTGCAGGAATTCGCGTGACACGCGGGTCGCCAGTGATCCCGTCACATCCAGCAGCGGATTGAATTTCGGGCTGATCAGGTGACTTTTCCACGGGCTCATGTAGATCGCCCGCACGTTCGATGGCGTACTGTCGGGATGAACCTGACGCACATCGTCAATCCCTTCGCGAGCCAGACGCAGCACCTCGGGATACGGGTTCAGGCTGCAATGAAAAACAGGTAGCTTGGTGTCGACTTCGAGCTTGTGCAGTTCAATCGTTTTTAGGGCATCGGCAACGGTGTTCATGATTTCTCTGAGGTGACTTTGGGTTAACGGACACTGTCAAACCCGGGCGGGGCAAATCCGGGACGAGGTAGAGCCCTCCAGGGCAAAGTGGTTTTATCACTTGCCTTACAGAAATTTATTGACTTGGGTCAACCGTGCTCGGATTTGCTGGGCAGGGTGTAGGCCAACCTGCCCTGGGCCGGGCAAAGCGCCAGCGAAGGCGGGGGAGGATCAGCTGCCGCTGGCCAGATCGATGAAGCCGACAATGGCGCCGCAAGAGAGCGTGGCGAGGGTGCCGGACAGCAGGGTGCGCGGAGACAGCGCAAGGATGTCCTCGCGCCGCGAGGGCACCATTGCACTCAGGCCACCGATCATGATCCCGAGGCTGCCGATATTGGCGAAACCGCACAGCGCATAGGTCATGATCAGCCGGCTGCGTGGCGAGAGCGCATCTTCCGGCAGGTGGGCCAGATCGAGGTAGGCGACCAGTTCGTTGAGGATGGTTTTCGTGCCGAGCAGCGAGCCCGCCGTGCCTGCCTCTGACCAAGGGATGCCTGCCAGCCAAGCCAGCGGCTGCAGCAGCCCGCCCAGCAGTCGTTGCAGCGACCAGGGCTCGCCCTCATGCGGCAAAGCGCCGAGCAGCTGGTTGACGATGGCCAGCAGCGCAACAGCGACGATCAGCGATGCGATGATGTTCAGCAGCAGTGACAGCCCCTCCGAGGTGCCGCGATAGATTGCCGAGATCGCGCCATGGTCGCGCTCCTCCGCCACCAGCTCGCTGCCTGTGATTGGGCCGGAGTGCGGCACCATCAGACTGGCGAACACGATCGCTGCGGGTGCGCTGATGAAGGACGCGGCGAGGATGTGACCTAAGGCGTTAGGCACCAGTGGGCCGAGTATTGCCGCATACAGCCCCATCACGGAACCGGCTACGCCTGCCATGCCGGCGGAGAGGATGATGAACAATTCTCCGCGCGATACTTTTTGCAAATAAGGCTTGATGAACAGAGGCGCCTCGACCATGCCGAGAAATACATTCGCCGCTGTCGATACGCTGACTGCACCGCCCACGCCCGCCGTTTTTTCGAGCAGCCAGCTCAAACGCCTCACCAGCCATGGAAGCACTCGCCAGTAGAACAGCAATGTAGACAGCGCGCTCATCACCAGCACGATAGGCAAGGCCTGAAACGCAAGTATGAAGGTGGACGCGCCGGCATTCACCGCGAACGGCGCGGGGGCACCGCCGAGGTAGCCGAACACCAGCGAGGTACCTTCGCGCGTCGCCTGCTCCAGCGAGAGCATCACACCGTTGAAAGAGGCGAAGACCGCTTGCGCGGCCGGCAGCTTGAGGATTATCAGGGCGAGCAGCCATTGCAGTGTAGCGGCGCTGATCACTGTCCGCCACGGTATCGCCCGCTTATTTTCGGAGGCCAGCCAGCCAATGGCCAGCAGGCCGGCATAACCGAGAAGGGAATGCAGCAGCGAGCTCAATCCTTGTCCGGTACGACGGTGATGTCGATTTTTTTACGGTAGGCCTCGCCGTAAGAACGATGCGCACCATCGCCGAACTGAAGCGTCAGTGTGTACTTACCCGGCGGTAGAAACACTAGACTCTCCGACTGCCCGCGATCAAAGTGCTTGTACTGATCATTGCGCGGAATCGTGTAACGCTCCGGGACATCAGCTGCATTCACCAGCAAGTGATGATGCCCGGTGCCCGGCGTCTCGTCGCCTGATTTCGCGAGTTTTTTTCCATCGACCGAGAATTTCACGGTGAAGGTCGATGTGACCGTATCGCCGTCTTTCGGCTGGATGAAATCAACGCCTTCGGCATGGGCGATGCTGCTCAGGATGAGTGCGGTGAGGGCCAAGCAGTGTCTTGTTTTTTTCATTTTGCTATCCTCTGCGGAGGGATTCATCAGCCCGCGTCGTCCAAAGATTCTAAGCCGAAAGCCGATTGGAGATGCGCTTGCTTGCCTCTCCTGTAGCTAAAAATCTTCCCATTCGACCAGCAGGCCTGTGATACGCTCGTCGCTGAGGAATACTTGTGTAATCAACAAAATTAATGATTTAGTATTTCTTTTCCCGGTCAGTGTGTCGGACATTTGCATGCGAGGCTGTCATGAACAATGATTTTTCGTTCAGTCTGAACCGTGAAGAATTATTCGCGCTCGAGAAGCTGGTGGCGGCGTTACCGGCGGGTAGCCCCAGCGTGGCGACTGCCCAATGCCTGCGCAGCCCTCTGGATCAGGCCTGCTCTTCAATGCGCGCACACGCATCCGATGACGCTTGCGATATCTCACTGAGCCTGGAGCCTTCTGAGGCGGATTCGCTGGCCAGCTGGGTTGGCGGGCTGACCGTGGATCAGATTGAGCGCATGGTCGATGATGCCGACACAGCTGATTCAGCCTCGCTCGCGCTCTGGAATATGCTGGAAGTACTCAGACCATTCAGCCTAAGCTTTTGATCTGCTGTGCTACCAGCTAGCGGGTAGCCAGGGCCTCACTGCCCGACTATCTGGCCCTTCAGCTTGTTGACTGTCTGGACGATAGTATCCACGTCCTCGGGCTCGACTTCCGCCGCCACGAGCGTATCCTTGAGTAAATCCACCGTCAAGTCGAAGGACGCCGCCGTGATCCTGAGTCCGGCATGCGCATCGCTCATGCTGCGGCCGGCGTAGTTCGCCGATGCCTTGCCCATGGCCATGGAGACAAAGGCGATCTGGTGCAGGATCAGGTCTTCCATTTTCACGTCGATGAAATAACGCCTCAAATTGGGGCGTTTCATCACGCGCTTGTAGAAGTCCCTGACGATGGCAGTCACTGCCGGCACACCGCCATATTTGTCAAAAAGAGTTTGTCCCATAGGCGTGTAGCTTACAGAATAATGCCGCCTGCTGCAGCAAAGCGTTTCACCGAGGTGGATCAGATTTTTTGAATGTTTGTTTGAACGGCATCCAACCGATCAGTGTTCGCAGCGGATGCAAGGCCAATACGGGCTCACTTCAGCCAGCGACTCCATCCCTCGGCCGCAAGCGCCTCATATTTCTGCCGCACCGATGCCGGTATCAGTTTGGGGATGACCGGTACATGCGTCACGTTGTCGCCTTGCGCCAGATAAGCATCACCCCAGGCACCGCACAAGACGACTTCTTCTTTCAACGCGCCCTCACGTGAGGCATAGGTCTCACGGAATTCCTTGAGCAAAAAAGCACGTCGCGACTCGCCATCCTCGGCGTTTGCACTGCCAGTTCGCTCTTTTTTCTCCTGCAGATAAAGCTCATTGAATAGGCGAATGAAGCGCTGGAATACCATGGTGTCCGGATCTTCCGGCAAAGCCTCGGCGAGCATCGTGAAAATCGCCGAGCAGCGCGCGGCTTTGATTTCTTCTTTGGATTCCTGCGCGAGGCTCGACGGGCTGATCACGAGGCAGCCAGCCAGCAGCAGCGCCGTAATCAGAGGGGCTGTCGCGCGATCGATGAGGCTCGGGTTGTTCATGTGGTCGATTGTAACCAGCACATCAGTCAAAAAATTGAATTGAGTCAACGCTAACTCAAGGACGCCGTTTTACCATCTGCTCAGCGCAAGATGAACGAATGACGGTCAGGCGTTGAATATATCTCCATTGGGTCGCAAGCCACCATAGCCATGTAACGCACGCCCCAGTAAAATCAACGTGCAGCCTTGAGTCCGCCAAAAACATGGGGTGGTATTCAATCAGCGGCCCAAAAAATAAATATTTAACAACCTCCCAGGCTGCCGCGTACTTCTGCTTTACGAGGTCCCGTCAATGCGTACCGTTGCCGTCTTGGTTCTCTCAGTTGCCAGCGCATGGAGCGCCCCGGCCTGTGCTCAATGGGTGCCCATCATCCGTGAGAGCGACGTCTTCGCAAGGCGTTTTTCTTTATACATTGATGCTGGATCGATCGTCCGCCATGGCGAACGAGTGACGGTGCGCGTATTGCTGAACATGCGCGAAAGGACCGAGGATGGCATCAGTTCAGTCGTGGCGGTCGATGAGTATGATTGCCTCAACGATCGGATGCGAAGCCGTTCAGTCGTCAGTCACGCTGAGCGTGATGGTAAAGGCAGGGTAGTGCGTGAGTTCCGGGCGCTCGGCGCCTGGGTGCCGGTCGAGCCTGGCAAGATCAATGAGGCCGTGCTCGAAAATGTCTGTGACTTTTATCCGAACCGGTGGTCGGAGTAGCAGAGTCTCGCTGCCGGCCCAGTGGCCGTCCGGTTATTTTTCATCCTCGCCAGCATCACCCCGGCTCTGATACGCTGCGTCTCATCATTCAGACAGGGGGAGGTAGAAGACGATGGATGATCCAGCACAGACCAGACCTGTGGCAGATCAGCAGGCCGCAGACCCAGCCGAAAAGCATGAGGCGCCAGCGCTGCAAGACCGGTTTCCGTTTTCCATCAAAGAGATGATCCATCAGATCTATGTCGTTAGCGGCGCTGTGATCATTTTGCTCAGCCTCGCGATCTGGCTGATGATGAGCCTCTCCTGACTTTCAGCGCAGTGCATTGGCATGGGGTTGGTCAGGACAGCAAAGAATTGCTGATAAACTTGCGATCTAGCGTGCTTCGGAGAACCAACTAATCACCGATGGTCTCGCTTGTACCAGCACCTCGCCAATAATCAAATAACAATAAAGAGGAGGGCCAGCATGGCATTTTTCAAGGGTTTCAGTCAGCGTCGCATCAAGACCTCTGGCGCCAGTATCAATACCATGACGGCAGGCAGTGGCGAGCCCGTGCTTCTGCTGCACGGCTACCCGCAGACCATGGTGTGCTGGCATGAGGTCGCGCCTGCGCTAGCGAGAGACTACACCGTCGTCTGCGCTGATCTTCGTGGTTATGGGGGTTCCTCCAAGCCCAGGGGTCTGCCGGATCACAGCAATTACGCCAAGCGCGCGATGGCCCAGGACATGGTCGAGGTCATGTCCGCACTCGGTCACGATAAATTCCATCTGGTGGGTCATGATCGCGGTGGTCGTGTCGCGCACCGGCTGGCGCGCGACCATGGCAAACGCGTGCAGACGCTCACGGTGCTGGATATTTCGCCGACGCTGAAAATGTTCGAGAACACCAATCTCGCGTTTGCAACCGCCTACTATCACTGGTTCCAGATGCTGCAGCCCGCGCCACTGCCGGAGAAGATGTTACAGGGCATTGTGCCGTTCAATATTCTCGGTCGCGTCGGCCGCGACGAACTCGATCTGTCCGCCTTCTCGCCGGCCGCCGTGCGCGAGTATGTCAAAGCCTTCAAGGATCCGAAGGCCATTCACGCGAGCTGCGAAGACTATCGCGCGGCAGGCACCATTGACCTTGTGCATGATCGTCGAGACTTGCACAAAAAACTGAAGATGCCTGTGCATGCGTTGTGGGGCAAAAAGGGCGTTGTGCATCGTCTCTTCAATTGCCTCGAAGACTGGCGCGAGGTGGCCGAGAATGTGAGCGGCGGCCCGGTCAATTGCGGTCATTTCATTCCTGAAGAAGCGCCGGCGAAAACGCTGGCCGAGATACGCCGCTTCATCCGCCAGCATCCGATCGGAGGCTGAGCATGAGCGCTGATCCAAGACACAAGAGCAGCCCGCTGCTCGACGGCCCCGATCGTGCCGTTGCGCGATCGATGATGAAAGCTGCCGGCTTTACCGATGACGATCTGAAAAAACCTCAGATCGGTGTCGCGCACTGCTGGATAGGCACCATGCCTTGCAACCTCAATCATCGCGACCTTGCCCAGCAGGTGATGCAGGGCATACGCGAAGCAGGCGGCAATCCCATCGAAGTGAACACCGTGGCTATCAATGATGGCATCACCACTGGCACCGAGGGAATGAAGACCTCTCTCGTCAGCCGCGAGCTGATCGCCGATTCCGTCGAACTGGTCGCGCGCGGGCATATGTTTGACGGGCTGGTGACGCTGTCGGGCTGTGACAAGACCATTCCCGCCATGGCCATGGTGCTAGGTCGCGTGAACGTACCGGGGCTATCGTTCTATGGCGGTTCGATACAGGCCGGCCGCTGCACCAAGCCTTCAACCTTGTTCGAAGGTCGCAAGCTGACGATTCAGGAAGTGTACGAAGCGATCGGCGCGTTCAATGCCGGCCGTATCAGTGCAGAAGAACTGCGCGACGTCGAAGACCACGCCTGCCCCGGCGCGGGCGCTTGCGGCGGTCAGTTTACTGCGAACACCATGGCCACGGCCTGCACGATGCTGGGTATTTCGCCGATGGGTATCAATGACATTCCGGCACTGGAGCAGAGCAAAGAAGCGGCAGCACGCGAGTGCGGACGCATGGTGATGGCGCTGGTGAATGCAGGCATTCGTCCGCGCGACCTCATCACTCGAGAGAGCTTCGAGAATGCGATTACGGGCGTAATGGCGACGGGCGGTTCGACGAATGCCGTGCTGCACCTGCTGGCGATGGCGCATGACTTTGGTGTGTCCTTGTCGCTCGATGATTTCGATCGTATCTCGCGCAAGACACCGGTGCTGGCCGACATGCGTCCGTGGGGTACCTACACGGCGACCGAGATGTATGACGCAGGTGGCATGCCGGTGGTCGGCAAACGACTGGTACAGGCAGGTTTGCTGCACACGGCCTCGAAGACGGTCAGCGGAAAAACCCTCGGCGAAGAAATTTCGGTGGCAAGCGAGCCTGCAGGACAGCAAGTGATTCGCTCGCTGGAGAATGCCATCAAACCGCAGGGCGGTCTGGCGATTTTGTCCGGCAATGTCGCGCCCGGCGGCGCGGTGATCAAATTGTCAGGCCAGAGCAAATCACAGCATCGTGGCCCGGCGCGTGTGTTCGATAATGAGGAAGTCGCCTATCAGGCGATCAAAGCGGGTGAGATCAAGCCGAACGATGTGCTCGTGCTTCGCTACGAAGGTCCGCGCGGCGGCCCTGGCATGCGCGAGATGCAGCTGCTGACAGGCGCGTTGCAGGGCTCGGGTCTTGGTGGTTCGGTCGCGTTGATGACCGATGGCCGCTTCTCTGGCGCTTCGCATGGTTTTGTGGTTGGCCACATCGTGCCTGAGGCGGCTGATGGCGGACCGATCGCCGCGCTGCGCGACGGCGACACCATCGTCATCGATGTCGAGCAGCGCCAGCTACGGGCCGAACTGAGCGACGATGAGATCCGCCAACGCCTCAAAGACTGGACCGAACCGGCACCACGCTACACGGAAGGTGTGCTCGCCAAGTATGCGGCGCTGGTCACTGATGCGGCGCAGGGTGCGATTACGTCAGCGTTTGCTTCGCGCCGGGTGTCCTCGTCAGCGGCAGGAAAGAAATAATCATCCACAACACAAAAATCACACAACCTCACAAGGAGAACCAAATGAGAAAACCAAACGCTATCAAACGACTGGGCATGGTGCGCCGCAAGCAGAGCATGACGCATGAGCAATTCGTCGATCACTGGCTGAACGTTCACGCAGAGCTGTGCAAGAAATTGCCCGGCATGCGCCGCTATTCCGTTAACCTGATTGCGCCGGAGTCCGTGCCGGTGCTCGGCTACGATGGATTCTCCGAGCTGTGGTTCGATTCCGCCGAGGCGCTGCAGGCCGCGCTGACCAGCCCGGAAGGCAAGACCCTGCTGGCGGATTTGCCAAACTTCACCGAGCATATTCAGCCTATTTTGGTTGAGGATTATTTGATGCTGGGGTGATAGCTCGGGGGGGAAGGCTGTCAGCCAACCCTCAGGTTTCATTCAGACTCATCGAGCAATGCTCAAATTGATAATCTCATCGGCATGATGCGCAGGTTTCACTGTCGGATGGCGCAAACTTCATGGTAGATTGATCCCGCCTGACCATAAATCGAATAAACAAGGTGGCCGGTCGCACTGTGCAGGACGCAGCGGCGAGCTGGCTTGGGGGGGAGATCTCTCTGCTCGTGATGCAGTTGATCTGCAATCTGCAGGCGGGCAGTTTGATCGCGCCGGACATCGCTTGCCGGCGTTCAGCCTGAAAGAGCATTCACATGAAGCGATGTGTAGTGCGCGCATTGGTGGGCTGGTGTTTCAGCCTGATCGGCGCTCTGAGCATGTCCTCCGAGGCGCATGCCGGACTGCTTAAACGCGAAGATATTGACAAGCTGCTCGATGGTCAATTCATCATCGGTGAGGTGCAGTCTGACCTGCCGGTGTATCCGCTGTTCGCAAAAAATCCCTCCGGAGGCAAGCCAGAACTGAAAGGCTATGCATTCGAGTCCCTGGATTTCGAGCCTGTGCGCGGCTACAGCGGCAAGCCCATCGATGTGCTGGTGGCGATGGACCTGAGCGGCAGCTTCATCGATCTGCGGCTGGTCGACCACAAGGAACCCTTCTTCAACAACCCGACCGGTACCGCAAGGCTGGGTACCTTCACCGCGCAATACACGGATCTTTCGCTGCGTCACACCGTACGTATTCATGACTGGCGCTCACCGACCAAGCGCGACGAGCAGTCCGCCGATTTGCAGGGGGTGAATCACGGCACCGTGACGACCAAAGCCATTGATCGCTCGATCTTTGCGTCAGCGGCCAAGGTGGCGCTGGCCAAACTGGATCCGAGCATCGCCGCAGCTGCTGCAGCGCGACGGCGCAGTACTCGCGAGAGCTTCCGGCCGCTAGTCTGGGAAGACTTGCTTGCCCGCGGCATGCTGCGCACCACCACGATCACATTCGCCGATATCGAACATGCCTATGCGAATGTGAACGAGCCGGGCAGCGGTAAGCTGGAAGGTATGGAGAGCAACGCGACCGCACTGACATTTCAGGTCGCGCTGCTGAGTATTCCTTCGATTGGCCGCAATCTGCTCGATGGCGAGGGCTGGCGTTACCTGAACACTAGTCGTCGGAAATCACAGGCGCTGCTCGTGACCGAGAGTGGCCCGCTGGCCCATGTGACCGATGTCACACAACGGCGGATCGTGCCGGATGCGCGCAGCACCGGTGATCCCCGACTTGTCGATCGCGCACCCGAAGCTCCCCTTGCGGCATCCCCTTCCGACGAGATGCTCGGGGAACTCAGGGTGCCCGACGAACTGCCCTTCGTGCTTTCACAGAACGGCAAGCCACTGAAGTTCAGCAGCATCGGTTACGACAAGGTGCTGAAAGTCCCCGGCTACCCAAAGACGACCAAAGCCTATTTTCTGGTGATCGACAAGGCCACGCCACTCGATCCCTCGCAAGCTTTCGAGCTGGCATTCCGTATGGGACGGCGTTTCGGAACCAACCAGATCATGAGCCACATCGAAAAGCGCGAATTCCCGCTGGCCTATGATTTCCATGGCTGGCAGGCGACGATGTATGACTGGTGGGATACCGAATGGACATCGATCGACTGGATCAAGGTCTGGCTGTCGCGCTGGATGGAAATCACCGCACTGGTTATTGGCCTGGTGGTGCTGACGATCGCGCTGCTCGCGCAGCAGCGCACCAGCGCCAGCGCGCGCACGCTGATGATCTTCCGCACCGCTTACCTGATCTTCACGCTAGGTTTCATCGGTTGGGCCGCACAAGGTCAGCTGACCATCATCAACATCACAGCCGCACTGGAATCATTGAGGGGTGGCGGCGATCTCAGCTTCCTGATGAACGACCCGATGACTGTGATTCTCTGGTTATTCACCGGCGTGACGCTCCTGGTGTGGGGTCGCAGCACGTTCTGCGGCTGGCTATGTCCGTTTGGTGCGCTGCAGGAACTAGTGAGCCTGATCGCCAATCGTGTGGGTTTGCATCAGCGACGGCTGCGTGCTGCGCTGGATGCAAAACTGAAATGGATAAAGTACATCGTACTGGGCGTGATCCTTGGCTCGCTATTCATCGCCCCATCGTTTTCCGAGCTGGCGGTGAAGGTCGAGCCTTTCGAGACTGCGATCAGTTTTTACTTCATGCGCGACTGGCCGTACATTGCCTGGGCGGTCGTTTGCCTCGCATTCGGTGTATTCCTGTATCGCGGTTACTGCCGCTACATCTGCCCGTTGGGCGCCGCGCTGGCCTCAGTCAATCTGCTCAAGCGATGGAAATGGATACCGCGCCGCGACGAGTGTGGCACGCCATGCCAGTCTTGCCGGCACCGCTGCGAATATCAGGCCATCGCGCCCGATGGCAAGATTGCTTACAGTGAGTGTTTTCAGTGCCTCGATTGCGTCGCGATTTATCAGGATGATCAGCGCTGCCTGCCGCTGATTCAGGAGCGAAAGCGGACGGTGATACCAATTCATGTCGCGGACACGGCCTGAGCCAGGACCAGGACAAGTCGCGAATAGCCGGTCTGTACTCACGCATTCATGACGGAAACGCTAATGAAAACTATCTGACCTACGGATTGCTGACCGCTGCTTTGCTGATGATAGTCGCTGTTGCTAGTGCCGGCGTCGAGCGCATGAGCGCGTTGTTCAAAGAGCCGCTGATTGATGCGGACATCCCCGATATCGTTAATTATCTGGTCAAGAGGTATGGGAACGAGCAGAGCAAGTAGTCTGTCCGATGCGCATTACTCGCTGCGCTTCAGCCATTCATGGCCGAGAGGTCTATCCGGTAGCTGAAATCCACCTCGCATGGTTCGACCTGTCCCTCAATCGGTGCAGCGGCCGCAGGATCAGGCGCGCAAGCCAGAGGAACATGACTGTGGTCAGCTGGCAGACCGGACGTAGGATCCAGTCCTGTCCATCCGATATTGGGTAAATACACTTCGCACCAGGCATGCAGCTCGGTCGGATCGACCGCTGATTTCGCCACCGACTCCGCAGCGCCGGCGCCAGAGGGTAGCTGGATCAGGTAGCCGGATACAAAGCGTGCAGCGAATCCGCAATGCCTGAGCAATTGCACCAGCAGCCAGCTACTGTCGCGGCAGGAGCCGCTGCGCTTCTGCAGTGTCTCTTCCACCGTTTGCACACCATGCTCTGTGCGTATCTGATAGCGAATATCCTGGTGCAGCTTTTGATTCATCCTTACCGCAAAATCGGCTGTTCGCAGATCACCGCGCTCTATCGTTCTCAAATAAGCCTGACACTGCGGACCTGCCGGTTCAGTGCGTCGGTAGGGCGCAAGCTCGCGAATCAGCGGCGGCTCGTAGGCTGGCGGCATGGGCGGTGCTTCACTGACCAGAGGTGGTGCCGTGTGTTCAGTCGCCTGCTGGTCGATCGTCAGATCGACGATCACGCGAAAAAACCGAGTCGTGCCGGAAAAAAGTACCTCAGCCATCTGGTTGGCAAATGCATCCTTGCTCCAGCGGATATCAACGCCTTCCGGCTCTACCCGCATCGAGTAATTGAGCAGATAACCTCGATAATGCGGCGCCGGGCACAGCCGAATGATTTGCGGCCCCAGCGCCACCGCGCGGTCATACAAGTATTCAGTAACGTGATGTAGGGCGATACGCATGTGCACTGCCAGGCAATACGTTGTGATTAAAACGTCAAAGAGAACGTTCTTCAGAGGCTCAGTGTACGGCATTTGGACCCAGGCCCTTGGCACACAAGGCGCAGTCCCTGAGCGCTTCTGGGTTAAGCTTCAGTGGTTGTCGGCGGTATGCTGCGTGCCGCTGAGCAGGCGATTCGCCATGATAGCTAGGCGCGCCTGACCTTACCATAACGTTCATTCAACAGAAGGAGACGAACATGCAGAAGGCGTCTATTTGCAAGATGCTTTGCATCGCGCTGGTCGTGCTTGCCGCAGGAATGAGCAACGCTGTTCTGGCGATGACGCCCGAGCAGATCATTGACGCACTCAAGCGCCCCGAGAACAGCACCGGCAATATCGCCGATGCCGTCGAAGAGGCGACGGGCGCGCGCGGCTGGATGTCTTCCGACATGAAGCCGATTTACGATGCCCGCATCGTCGGCCGCGCGGCGACCGCGCTGATGCGTCCGGTGCTGAAGAACGACGCCCGCAAATATCCTAACCACATTCTCGACATACTCGATGAGGCACCCGCCGGGTCCGTGCTGGTGTATGTGATGCAAGATGGGTTGGAGATCGCGGCCATGGGCAACCTCATGGGCACCACCGCCAAAGTGCGCGGCCTCGCGGGTGCTGTCATCGATGGCGCGGTCAGGGACATCACCGAGTTGCGCCGTCTCGAATTCCCGGTCTGGTCGCGCCGCGTCAGCCCTGCGACCTCGGTAGGACGCATGATCAGCGTGGACAAGCAGATCCCGGTGAAGTGCGGCGAGATTATGGTGCACCCGGGCGATTACATCGTTGCCGACGCCGATGGCGTGGTGGTGGTACCCACCGCCGCTGCAGAGAAGGTCGTTGCCCTGCTGAAGCAGTACGACGACAAAGAGTCAAAGATGATTCCCATCATTGAGCGCGAGAAGTCGATGCGCAAGGCGCTGGAGCAGTACAACCGGTATTGACACCTCGCCTCAGGCGGCGCGTGTCAGCAAACGATGGCTACGATGCTCACATCATCGCGCCGACGGTCCTTGCCCTGCCAGTCGGCGAGCGCGGCTAGCAGTGTCCGCCCGGCGTCGCTCGCCGTCTGGATGGATGAATCCGCTAGCACGCGCTGAATACGGCGGTTTCCAAAGCTCTTGCGCCGTTCCGGACCGCTGCCGATCTGATCCGTGACGCCGTCGGTCAACATCACCAGCAAATCGCCTCTAGCCATTGCAATACAGTGTTCCTCAGGTGCCTGTGTCGGCGGTTTCAGATAGCCGAGACTGATGCGTGTTGCGCGGAGCTGTGTTATTTCGTCACCGTGGCGATGGAACAGATCAATTTTCGCGCCCGAGTAGATCAATTCGCTTCCGTCCGGTGAGATGCGGATAATCGCTGCATCGCAGCCATCATCGCTGACCTTGTCCTCACCGTCCTTGTGCAGGCTCTCGCGCATACCGGCATCCAGCGCTTTCAATGCTTCTGCTGGTCGTATCGAGGGTGCCTGGGCAAACACGCGCGTGAGCGTCGAGATCACCAGCACTGACAGCATCGCGCCGGGCACGCCATGCCCGGTGCAATCCACGAGCACCAGCGTAAAGCTGCCATCTGCACCCTGGAAGGTCCACCAGATGTCTCCACCGATCAGATCGCGCGGCTGCCACGCGATATCGATAGATCGGAAAGGCCCGCTGAGTTTTGCGATATCCGGCATCTGACCCTGCTGCAGCAGCCGTGCGTACTGTATCGATTCCATGATCACCGACAGTGATCGGTTCGATTGCTCGACCACATTCGTCAGCAGCGCTTCGCGCGCCTCCAGCCGTCGCTCAACGAGGATGACCTCTGCACTGGGTGCAGCGCTCGCGCGGCGTTCGAAGCGGACATGGTAATGAAACGCCGCCCAGTTCGGTCCGTGGTCAGTCTTTTCGGGTAGATAGCGTATCGCCATGTCCCAGTCATCCGCGGTGCATCGAATCAGGAAAGACGCAAAGATTCCACGCGTGAATTCATGATGATCAGGTTCTGCAAATGTACTGGCGACGATCTCGAACTGGTTGTCACCCAGTGCAGTGCAGCGTGCACCAAACAAATGCTGATAGCGATCCACCATGTAAGCGAAGTTGACGGTGTAGGCTTCGCAGATCTTGTGAATAATACTTTCGAGTGCACGACTTTCTGCGACAAGATCGCCTGCCGACGCTCGAGTGGCATTCAAGTAGTCGCGGTGTTCGGCCTGCATCTGAGGGATCATCGAATACTGCAGGTCTGAGGTCGTGAAGCCGAACGAATAGAGCGCCTCCGGGCCATAACGCGCGAGCGCAGTGCGGTGCATCGCGCGCCTGGCCTCGGCCGGATACCACTGGTCGATGTCGATATCGTGAATGCCTAACTCGGCAAGCGCCTGCACGCCGAGCGATCCAAGCGAAGACATGCTGCGCACTGTCGCGGCCAGCATCCGGCCTTTGACCATCAGGTCGCCGTGGGTATCGATACTCATCTCCCTTGCCTTATTGATTATTTGTGTGGTGGCTTGCCTTTGCAGCGGGATATGACGGGAGTTTGCCTGAAATTTATAAGAAAAATCCTCGATTATTGAAATAATCCACTCCCGTCCCTATGTTGTTTGCAGTTTTAAAAACAAGCAGGGAAAAGGGACGCGATGGGTAATACAAAAAAAGCTGTAGTTTCATTTTTTTTATTTTGGGCGCAGACCACTGCCGCTTTGAGCGGGTGGTACTTTTCAGGCACCGACGCAAATGCCGCGCCGCGACCCGTGACGCCGCGAGGCGAGCTGCACGCGGACGAGAAAGCGACGATTGAGCTGTTCGATAAATCGAAGGCTTCGGTGGTATTCATCTCGACCCGCGAGAAAGTCGTCGATCTCTGGACGCGGAATGTGTTCTCTGTGCCGCGCGGCACAGGCTCGGGCTTCATCTGGGATGAGGATGGCCACGTCATCACCAACTTCCATGTGATTCAAGGTGCGAACGAGGCGCGCGTGCGTCTGGCCGATGGCCGAGACTACAAGGCCGTGCTGGTCGGCGTCAGTCCGTCGCACGATATCGCGGTGCTGAAGATCGCCGTAGACTTCAAACGTCCTCCGCCGGTGCCGATTGGCGAGAGCGCAAAGCTGCGGACTGGCCAGAAGGTTTACGCGATTGGTAATCCTTTTGGACTCGATTGGACGCTGACGACCGGGATCATCTCGGCGATGGACCGCTCGCTGCCGGGCGAGAACGGTAAGCAGATCGACCATTTGATCCAGACCGATGCCGCGATCAATCCGGGCAATTCCGGTGGCCCGCTGCTGGACTCGGCGGGCCGGCTGATCGGCATCAACACCGCGATCTACAGCCCTAGTGGGGCCAGTGCCGGCATAGGCTTTGCGGTGCCCGTGGACACAGTCAACCGCGTCGTGCCTGAGCTGATCAAGCATGGTAAATATCTGCGCCCCTCACTCGGCATCGGGTTCGATGAGAATATCAACGACAAGCTCTCTGAATTCCTCGGCAAGAAAGGCGTGTTTGTGCTGAAGGTAAACCGTGGCTCGCCTGCTGAAAAGGCCGGCCTGAAGCCGGCAAGTGTGTCCGCTGATGGCGCGGTCACGCCGGGCGACATCATCACGGCAGTTGAAGGCACGCCAGTCGAGACCGTCGCGAAGCTCATGTCGCGCCTGGATGATTTTAGTATTGGCAGCAAAGTGAAATTGACGGTGCAGCGAGGTGCCTCCAAAACGGAAGTGCAGGTGACGCTGGAGGCGCAGCGCTGAGATGGCGGTTACCTGTTCCGTCTGGCTCCCAATGGCAGTGTTAAGCATCCCGTCAGCGGGAAAACTTACAATAGGCTGTATTGAACGTTTTCCCGCAGGATGCCCCCATGCAGCAGGTTTTCGAGCACGATGATTCTCCGCCAGAAGCAAGGCAGCAGGCCGCCAGAAAGACCACACTGGTCAGTGTGGTCGTCAATCTGCTGCTATCCATCGTGCAGGTGCTGGTTGGCACGCTGACCAGTTCGGCGGGTCTGATCGCGGATGGCATTCACTCGCTGACGGATCTCGCAGCAGACTTCATCGTGCTCTTGGCCAATCGTCACAGCAACAAAGACGCAGATGAAGACCATCAATATGGTCACCAGCGTTATGAGACTGCTGCTTCGCTTTTCCTCGGACTCAGTTTAGTCGCGGTCGGCACCGGCATTGCGTGGTCGGCAGCGATCAAGATCATGCATCCGCAGACAGCGCCGGTACAGTTCGCGGCGTTTTACATTGCGTTGTTTGCGCTGGTCGCCAAAGAACTGCTGTTCCGGTACATGCTGATGGTGGCCGAGCGCGTGCGCTCATCGATGTTGATCGCGAACGCCTGGCATGCGCGTGCGGATGCCGCCTCGTCATTGGTGGTGGCGCTCGGTATTCTGGGATCTGTATTGGGCCATCCGGCGCTGGATGCGGTCAGCGCATTGATCGTGGGCCTGATGATCTGCAAGACCGGCGCAGGTTTTGCTTGGGATGCGTTGCATGATTTGATGGATCGCGCGGCCTCTGCCGAAGAGTATCAGCGCATCTCGGAGATCATTGCCAGCACGCCCGGCGTGCTCGGCGTGCACGACCTGAGGACGCGCAAGATGGGTGATTTCATCATCGTCGACGTGCATATCGACGTGAATGCGAATGCGACGGTCCGGCAGGGGCATGACATCGGACTGCAAGCGGCAAACCGAGTGAAGGCCGAGCTGCCAGTGCTCGATGTCATGACCCATATCGATCCGGTCTGAGGCCAACAGATCGACGTTCTTGGTTCGGGGTGGCAGCTTACTGATCAGCTTGTCCGTTAAATCCCTTTAGCATCAGGCCATAGAGCTCGGCTGTGCCGACCTGTCCGCCCTTGAGTAGCACTTCCTTCCCATGCATCTCGGGATCGTCCGAGAACAGCGTGCAGACATGCGCATTCTGTTTGAAGTGACTGGCCTTGGTTTCCAGCGCGATCGCGCCGAGCTGGCGCATGGTGAAACTCGATGAATCGCCGCCGGCGACGACGATACGAGTGAGCCCTGCATCGACGATCGCAGCGCGAGCGAGTTGTGCGTACAGCAGGCCGATACGATGGGCGACAAAGGCCGGTGCTGAGACACCTGCTGGCAGCTTGTCCTGCACGGAGGCGACCTGATCATCATCCGGACCCTTCGCGGTGTACATGACCACGCTCTTTCCTGCGACCAGCGCCGTAAGCATTTGTTGCTGTAGCGACTGTCGGCTTGCTTCATCGGTGTTGATCAGTTGCTCAGGCGTGATGCGTATGCCGGTAAAACCTGCACCGACTGCCCAGTCAATCTGCGCAGCAGAGAGAGCAGAGCAACTGCCTGAGAGTACCAGCAAGCGATCCACGGGTGCCAGTGTATGCGAAGGTTCGGGGGAAGCGATCTGACCTTGTTCGCGCAGATGAGCACCCAGCGCATGTGCCAGTCCTTGCGCTGCCATCGCGCAGATCGTTCGCGAGCGCGACATTTGCCACAGGCTGGCAGCGCCAGTGATCACCTGACGCTGTGTGTAGCCATCGAAAACAGCACTGTCTTTTGCCGCAAGCTGATCCGCGAGCGTGTTGGGACGAGCTTCGCAAGCATCCAACTGTCGTAGATCGATCAGATGTTCTGGTTCGAAGCCCTGTTGGGTCAGCACTTTGCCAAGATCCGATTCATGCATGGGCGTGACCGGATGACGGGACATCACAGGATGACGATCCAGCCGGTATACCTGTTCACCGGCACGCGCATAGTGATGGCCGAACAGGGTGTAGCGGCCGAATTCTGGTGTTGCTGCGAACACCGGCACGAAGCTCTGCGGCCACTGCTTGCGCATCAGACGAATCGCTTCCCCCAGACTGCCAATCGATGGCGATGAATCGAAGGTCGAGCAGCATTTGTACTGGATGAAGTTCACGCCAAGCTGGCTGAAATTTTCCAGCACCGGCATCAGCTCATCCGCCATTTCGGTTGGCGGCAGCGACCGCGCAGTGCCGGCGACGCCGATGACGTCATAGGATTGCGCGGCTTTTTTCAAAGCCTTGGTGTCGGGATTGGAAAAGAATAGCAAGGTGCGCAGACCATGCCGCGCATATTGCGCAGCATTGTCGGAGGCGCCGGTGAAATCATCACCATAAAAGGCAAGACGAACCATGGAGCGTGACCGATGTGGCAAATTTATTTCAGAAAGCCAGTAGAGATCCACGGTACCAGCGCGACGATCACGATGCCGATGAATAGCGCGACCATGTAGCCGATAATGGGGCGGATGCCTTCATCAGGATGAGTCTGGCTTACCGCGCAGGCGCCGTAGTAGCCGACACCGAATGGCGGCGAGAAGAGCCCGAGGCCCATCGACAGGATCACCACCATCGCATACTGGACTTCATGGATGCCCATCTCACGCGCGATCGGAAACAGCAGCGGGCCGAACAGCACGATGGCGGGTATGCCCTCCAGCACACTACCGAGAATAATGAAGGCGACAATCGACACGGCCATGAACATCCCGGCACCGCCGGGTAGACTGGCCATCATTTCCGCCAGCGCCTGCGAAAAACCTGACTGCACCAGCGCCCAGGCCATTGCGGTGGCGGTGCCGATGATGATCAGGATCGCACCGGACAGCGACACGGTTTCGACCAGTATCGCGCCCAGACGGCGCACATTGAACTGTCGGTAGATCAGCAAGCCCACCAGCAGTGAATACACGACGCCGACGGTTGATACTTCCGTTGCCGTGGCCACGCCTTCGATGACGGCAGCGCGGATCACGAAGGGCAACAGCAGTGCGGGCAGCGCAATGATGAAGCAGCGAAGAATCTCCTGCGCTGTGGCGCGCGGCGGCAGCTCGATGGCCTCACGGCGCGCGCGCCAGCCGATCAAGAGACATAGCATGAGCGCCAGCACGAGACCGGGCATCAGGCCACCGGCGAATAGCGCGGCGATCGACACACCCGTCACCGAACCTATCGTGATCAGCACGATGCTGGGGGGTATGGTCTCGGTCTGCGCCCCGGTGGCTGCCAGCAGTGCGACCAGTTCGCCGCGTTGTTGTCCGCGCTTGGTCATCTCGGGGAAGAGCACCGGAGCGACCGCCGCCATGTCTGCGGCTTTCGATCCTGAGATACCGGACACCAGATACATGGAACCGACCAGCA